>Ga0163109_10003969_pt1 | contig 11272 bp, 9 predicted proteins | sample CRUFie1St13metaG_FD_108704 | JGI IMG/M metagenome (GOLD analysis project Ga0163109, IMG submission 108704) | Marine microbial communities from the Costa Rica Dome - CRUD Field 142mm St13 metaG | ecosystem: Environmental > Aquatic > Marine > Oceanic > Photic zone | place: Costa Rica: the Eastern... | reverse complement strand
CATTGAAAGGTGCATTTATTTCATCTGCGACATTCGGTGATATGGATTGGGCTACAGAAGATCCAGTTCAAATCGAATTGACATTGAAATATGATTATGCAGTGTTACAATTCTAATTGATATTTCAAAAGCATTAAAGAATCCTGCCTTACGGTGGGATTTTTTACTGTTAAGGCATATTTATATAAAAGTAATAAGTTATTAAAGGAGAGTATTATGTCACAAAAAGTTAACGACGATTATCCAGGTAAATCACCTATGTCAGATAAACAATTAAAAGATATTGCAACAGCACAATATGTGTCTAAAGCAAATAAAACAGATGATTCAACATCTCATAAGTTTCCAACAGAGATAGTAGAACTACCATCCAAAGGATTATTATATCCAGAAGATAGTGCATTATCATCAGGTAAAGTAGAAATGAAATATATGACAGCAAAAGAAGAAGATATTTTAACTACTCAATCATATATTAAACAAGGTGTTGTATTAGATAAATTATTTAGATCATTAATTGTTGGTAACGGAGAAGGTAAGCCAGTAAATTATAATGAATTGCTTATCGGTGACAAAAATGCTATTATGATAGCAGCTAGGGTATTAGGATATGGTAAAGATTATAATTGTACAGTAACAACGCCTAGTGGAGAACAACAAGAAGTGGTAATCGATCTTACTTCTTTTGATGATAAACCATTAGATGAATCTTTATATACAAAAGGTATAAATAACTTTGAATTCTTATTACCAGCATCAGGTAGAAAAGTAACTTTTAAAATTTTAAGTCATAAAGATAATGCAGCGGTTGAAACAGAACTTAAATCTGTTAAAAAGATTAAAGATGGATATGGTTCTAAAGAACTTACTACAAGATTAATTCATGCTATTACTTCATTAGATGGAGATGAAGATAGAGGCAAAATTAGAAGTTTTGTAAAAAATCAAATGCTAGCAATTGATTCTCGAGCATTAAGAGATAATATGAGAAAAATGGGACCGGATTTAGATCTTTCGGTAGAACTTGTAGATGAAGAAACAGGTGAACCATTTGAAATTTCACTTCCTATAACGGCGAACTTTTTTTGGCCTAGCGTCTGATTACAGGCGCACGCTGCACGCACAGATTTTTGACCTAATATATCATGGTAATGGTGGATTCAACTGGTCCGATGTATACGAAATGCCAGTATGGTTACGCACTTTTTATTTACGTAGTATAATAGATTTTCGTAAAAAAGAAAAAAAGGCTCATGAAGAATCAATGAAGAAAGCAAAGTCAAGATCTCGTTCAAAACGTAGATAATTCACCATTAGTCGATATTTATTAAAAAGGAAGAGACTAATGAATAAACTGGAACAAAAAACGTTAGAACAGATAAAAGAACTCAATGAAGGCATCTTATCAAGCATTGCTAAAATGTTTGTTCGTAGTAAGGTTAAATCTAAATACAAAAAGGCATATGCTATTGCAAAAGATGATCCTGAACTACAGTCTGCATTAGGTGATCTAGAAAATTATCATAAACGACTTAATAAGATTATGAAGACGTTATGTAAACGTAATCCTAATCATCCAAAGTGCTAATAGGGATAATTTATGAATGCCAAAGAACAAGCAAAAGCTCAAGCAGATCTTAACAAACTAGTTAAGGCTGGCAATATTAGTCAGAGAGAGGCTAAAGACCTAATGGACAATATGGTCAAATCTGGTGAAAAAACTGCAGCGGCATTCCAAAAAGTATTAGCTAACATTCAAAAAATGGCTCCGGAGCTAAACAAGGTCAAAGCTCCTTTAGAATCAATTAGCGGCTCTATTGAAGATATGGAAGGAGCTCTAATAGATATTACTGCAGAGTTACAAGATTTAGGAAAAAATAGTGTAAAGAATTTTAAAGGTATTGGAAAAGATACAGGATTAATTGTACAAAATCTAAATAAAAAATTAGTGTCAGAAGTTAGAAGTGGTAAGATGACTGCACATCAAGCTAAGATTTTAATGAAGTCAAATATAGAATTAGCACAGATGGCAAAAAGTGTAGATGCAATTGCATCAAATGATAATTTAGCAATTGTATTTGATGATGCCATGGAACTAATGGAAGATTTTAGTGACAATATATCAGGACTATTTGATAAAATACCAGGTGGTGGTATCTTATTTAAAATGTTGGGTGGCGAACAATTAACTGGACAGCTTCAAAAAGCAGCTACTGCAGGCTTTGGTGCTATGGGTCAAGCAATGCAAGCAGGTATGGGTCCATTACAAGCTTTAAGAGCAGGTATGATGGCATTCAATGCAACTGTAATGGTCAATCCAATATTATTAGTAATAGCAGGTGTTGTTGCATTGACAGCATTACTAGTAGCACAGAATAAAAAATATAGAGAACAAGCAGAAGCGGCCGGAGTAACATTGGCAGTTGCTAAACAACAAGTAACAGCAGCAAAAGAACAAATTGCAGCAGGAAATACATTATTAGCAAACACAGAGGATTTATTAGAAGCACAAAATACAGTAAATGCGGCATTAGGTACATCACTTGCAATGAATGCTGAAAATGCAGCACAAGTAGCAGATGTAGGTAAAGCAATGGGATATGGTGCTAAAGTAGCTGGAGAGAGTGCAGCTGCAATGATGCAAATGGGAGTGGCTCAAGAAGATGTTGCACGAATGCAAATGGAAACTAACTTGATGGCAGTAAAGGCCGGAGTTGATGCAGCAGCAGTTCAAAAAGATATAGCAGCTAATGCTGGTAAGGTATCTGCATACTTTGCTGGTAATCCAAAAGCATTGAGAAAGGCAGCAATAGAAGCTCAAAAAATGGGAATGAGCTTAGAAACAATGTCTAATGTTGCAGATAATTTATTAGATTTTGAAAAATCAATAGCAGCACAATTTGAACTTCAGGCATTGACCGGCCAACAAATGAACTTTGATAAAGCTCGTCAATTGGCATTAGAAGGAGATATAGCAGGAGCAAGTGCAGCGGTTCTAGAACAAGTAGGAGATATCCATAACTTTAATAAAATGGATGTACTAGAACGTAAAAAATTAGCAGAAGCTACTGGTATGAGTGTTGAAGAACTTCAAAAATCATTGACAATTCAATCAATGAGAGGACAATTAACGGAAGAAGAATTAGCTGCAGCACAAGGATTGAATTTATCAGCAGCAGAACTTAAAAATTTAACTGCAGAAGATCTAAAACAAAAATTAGCAAGTCAAGATGCAACAGCTAAAATGACACAGACAATGAATCAATTGAAAGAATCTGCAATGTTAGTGTTACAACCATTAATGGATATATTAGGTATAGTATTTGATATTTTGACTCCAATAATAAAACTTGGATTGTTTATCAATAATTTATTGTTAGCACCATTCAAAGCGGTATTCGGTATAGTAAAAACGTTATTTGCCGAACTTCAATCGGCAGTTCAACCTATATTCGATATATTCTCCGAATTAGGTTCTATATTAGGTGGCAGCGGCGGTGGAATACTGGATATATTTAAAAAGATAGGAGGTATAGTTGTTAAACTTCTTGTTACTCCAATAAAAATATTAGTCGGAATAATAGCCACTATATTAACTCCTATTGTAGAATTTTTAGGATTTGTGTTTAAAGGTATAGGTGATATTATAACAATGATAGGAGAAGCAATAGATACATATCTTATACAACCAATCGATGCTGCAGTAAATGCATTGTCCATGCTTAATCCAATGAATTGGTTTGGTGGAGATGATTCTGCAGAAGTAGCAGTTACTGCAGATGGAAGTCCATTAGAAGAAGGTGGTTCTGTTAATGATGGTGTGATTCAAAACGGAAAAATAATATCAACCAACCCAGCTGATACGCTTATTGCTGCTAAAGAGCCAAGTAGTTTATTAGGTGGATTAGGTGATATGGCAGCCGAAGCATTTTCATATACTCCAATGGGAATGGTAGGAAATGCAATTGGAGGATTATTTGGCGGCGGAAGCGATGATAGTGAGAAGAAAGATGATAGTATTACTAAACAACAGATGTTAGATGCACTTGCTTCTATAACAATTACATTAGATGGAAAAGAGCTATCGGCAGGAATAAGAACAGCAGATTCATTTAGGAGAGGGTAAAAATGGCATTAAAAGATTTAAAATCAGATTTAAGTTTTTATGGAAAGAGCAGCCCTGGTCCATATTCATCGCCTGAAAGTAAAAAAGATACTAAATTTACAAATAACGGAGTACCAGGAGTTTCAGTAACTGGTTATTCATTTAGAGGCGAATCAGTATCATTCAGAACAGTTACTGCAACAGATTCTTTTGCAATAGATGATATATCATATTCAGATCGTGGTTCTGCTAGTAGAAAAGCACAATTAGGAAATGGAACTAAATTTCCTATAGGACCTACAGGAACAATTCATACATTTGATAAAGCAAGGATAGGATTCACTGATACTTTAAAGTATGATGAAGTGTACGGTGTTAAACATAAAAATTCAGGTCTAGCAGATACATATACAGCTAATTCTCCAATTGATGATATGTATAACAAATTCAATTTAAGAGATGATGCTACTCCAAATCCTGGATATGCAAAACAACCTTTTATATTAAGAGGTATTCAGAGAGATGGCAATTCAAATCCACAACGATGGGGCCTAGGTGATACTACTGCAGGAAAGATATCATCAACATTTGATATACCTCGAGGCGGAATAATATCCAACGTAGAAAGAACAGTTATTGATGCATTACGTATAGGTAAGTTTTTGATATCGCCTAGAGGGTTAGGATTTTTAGTTAGACAAGCTGGATATCAATTAATGAATCCAAAAGCAGAAACAAGAGTATATAATCCTTTATCTTTAGGCTCAATAGCACCAATAGTACATATCAATAGACATTTTGGTGTTGGAGGATTATTAGGAGGATTAGTTAGTAAATTAGCACCTTCATTAGGAGGTGATGCTCCACCATTTCATTCTAGACTATTTGATCAATTATCAACTTCGATAGATAGAGACAATAAACCTAAAATTACAGTAGGTGGAGAAATTCCAATGCTTAGCTCTAAGATAGGAGGACCTGGATCTTTATTAGGTATAGGTGGTACAAGTATAACAAGATATGAAGATACATCTTTAAGAACACAGCAAGATAAATTAGTTGGTCCAGGTGGTGGAGTTGCTAATATAAAAAGATTACAGTTTTTAGCTGGTAATAGTGTTTATGGCCAAGGAGTATTTGACTTACATATGTATTCTTATGAAGAACCATATGTTACTAGAAAGGACAATACTGAAAACGGAAAAACATCTGGATTAAAAAATGAATCAGATTTAGATAACAATAAAGAAACATCGTTAAAAGAAAGATATAAAAATTTACCGGTAATCAATCCAGATAGGGGTGGCATTGGAGAGCCTACATTTGATGGAGGCGGTACATCTGAAAAGAGTGATGGTACAATAATTAATGACTATAAAAGAATGTCATATGGTGATATTCCTACTCGACAACCTAAAAAAGGAAATAAGAATAGTAGAGTTAGTCATATAGATTTTAGAGATTTTGGTCAATCTCAAGAATTAAAAATAGGCTGGGATGGGGATAAAAGAATAGATGATATAGATCGATCTGTAGATACTGGATTGGTTAAATTTTCTATTGGTGGTGTTAAATTTAAAGCATATTTAGGCTCGTTGAGTGATGCATTTGCACCAGGATGGAACGGCCAACAAGATCAAGGTAGAGCAGATGCAAGGTATTTATATGAAAGTTTCGAAAGAACAATTAGTACAGATTTTTATGTTCCAATTTATAATAAAGATCAACGTGGTACAATATGGGGAAAACTACAAAGTTTAGCACAAAAAACATATCCAGTATATGGTGGCCAAGGATTTTATGGTCAATCAGTAAATGTTACAATAGGAGATTTATATAGAAATAAACCAATGATAATAACAGACTTATCATATGATTGGGATAATGAAACACCATGGGAAATTACCGAAGGAAATCAAGCACCATTTTATACTAATGTAACAATATCGTTTACCGTTTTAGGAGAAAAGCCAACAAGCGGTACAACAGTATATCAAAATATTTAAAGGAGTTGAATAATGTCAGTAAACAGATATGAATTTTCAAAAGTAAAAAATGCTCGTTATAATACAACACGATATCCTTCGTTTCCAAAACGTATGACTGACTTATATATTATATCACGTGAACAAGATAGATTAGACCTTTTATCAAATGAGTTTTATAAAGATCCTAGATATTGGTGGATAATAGCCAAAGCAAATAATTTAGGAAAAGGCACATTGGACGTACCAATGGGCATACAGATCCGAATACCTTTTCCTATAACAGACCTGACGGTTAGTTTAAGAACGGTAGAGGAAGATAAATAATGGCCGATTTTTTCTATAGACAAGCATCAGTAAAATTACCAACCGGAGGACGTATACGTAACAATGCATACGTAACAGTAAGTGGTACAGGATTTTCGTTACCTATAGGCGGCTCATCAATGGGTGCTACATATGATCCAAATGGAACCGGCCGGCCAGCACCAATATTAAAAGATGTTAAAATTTCATTAGAAGGAGATGCTGGGTCATTGAGGCGTGCAGAAGTTAATTTTACATGTTTTGATAAAACATCATTTGAGGCCGCAGAAGCAGCATTATTAGTACCAGGTAGTGAAGTAACAATAGCATATGGATATTCAGGCCCACAATCTCCAAGTGGTGCTGGTTCACATTCTTTTCGAGTATATGATTATTCTTTTAAAATAACAAAAGAAAACTACTTTGATTGTACATTTAAAGGTGTAGGTAAAGGTGGCACATATGAACAATTAAATATTAATACACAGGGAAAATTTCCACCTAAAGAATTTGTAACTAATTATAATGGTTTTAATGATACTGTTAAAGTTGCTAATTTATTTGATTGGATAGATTATTCAATACAATTAGCAACCGGTACAGTAAATTCATCAGGGTTTGATCCAGGCCATGGAACTTCAGGCAAACTAAAAGATGGTACAGGTAAATTTGCTGTATTAAAAGCTCCAGAAGAATATAATGCAGCAACCAAAATGAAGTCTGGATTTTTGACCGCTGATTATATTCAGTATGTACAATTAGGTGCAGTAGTTAATATGATCAATAAATATTTGTTAAAAGGACATTCTCCTAAATATACATTAAAGTTTAAGAACTCTTATTCTTATATGCAGACTAAATTCAAATCTGGATTAGTATGGAGTCCAGACCCAGTATCAATGTTATTTCCTTATTCTAAAGGAACTGCAGAAAATAATTATCATGAATCGGAAACAGGTGGTAGTGAAGAATATATTTCAATAGATTCTATAAAAGACTTTGATGCATTAAGTAAAGATAAAGATTCTCCAAGAAAAATATTATTAGGTAGAGATTTATTGAGAGCAATTCAACAATCATTTGCTGATGAAGCTACTCAAGAAAAAAATAAGACAGAGGAGAGCGATAAAACAAAAGGTGGAATGGAATTGAATAAATTTATGAAAAAATTATTCGGTTCAATTAGAGAATTGAGTGGTGGGTCTTGGGACTTATATTTAGATCAAGATGAAGATGATCCAGAAAATATATGGATTGTTAATAGAAGAACACCGGGAGATGGTGGTACAGTTACTCCGTTAATGTTAGATCCAGTTGGTGGATCGAATGGTATACGAGAATTGTCATTAGGAGCATCTGTCCCTCAAGAGATACAAGCAAAGGCATTTGGTGGCGCACCAGGAACAACAACAGAAGAATCTCATGCAAAAGAAGTAATATCTGGCCAAGGAGCTGAAGCAACAACTAAGCCTCAAGTATCAGTATCTCAACAACAAAAAGAAGCACGAAAAGGTTTAACAGAATCTGAATATTCAGCTGACGGTGTTGCAAAAGGAAAGTCAGCAGTAAAGGCACTAGTAAACGAATTATCAAGTCCAGCTGAACGTGCTAAAAAAGGTCAATATAATGACGGAAATGATTTTTCTCAAGTACCATTTCCATTAACATTTTCAGTAACATTAGATGGTATTGAAGGCTTTAAATTTGGAGATACTATTGCTAGTAATTATTTACCGAGCCGTTATTTAAAAAAAGGTGGTGGTGCTAAAGTAGTATTTACAGTAACTAAATATGAGCATAAAATATCTAATAACGATTGGACAACAACCGTAGATGCATTAGCGAGGATAAGATAATGGCAAATTATAAAATAAAACCAGTATATACACCACCTGCAAAAATACGTTCTAGTCAATATACAGATGGTGAGGAATATTCATTAACAGATACTTACGAAGAATATAAAGGGTTGTATCATATATATCCTAATGGAGCAGTATATACTGGTCCAGTATTTGAACCTAACACTAGTGTGCCATTAATGCCATATGTAGTACAAGGACGAAAAACTAGTACAGTGACAGAAGAAGGTTTAGATACAGGAGTTGAGTCGAATAATAATTCTATATATTTTAAAGCTACAGAAGCTAGATTTCATAAACATTATACACCACCATATTATTATCCACAGCCTACAGAAGAATTTTATGATACTGGATTCTTTGATCGATATTTTTCACAAAAAATTAATAACTTCGATGATATAACTGAAATATCTCCAGATGAGTATAATCGTAAAAATAGTTCAAATAATCCTGGGATAGATGAAGGATTGTATAGATTTGTAACATTAAAATGGACTATAGATGGTCCTATAGAATCTGTTAGAGACGCAAATGCACGTGTTATTGCTCATGCAGAACAACAAGAAGGATTTCAGTTCTTAAGTTCATATTTAACAGATTTAGATGAATATCATCGAGACTTTCATAAAATACCGGAATAATTTTGATATATGAATTTTTTTTCTTATATTGAATAACAATGATAGTTGAGAAAGAAAGAGATTTTAAAGAGTTACAAGAATTATTAAGAAAGAATAATTCATTATGGATACCAATGTATTCAGATCCTTATCGTCATTTCATGAACAATTATATCAGCTTTATTTATATATATTGTATAGATTCTGATAAACAGTATATTTTACCTTTCCGTCATAAGGATTGTTTTAACACTGATATAGAACGTTTAAATGACCTTACAAGTGATAGAGATATATATGTATTAGCGAAGAAACGCTTTAGCCAATTTAGTTCTATAAAATGTTATGATGCAGATATGGTGGCATGGTGGCAGAATCATAAAATGTTGCCATTAGATGAAACAAATACTTCAGCACATGATTCTTGGAATAGATGGTGGCATAATGAAACAAATACTCATGATTGGTTGCCTATTACAAAACATATAGAACGATGTGAAGAAATGAAAGATAAATTTATGGAGTTTTATAGAACATTTGATAAGACAAATGCATTTCAAGAATATGAGCAACTAGTAACAGATAATTTTGCATGTATAGAAAGAAATGGTCTTCAAGTAGATTATAACAAATTTATAGATCATTTCAAAGCAAATGGCATCGATAAAAATAGAGCATTCACAGAATATAATATATGGACAACAACTGGTAGGCCATCAAATAAATTTGGCGGAGTAAATTATGCTGCATTACCTAAAGAGACTGGATGTAGAGAATCATTTGTATCTAGATGGGAAAAGGGTATGCTATTAGAAATGGACTTTGATGCATATCATCCTAGACTAATTGCAGATATAATAGATTACGATTTGCCAGATGGCAGTGTTCATGAATATTTTGCAAAACAATATTTTGGTAAAGATGTTATTTCAGAAGAAGAATATGAACAAAGTAAGAAAATTACATTTAGATTGTTATATGGAGGCATTGATAAAGACTTTCAAAAAGTGCCTTTCTTCGGTAAAACAAAATCTTTCATAAATAATTTATGGAGCAACTTTAAGGAAAATGGATTTGTAGTGACTCCTAAAATGAAACGTCCTTTATATAAAAATTGTTTACATGACATGAATCCTAACAAGTTGTTTAACTATTTATTACAAGCATCTGAGACAGAATATAATTTACATGTATTAAATGATGTAAATGATTTGTTAAGTGAGTATAATACAAATATCATTCTTTACACTTATGATTCATTATTATTTGATTATGACATGAAAGATGGTAAAGAATTATTGGTTAAGTTAAAAGATGTTATGAGCCAAGCAGGTCGCTTCCCGGTTAAAATTAAAGCTGGTGTTAATTATCATGCCATGACGGATATGACTTCGCGTCTATCTTGATATTTATTAAAAAGGTTTGTCAATGGATAAAGAATCAATTATAAAAGAGTGGTTTTATAGACTACCAAAGGGTTATGCAACAGCTCCATACTCTAAAGAAGAGATGGATACTTTACATGAAGTTCTTGAAGAAAATGGACTAAACGGAGCTGTTTTTGCAAATGAAGATTTTCAATTAGATCAAGCTTTTCATGATGCTGAAGAAGTAGATATGGACGATAAAAAACATACCTTAGAAGATCTGCAAGAATGGAAAGCAGGTCATAAACATTTGATCAATGAAGAAATAAAACTACCAGAAATATTAAAACTGTTAGGAGATGTTAAAGATAGATTAGATCAAGATGATTTAACAGATATTCAAGCTGTAATTATAAGATCTGCATTTAAAGGTAAAGTATTAAAATATTTTGCTGATAAACAAATAGTACCAGATGCATATCAGTTAGGAGAGAAGTCAGTACGTATTTTGTTTAATACTATTTCATCATTGCCAAATGTAGATGAGGTAGTAAAATATTTTGAATCACCTAAAAAGTTAGTCATTGGTGATGATGGTAGAGGAAGCTTAGAAGATTCAGGATTGCCAAAAGATACTTTATTACAAATGATGACAATGCAACCTGGAGCTGATAGAGGCGGAAATGCAACAGGTCCAGGAGAAGTAGCTCTTTCATTATTGTTTAGTAATGTTACAAATTATACCGGTGGAGGAGATTTAGAATTCGATGGACAAACATTAGAAGTAAAGGGAAAAGATGCACGTTTAGGACAACAGTCACGAGGCAAGAGAAATTTAGAATCGACATTTTTAGGAAATATGCTTGAACGTGCAGCTGATGCCGGTGTTATATCTGATGAAGAATATGATGAATATATTAATGATACTGATCATAACAATATTTCAATTGCTATAAGAGATGCATATGAATTATTGGTAGAAGAGAAAAAACAAGATAAACAAGATTTTATTGATAGAGTTGTT
>Ga0163109_10003968_pt1 | contig 11272 bp, 11 predicted proteins | sample CRUFie1St13metaG_FD_108704 | JGI IMG/M metagenome (GOLD analysis project Ga0163109, IMG submission 108704) | Marine microbial communities from the Costa Rica Dome - CRUD Field 142mm St13 metaG | ecosystem: Environmental > Aquatic > Marine > Oceanic > Photic zone | place: Costa Rica: the Eastern... | reverse complement strand
GACAAGCAGGTAGCGGAGACGAGAACACGGCTCCGGTGGTGGCGAGTGGTGCTCCCGCTGGCGTTATTGGTCGTCTTCGGGTCCTGGGCGGTGACGAGCCCCGTGGGGTCATCACCGGACGACGATTACCACCTGTCCTCCATTTGGTGTGCCGGTGAAGAACGGTCCGGGGTGTGTGAGGTGGTCGAGGGCGAGCCGGAGGCACTTGCAGTTCCTGAGTCCGTTGGCTTCGCTCACGAGTGCTTCGCTTTTCAGGCGGCGGTTACCGCGGCCTGCACCGAGAGTCTGACGAATACGTTGGTTCCGACACAGCGAGTGAACAACAGTCAAGGCTTATATCCATCGATTTTCTACCGTGCGATGAATGTCTTCGTCGGTGACGACCCACAACATTCGGTCCTCGCGATGCGCATGGTCAACGCCATCGTGTTCGTCGCATTGCTGTCCGTTGCACTGACTGTTCTCGCGCCGGCCATTCGCTCCGCAGTGGCCGTCACCACCGCCGTTGTCCTGGTTCCCCTCGGTCTATTCATCATCCCGTCCACCAACCCGAGCAGTTGGACGGTGACGGGTGTGGTCTTTGTGTGGGCGTTCGGTCTCGCCCTGGCCCAGCGAACGTCGTGGCGGTCCCAACGGACGTGGCAGCTGGCGGTTGCCACCTGCCTATCCGCGTTTCTGGCGATCGGGTCACGTGTCGACGCCTCGGCATTCGTGGCGCTCGCAGTGATCGTGGTGTTCGTGCTCACCGGGTGGACGAAGGCACGAGCGTCCTGGATCTCCTTCGTCGTGTTGCTGGTGCTCGCCACCATCGGCCTTATCCAGTTCGCCACGTTCGGTACCCCGGGAAGCGGCGTCAGCGGTGGCATGGGCACGACCGAGCCCGATCCGGGACTGTTCTTGACCAACATCGTCTATCTGCCCGTGTATGTGATTGGCTCCGTCGGAGGCATGCCGCTGGGGTGGAACGACACGGTGCTGCCACCCCTGGTGCCCGTCTTCGGTGTGCTGGTCTTGGGTGCACTGATGGCGCGTGGGTTGCAGGACGCTCCACGGTCCAAAGGCATCGCGCTGCTGGTCTCGTTGGGGGCGGTCGCCGCTGTCCCCCTGGTCTTCTTACAACGCGAAGGACTAGGTGTGGGCGAAGTGGTGCAGGCGCGCTACCTACTCCCACTCATCCTGGTGCTGATGCTTACTCTCAGCCTTCGCGTTCCCTTCTGGCGCACGACCGACGGAGGTTTGCCGCTACCGGGAGTCCTCGCGTGGGTGATCGGAGTGGGCGTCGCAGCAGCGGCCAACGTCTCGCTCTGGGTGCACGCCCACCGGTACGCCGCGGGTAATGAGCGTGGGCTCTTCGATATCGACCTGGTCCTGGAGTGGACGGGACTTCTGTCGATACCTCTGCCGGTGACGGTCGGGGTCGGCGTCGTGGCGAGTGTCACCTTCGTGGCCGCTGCACTCATCGGTGTTCGACGCGACGCGGTGACTACAGAACGAACGGATTCTCGTACAACTGCATTCCGTCTTGTTCGGTGAAACCCGACAGGGTCGGGTGCGTCATGGTGAAGTGCGCCGTGCACGGGGAGTCGATCAATAAACCCCATCCACGTTCGAGGAAGAAGTACTGCAGCTGACCCTCGCTCCAGCGGTTGTGCGTGCCGACCGCCATCAGGCGTGTGCGCTCCTGCACCGCCCCGGCCGTCGCCTGGAGCAACTCGAATTCGACTCCCTGAACATCGATATGAAGTAGGTCGACGGGTGCGGCATCGGTGCCCGTGGAGCAAATCGACTCGAGCAGATCGGCGATTGCAATCGCGGGAATCTTCTGGTGCGCGAGGTGGGCACCGCGATAGTCGACATCCGTACCGGGCAGCGTCCACACCGCAGTACCCATATCGTCCACCGGCGCCTCGGGAAACTCGACCGTTCCTGTCTCCACCCAGGCTGCCGCCTGGACGACCACGAGTTGTTGACCCGCCGCACTTCTGTGCTCGAGTGCTTCACGTAGGCGCTTGACCAACTGCCGGGGTTTGCCCGACACCACGCTGACCGGTAGCGAATTGTCTTCGGCGTGCTGAACGGCCCAGCGGCACTTGCGTGGATCGGCCTCGACCGCGACCGCTATCCCCGGGAGGCCTCGCTGCCTCGCTTGCACCATCGCCGCCACCGCCCACGGCGCCCATCCCGCACCTACTTCGACCACGCGCACGGGATGATCCGAGACTCCGTGCAGTGCCCGCGCGAGTGCGGCGTATTCGACATCCTCGGATCGATACCCGTCGTCCGGGATAGGAAGAGCGGTGGACACTGTCCCGGCGAGATCGCTCGGCGCCCACGGAAGCATCGGGATCCTGGTGCGCACCCCCATCCAGTCGATGAGCATGTCCGGCTCCGCCGCAGAGACGTGCTCGGCCCGCAACGTCTCCAAGAGTGCAGGGATCTCGGTTGCCGTGATCGGCACCGAAACACCATTACCCAAACTCGGAACGTGAGCCATGGAAACGAAATCCCCTACTTCCTTGCGAGGTGTGCATTCGCGTGTGTTCTCGAAGTTCGCACGCTACCGAGTCGTGCTAGGGAATGGGCCGTTCGCAGCGATTTTCGTGCCCTTAGGCGTCTTCTACAGTGGCGGCATGATGCAGCGGCGTCGAGTTGGCGACCTCTCGGTAACCGCAGTGGGCGTGGGGTGCATGCCCTTGAGTAATGGTCGAATGGTGGATCACCGCGAACAAGCCCTGCAGACCATTCATGCCGCGCTCGATCAGGGAATCACCCTGCTCGATACGGCCAACATCTACGCGCCATCGTGGAATGCCATCGGCCACAACGAAGCCCTCGTCGCCGAAGCCCTCCGCACCTACACCGGTCACGCCCCACTGACCGACGTGCTCGTCACCACCAAGGGCGGCATCACCCGGAGCGAGGGAGAACAGTGGGGACGTGATTCCAGCCCGCAGGCACTACGCCGAGCGTGCGAAGACAGCCTGAGGGAACTCGACGTCTCGTGCATCGATCTCTACCAGCACCATCGTCACGATCCGGCGATGACATACATCGATCAAATGCGAGCGCTGCAACTAGTGAAGGACGAAGGGCTGATTCGACGCATCGGATTATCGAACGTGACGGAAGCAGAACTCGATCTCGCCATTGGCGAGTTGGGATCGGCGTCCGATGGCGGAGTGGTCTCCGTGCAAAACGAACTGTCCCCGCGCTACCGAGCCGACCTCGATGTCCTGGCGCGGTGCGAGCGTGAAGGAATTGCGTTCCTACCGTGGTCGCCACTCGGGGGCGCAACCCACGCGAAGGACGTCGGGTCACGATTCGCCGCGTTTGCGGACGTCGCTGATGCCGTAGGGGCAACCCCGCAAGAGGTGACGCTGGCGTGGCTGCTGCGCATGTCCCCAGTGATGATTCCGATTCCGGGAGTGACCCGCACGGAAACCATCACGTCGATCGTGCACTCGACAACGCTGGAGTTAACCGACGAGCAATTCGCCACGCTCCAGGCGACGACGCCCGAGCACACATCGATGTATCCGGAGGACCAGCCTCGGAGCCCGTTGCGGTGACCGATTCAGGACGCTGCGAACTCAGCCGGTAGTCGTCTTGACAAACTGCTCGTACGGAACGAAGCACTGCGCAGTCCGATCGCCTTCTTTCCAGCCCGCACCCGTCGGCCAAATCGCCCACCACGGATAGAACTTGTTGCGCTCGGTGTACTGGTTGCCCACACGCTGGCAGATCCGTTTCGCCTTGCGTTCGACGGACCGTGTCCCCGGGAACTTCTTGCCGATGGCGCCCAGGTCCCGTTCGGCCACCATGATCCAGTTCTTCTTCGGCTTGATGCACGGGTAAGCGGCTTTCGTCCTGTTGCCTGGAACCGACGGGGTGCAGAAGTGGAACTGCTCGCGAGGTGTCGAAGCGACCAATTGCGGAGCGCTGCCGGAGAAGCGAGTGAACTCTTTGCCACCACGAAGAACGACGTCGCAGCGCATCCATCTCTCGCCCGCGTTCCACTGTCCAGCGGTGGGGAACACGGTCACGATCTGGAAGCGCGACGGAATAGTGGTGTCGGACAGGCCTAGGTACGCATTCATCGCATCCGTCGTGCACGGCTTCGCAACCTTCAAGCGCTTCTTGGGTCCGGCTTGGGTAGGAATCCCGAAACCCTCCGGAAGAGATCGCGTGTAGAAGGTTTGCGCGGTGTGCTCGCCCTCGCACGGAACGGGTACCGCGACCGCGGTCTCGTCCTCGCTGTTCGAGGACCGATAGTCGTAGCAGGTGTTTGCGGCGGGGGGCGCCTGGGGAGAAACGGCCTGCGCAGGCACGGCGGTGATCACTGTTGAGATCGCGAGAGCCAGGCCAGCGGCGAGGGCAGCCGCCCGGGAGAACGGGAAAAAGGCAGACGTCCGCACGCGAGATCCTCCTCGATTGGGTCGTCCGCCACTGTAACTTCGCCCAGGCGCGCGGACCAAACGCGGACCAATCCGGTCTGGGAGAAGAAACTGGTTGTGCCCGACCGCCGGTCCCGACAGACTGACGGTTATGGCTGTGGTGAGCGTGTTGAGTCTGAAAGGCGGCGTCGGAAAGACGTCGGTGGTGCTCGGGTTGGCGGGCGCCGCCACCGTTCGAGGGTTGGCGACACTCGTCATCGACCTCGACCCTCAGGGAAACGCCACCTCCCTCCTGAAGTCCCACAAGACCCGAACCACGGTGGCTGATGTCCTCGGGCACCCCACCCGCGAAACCGCCGAAAGCGCCCTGACCCCGTGCGACTGGGAAGTCGCCCCGGGAGAGGTTGATGTTCTCCCCGGTCACGCGAACACCATCCGCTTCGACGCCTGGACCGGAGGACCCTGGAGGCCCAAACTGGCCAGGGCCCTCGGCCACCTGGACGGATACGACCTCGTGCTCATCGACTGCCCTCCGTCCCTCGGCGCTCTGACGCGCGAAGCTCTCGCGGCCTCGGATCTCGCCCTGGTGGTCACCACCCCGTCCTACTTCGGGGCCCAGGGGGTTGAGCGGGCGATGGCAGAGATTGACGAAGTCCGAAAAAATCACAACCGCGATCTACAACTCGCGGGGATAGTGGTGAACCGGGTCCGATCTGTTGCCGAAGAGCACCAGTATCGGGAGCACGAACTGGTGGAGATCTACGGCCGAAGCACTGTCATGAAGCCCCTGATGCCGGAAAGAATCGCCGTGCAGCAGGCGGAGGGCTATGGCCAACCCGTCCAGCTCGTGAAAACCGCCGGTGGCCGCGAGGTGGCCGACATTTACGGGACCTATTTGACGAAGTTGCTGAAGGCCGGCCGCTAGCCAGCGATTCCATCACGGATCTATCCAGCGGTTTGTCGCTCCGACTGAGGGTGAATCCCGTTCAGGGCTGACCGTCAGGGCCATCGGCCGGTGCCGTTGATGGAGCGAATTCAGCCGATCCCGCTAGGCTCTCTCCGCTGCTTGGTGCTGCGAGAAGGCGCCGTGCACGCTCACCATCCGAGAGCGAGGACTGTGCGTGAAGATCGTTATTCCTGCTGAAACGCGGGCGGGAGAGAAGCGCGTCGCGATGATGCCGAGCGTCGTTCGCAAATTCACCCAACTCGGCTTCGATGTAGCTGTTCAGTCCCGAGCGGGCGCCGAAGCCTTCGCGGATGACGCCGCCTACACCGAGGCCGGAGCTCAGGTGTTCGACGAGGCCGCACTCACCGAACAGATTGCCGGTGCTGACGTAGTGGCCAGCGTTCGACCCCTCGACTACGGGCGCGCCTCGCGTCTTCGCCGGGGCGGAGTGAGCATCTCGTTCCTGTCTCCAGCCCAGGACACCGAGACAATCAAGGCTCTGCGTGATGCCGGTGCGACCGGCTTGTCCTTTGACCTGCTGCCACGTATTTCTCGCGCGCAGTCCATGGACGCACTCACCTCTCAAGCATTGGTCGCCGGGTACCGCGCGGCCTTGGTCGGAGCCGACCGCCTTCCGTCCTTCTTCCCGCTCTTTATGACCGCCGCGGGGACCATCCAGCCAGCGAAGGTGCTGGTACTCGGCGCCGGCGTGGCCGGGTTGCAAGCGATCGCAACAGCCAAGCGCATCGGCGCGAAGGTATCCGCGTACGACGTGCGGCCAGCCAGCGCCGACGAGGTCAAATCCATGGGCGCCACCTTCATCACCTTGGATCTCGAAGCTCTCGAAGGCTCCGGCGGCTACGCGCGAGAGATGAGCGAGGACCGCGCAGAACGTCAACGCGAGGCCCTCACCCCGTATATCTCCGACGCGGACGTCGTGATTACCACCGCTGCCGTGCCCGGTCGCCAGGCTCCGCTGCTCGTGACGCGCGCCATGGTCGAGACGATGAAGCCCGGATCCGTCGTCGTCGACCTCGCCAGTGAAACGGGTGGCAACGTCGAAGGTTCGGTCTCCGGTGAGGAGATCCTCGTCGGTCAGGTCACCGTGTGGGGTGCCAAGGATGTTGCCAGTGAGATGCCCGTACATGCCTCGCAGTTGTACGCGATGAATATCGCGGCCCTAGCGGGACTGCTCGTGAAGGAAGGCGAGTTCGTCGTCGATCTCGAGGATGAGGTCCTCGACGGGTGTGCCGTGGTGCACGACGGGGAAGTCCGAAACGAAGCAGCGCAGCAAGCACTGCAGGGAGGTGCGTAAGCATGGACGGCATTGCACTGCTGACCATCTTTATTCTGAGCGTCTTCGTTGGATTCGAAGTCGTCTCGAAGGTGTCGACCGTTCTGCACACTCCGCTGATGTCGGGCGCCAACGCCATTCACGGTGTCGTCGTCATGGGCGCGATCATTGTCGCCGGCAAATCTGAACCCAATTCGCTCGCGCTGTGGATCTCTCTTGTGGCGGTTCTTCTGGGTGCGATCAACCTGGTTGGTGGTTTCGTGGTGACCGACCGCATGCTGGAGATGTTCAAATCCAAGAAGCCCGCCGCCGCTGAGGAAGGCGGTGCGGCATGAGCGAGACGCACGTTGACCCCATGTGGGTGCAGGTCAGCTACCTCGTAGCTGCCGTTTTGTTCATCCTCGCCTTGAAGTCCATGTCGTCGCCCCGCACGGCGCGGACGGGCGTGTTGATCGGTGCGATCGGTGCAGCTCTGGCGACAGGTGTGCTGTTCTTCAGCGGCATCAAGTTGGCCAACCTCGCGTTGATCGTCGGATTCCTTGTCGTTGGTTCGGTGCTCGGACTCGTTGCCGCCCGTCGAGTGAAGATGACGGCGATGCCGCAACTGGTCGCCCTGTTCAACGGTGTGGGAGGTGGCGCCGCGGCGCTGATCGCCGTCGTCGAATACCTCGTCGTCGACTCCGACGACTTACTCTTCCTCATCTTCACGGTCGCCACGGTGATCGTTGGGTCGATTGCGTTCTCCGGTTCGATCGTCACGTACCTGAAGTTGCAAGAACTCATGACAACCCGGCCGGTGGTCATCCCGTTGGGCAAGTGGATCACCATCCTCGTCGCGGTCGCGACCGTTGTCGGCGGCGTGTGGTTGATCGTCCAGCCGCAGGAGTGGCTGCTGTGGGCGCTGCTCGGGTTGTCGCTCGTCTTCGGCGTGCTGTTCGTGCTGCCGGTGGGCGGAGCGGACGTGCCGATCGTGATTTCATTGTTGAACGCCATGACCGGCTTGGCCGTCGCAGCCTCCGGTTACGTTCTGGGCAACGTTCTGCTGCTTATCGCCGGCACACTGGTGGGTGCATCCGGAACATTGCTGACGAACCTGATGGCCAAGGCGATGGGTCGACCACTGACCTCCACATTGTTCGGAGCGTTCTCCGGAACAACCGCGGGTGGAGCGGGCAGCGGGACCGACCGACCGGTGCGGTCGGGTTCGGCGAACGACGTCGCCATCATGTTGGGCTTCGCCGGCAAGGTCATCCTCGTGCCCGGTTACGGTCTCGCCGTCGCGCAGGCGCAGAGCACACTGCGCGAACTTGCCGACCTCCTCGCCGAGAAGGGAATCGAGGTCGACTACGCCATTCACCCGGTGGCTGGTCGCATGCCAGGGCACATGAACGTTCTGCTGGCCGAGGCAAACGTGCCGTACGAGCAATTGAAGGAAATGGACGAGATCAACCCCGAGTTTTCTGCGACCGATGTGGTGTTGGTCGTCGGGGCGAACGACGTGGTCAACCCCGCGGCGCGAACCGACCAGACGGCCCCGATCTACGGCATGCCAATTCTCGACGTCGACGCCGCGCAGCAGATCGTGTTTTTGAAGCGGTCGATGCGTCCGGGCTTCGCGGGAATCGAGAACGAGATCCTGTTCGATCCGAAGACCACGCTGTTGTTCGGTGACGCGAAGGATTCCTTGACAAAGGTTGTCGCGGCGCTGAAGAACGTCTAGCGCTGATCGCGGTCAGACGACGCCATACAGGCGATCGCCTGCGTCACCGAGTCCGGGAACGATGTAGCCCTTCTCATTGAGCTTCTCGTCGAGCCCGGCCGTGACCACCGTGACGTCGACATCCCGGTTGCCGTAGTTCTCCTCCATGCGGGCCAAGCCCTCGGGTGCCGCCAGCAGGCAGATTGCCGTTACGTCCTTGGCGCCGCGCTCGAGAAGAATGTCGATCGCTGCGACCAGGGTGCCTCCGGTGGCCAGCATCGGGTCGAGCACGAACACCTGGCGGTTGTGCATGTCGTGCGGCAGTCGGTCCGCGTAGATGGATGCGGTGAGCGTGTCTTCGTCCCGCACCAGGCCGAGAAATCCAACCTCGGCGGTGGGCATCAACTTGACCATGCCGTTCAGCATCCCTAGACCCGCGCGAAGAATCGGAACAACCAGCGGCTTGGGTTCCCCGAGCTCGTAGCCGGTGGTGGGCGCCACGGGTGTGGTGATGGTTTCTGGGTGAACGGTCAATGATCGCGTCGCCTCGTAGGCGATTAAGGTGACGAGTTCCTCGGCGAGGAGCCGGAAGGTGGCCGAGGACGTCTCCTCACGGCGCAGACGGCTCATTTTGTGGGCGACGAGTGGATGATCGATCACCAGTGTTCGCATGGAATGCAGAGTAGTCGTACGGCAGACGCGACGGTGTGCCTCGTGCCACGATCTACCCATGGGCACGCAGGTGGTGACGGCAGACGACATCGACGTGTCGGTGGTCTTCTGGCGTGAAGAGGGCCTGTGGCAGGTATCCAGCATCCCGGCGCGCTCCGCTGTCTCGATGGACTCGTTGATCTCGGCGTTGTCTCGGTTTCCCGGAGAGGGTGGCGTGTTCGGCGCGGTAACCGTGGGCGATGACTTCTTTCTCCTCGTGCGAGAAAGTGGTCAGGGCCGGTGGATTCTGCTCAGCGACGGGGCGGCGTCGTGGGATTGGTCGCTCGCGGAAGAGGCGGTCGACATGTTGGGCCTTTCCGACGATGACGTTGAAGAACTCGAGCCAGCGGGGGATACTCGGCTGCTGGAGGACTTCGGGGTCAAGGGAGAGGAACTCGAACTGCTGTGTTCGAACGAGGATCTCTACCCGGATGAGCAGTTGACGTCGATCGCCGAACGTCTGGGAATCAGCGCGCAATGGTCGCGCGCAACGAGGTGATGGGCGACCGGCAGGCTCTGTTCTCCGGGTGGATGGGCTCGGCATTGGACTGCGCGGTCGACGCTGCCTCCCGCGGCGACATTCCGATCGGAGCACTTGTCGCGAACGCCGATGGCCAGGTAGTGGCGATGGCGGGAAATCGACGAGAGATCGACGGTGATCCCACCGCCCACGCCGAGATCCTCGCCCTGCGATCGGCCGCGCAAGAGATCGGTGACTGGCGCCTAGACGGGTGCACGCTGGTCGTCACCGTGGAGCCGTGCCCGATGTGTGCGGGGGCCGCCGTGCTCGCGCGCATCGCCACGCTGGTGATCGGTGCCTGGAACAATGAGTACGGCGCCGCCGGATCCCGGTGGGATCTGGTCCGAGATCGTCGAATGAATCACCGCATCGAAGTGATCGGTGGCATTCGGTCCGACGAGTGCGCCGGCCTGTTAACCAGCTTCTTGGACGACAGGCGCGCGACCAACACCCACGGCGATCTCTACAGTGGTGGGCAATGACCACCTACACCTCCGCACGTCGCCCACCGGCCCGCCGCCCGGTGTGGCTCATCGTGCTGCTCACCGGGGTAGGCATGGTGGTCTTGTTCGCGGTGGGCTTCGGAGTGTCCCTGCTGGTTGCCGGAGAAGACGAGCGCCCCACGGTTGTCGCGGGTGAAGAAGACCCCTCGGTCGCCGGAGACGCGATCGGTGATGATGGCACTGCCGGTAGCAACGGCATCGAGCCGGAGCCGTGCGAAACGACACTCATCGCCGCCGCCGAGGTGCTACCGCGACCGGACAGTGTCGTCTTGAATGTCTACAACTCCACGAAGCGCGCCGGCTTGGCCGGTACGACAGCCCGCGAGTTGAGTCAGATCGGTTTTCGCATCAACAAGGTAGAGAACGACCCGCTGGGAGTCTCGCTGCGTGGTGTGGGGGAAATCAGATTTGGGCCGAAGGGAGGGGACAACGCGCGGCTGTTGCTGTTCTACGCCCCCGATGCGGTGATGGTTGAGGATGATCGTTCCGGTCCGCGCGTCGATCTGTCGATCGGCCGGGGTTTCGAGGGCTTGCAACCTGAGGGAACTGTGGCGGCCGCACTGGCGTCGCCGTCACCCTCCCTGTCGGGCCCGGGCTGCTCGGTCGAGTAGCACCTGAACTGCCTGGCCGAAGGGCGCGAAGGCCGGGTTGGTGGTCTGCCCTGCCACGAAGCGCGCCCAGATCTGTTGCAGGATCACGGCGAGCCGGAAGAGCCCGTAGGTCTCGTAGAAGGACCAGTGGGCGGTGGTGAAGCCCATGCGTGCCGAGTACTGCTCGACGATGCTCTCCCGCGTCGGCATCCCCGGGAGGTCGCTCGGTTGACGTTTGAGTGCAGCGAAGGCCGGGTCGACGTCGATGTCGGTGGAGTCGATCCAGTACGCGAGCGCCGCGCCCACATCCATCAGCGGATCTCCGATGGTAGCCATCTCCCAGTCCAAGACACCAGTGATCGTCGGCTGATTGCCCGGCGCGAGTGAGTGCGTGTCCATGATCATGTTGTCCAGCCGCCAGTCGCCGTGAATCACGCAGGCCGCGACGTCCGAGGGGCGATTGTCTGCCAGCCATTTCATGACCTTCTCCCCATCCGGAACGTCGGGAGTGCGTGCCTTTCGGTAGCGCTCGGACCAGCCGGAAACCTGCCGGTCCACGTAGCCCGGCCCCTTCCCCCAGTCGCTCAACCCCGCGCGATCCACGTCGACGAAGTG
>Ga0163109_10003967_pt1 | contig 11272 bp, 9 predicted proteins | sample CRUFie1St13metaG_FD_108704 | JGI IMG/M metagenome (GOLD analysis project Ga0163109, IMG submission 108704) | Marine microbial communities from the Costa Rica Dome - CRUD Field 142mm St13 metaG | ecosystem: Environmental > Aquatic > Marine > Oceanic > Photic zone | place: Costa Rica: the Eastern... | reverse complement strand
GATAGACGAGTTAATAAAGAAAGCAGGTATAAATAATTCAACAATAACTCAGAATATACAAAATAACATAAAGTTATTAGCTTATGATAAAACAGATATTAGTGATTTAACAGAGAAAGATTTTATAAGGTGTTTTAATCATAATAATATGTGTGTACCACATTTAGTTAAGAGAATTCATTTTAATCCAAAGAAGCCTGAAAATCATAATGTATTTATATCTAATTTAAAAAGTGGACATATAATGATTTATGATGGTAGAAAATGGAATACATTTAATAGAGATGAGATAGTGGATGATATCTTTGATGATAAACACGATATATTGGAACAAAAATATGAGGAATGGATTAATATAGGTAAGGACTATCCAATTATATATCATAAGTTTAAACGTTATTTAGAAAAGATAAATAATGATATTGTATTAAAAAAAGTAAAAGACGAATTAAAATTCACATTATATAATAATAGGAATGTTGTCAAAAAGATTAAATAAAGGGAAAAAAATTGAATTTTTTTTTTTATAAGAATTTATAATATATATAACTTAATAATTTTAATAAAGATAAAGATGGAGGTATTAACTGATAATAATATAAAAGAATTTATAAATTTATGGTGTGATAATAAATATGAAGCTATAAAAAATTATGGATATATTAATGATTGGGATGTATCAAATGTAACGGATATGAGTGAATTATTTAAAAATAAAAAAGAATTTAATGATGATATATCTAAATGGGATGTTTCAAATGTAATAAATATGGAAAGTATGTTTAATAATGCAGAATCATTTAATAGATCTATAATTAATTGGAATACTTGTAATGTAATAAATATGAGATGTATGTTTTATAATGCGAGATCATTTAATCAAAATATTAATAATTGGAATACATCAAATGTAATTGATATGAGTGGAATGTTTTGTATGGCAGAATCATTTAATCAACCTCTTAATAATTTTAATGTTTCGAATGTAACAGATATGGGAGCTATGTTTAGTTGTGTAAAATCATTTAATCAAGATATCAGTAATTGGGACGTTTCAAATGTAGTAGATATGACTTCAATGTTTAATACTGCAGTATCCTTCAATCAGTCAATAGGCAACTGGATAGTTTCGAATGTTAAATGTATGGATTATATGTTTAGTCATGCTAAATCATTTAATCAAGATATTAATACAAAAGAAATTACCAAAGAAGATAATAGTAAAATTATAGCATGGGATGTTTCAAATGTCAAAAGTATGTTTGGTATGTTTTCTAGTGTAAAGTCATTTAATCAAGATATTAGTAATTGGGATGTTTCAAATGTAACAAATATGGGTGCTATGTTTGGTAATACAACATTATTTAACCAAAATATTAATAATTGGAATGTTTCAAATGTAAAAAATATGTGTTTCATGTTTTCTAAGACAAAATCATTTAATCAACCTCTTGACAATTGGGATGTTTCTAAAGTAACAGATATGGAAAGTATGTTTAGAAAAGCTGAATCATTTAATCAAGATATAAGTAACTGGAATTTATCTAATGTAACAAATATGAAATGTATGTTTTATGAAGCTAAATCATTTAATCAAGATATTAGTACAAAAGAAATTATTAAAAATGATGGAAGTATTTATAAAGCATGGGATATATCAAAAGTAAACGATATATCTTGTATGTTAAAAGGAGTAGAATCATTAGATAAATCAATTATTAATTGGTTTGTTTGCAATCCAGATACAGAAAATATGGTTGAAAATGGTTTAATAAATTTTAGTCCACAAAGATTATTTGATGAAAATATTAGTAATTGTAATTTAAAAGCAATAAATAATGATAATATAAAAGATGTAGTAAACTTGTGGTGTGATAATAAGTTTGAAGAAATTATTGAGTATGGACATATTCGTGATTGGGATGTATCTAATATAACTGATATGAGTAATTTATTTAAAGATAAAGTAAGATTTAATGAGGATATATCTAGATGGGATGTTTCAAATGTAACAAATATGAAAGATATGTTTTATAATGCAGAGTCATTTAATCAACCAATAAATAATTGGAACACTTGTAATGTAATGGATACGAGATATATGTTTTTTAATGCGAGATCATTTAATCAAAATATTAATAATTGGAATACATCAAATGTAACAAATATGAGTGGAATGTTTTGTACAGCAGAATCATTTAATCAACCTATAAGTAACTGGAATGTTTCGAATGTAACAGATATGACAGCTATGTTTGCGGATGCGAAATCATTTAATCAAGATATTAGTAATTGGGATATATCTAATGTTGTAATAATTGGAAGCATGTTTTTTAAAGCAAAATCATTTAATCAACCTCTTAATAATTGGCTTTTAAGTTCAAATATAACGGATATGAGTTTTATGTTTAGTCAAGCTGAATCATTTAATCAACCTCTTAATAGTTGGAATGTATCTAATGTAACAAATATGATGTGTATGTTTAATGGAACTAAGTCTTTTAATCAAGATATCAATACAAAAGAAATTATTAAAGAAAATGGAATTATATATAAAGCATGGGATACATCAAAAGTAGAAAATATGTCTTTTATGTTTAATTTTGCGATATCATTTAATCAACCAATTATTTGTTGGGATGTATCAAATGTTACAAATATGAATTCTATGTTTAGAAATGCAAGATCATTTAATCAACCAATTAATTGTTGGGATGTTTCTAATCTTTATAATGTTGATAAAATATTTGAGAATGCAATTTCATTTAATCAAGATATTAGTAATTGGAATTTAGAAGAGAAAAGAATTCTGAGTATATCAACTGATTTAACAGAATTTGATAAAGATAAAGTATGTATTATATGTTATGAAAACACAAATAATAATATTATTAGGATTAATTGTTGTGGTAAAAATTATCATAGAAATTGTTTAATTGATTGGTTCAAACGAGTTAAAAGTTGTCCTAGTTGTAGAAAAAATTTTAATTAAATTTATATATTAAATACATTTAATAATTTGTTTATGGTATAGAATATAAATAATGAATAATATGTTATTTATGTAAAGATGTACATTTTTAGTTATTATCTTAATTTTATGTAAATTTAATTAATTTTTATATAAAATTGAAAAGAAAATATATTCTTAATAATTTTTTATATAATAAATAATTTATAAAAAAATTGAAAAATAAATATATTAAGATTTTCTGTTAGAAAGTGAGATAACCAAAAAATAAAACAAAACAAAACAAAACAAATCAATAAAACAATAAACCTAAAGGTTATCAAGAAAAAAAATTTATTATTAATTATAAAGATGGTATCATCAATTTTTAATTATAAAAAAAATAGTGATCTTAAAAGATCTAACTTAAGTAAAATAAAAAAAACTGGTATTGAAGTTAGTCCAGATAAATTGAAAATAGCAGAGATAATGAGTATTTTAAATAAAATGACATCAAATACTTTTAAGAAATTATCTAAAAAAATAATTGGAATAGATTTTTATACTATGGATTTATTAAAAGAAGTAGTAAAAGAAATCAATAAACAAGCGATAGAAAATGAGCGGTATTCTTACATGTATGTTTATTTACATTCAAAAATTATAGAAGAATTAAATAATAATGATAATGTAGATATTCCTTCAAGAATAGATTTTACTAGAATATTGTTAAATGACTGTCAATCTAATTTTGAAAATACTATTAATAAGAGAAATAACTTTATTAACGATTTAGAAATTTCAGATGAAGATAAAAATGAGATGAGAATTAAAGCGAAGAAACATTATTTAAATAATATAATATTAATCGGAGAACTTTATTTACAAAATATGTTAAATTCTAAAATAGCATTTAAAATTGTAAATGATCTAGTTAAAATGATATTACAATTAAAAAATGATAAAAAGATGGTAGAATCAGAACATTATCTTGAAACTTTTTTAAAATTAATAAAAATTACAGGAGAAAAAATGTTTGAAAGTAATAGAGATTTTGAAAATAATTTTATAAAATTGGAAAAATGTCTCTCTGATTTAGAATCTGAATCTGATATAAATAGTAGAAGGAGTATTAGTTTGATAAAAGATATTTTAGATTTAAGAGATGAAAAATCTTTTAAATCAATTATTTTAAATAATAATGAATATTTTTCTACAAGAAAAAATTTTTTCATAACTCAAGAGTCAGAAAGTATTGAAGATATTAATTCTTCAGAAAATGAATTTTCTACAAATGATAATATATATAGTCAATCAACAAGTAGTAAATGTGAAACAAATTCTCGTTGGAAATTTAGTTCTAGTTCTAAAGAAGATACAAGTAATTGGTTAAAAGATAGGAATCTAAGATTTGAGAAAGAATCTAAAGAAGTATCTATGAAATCAAGTACTTCAAATGATGAATCAGAAAACAATCAAGTTGTATTACATATTACTGATGATAATGATAATATTTCAAAAGAAATTAGTTCTTTATTTTTAGATACAATGAAAGAGTTTTCTTATAAGAGAAAAAGTAATGATGAAGTGATAAATGATGTAAAGAGTTATTTGATTGGAGAAAAATCATTAACTAAGTGTGGTCAATTAAGTGAGAACACATTTAATCATATTTTGAGAGAGGTATCAAAATTATCAGAGAAAGATATTAATGTTTTTTGGGAATTTTTTGAATTAATAGATGAGAATAATTTGGTTCCAAAAAATTCAATTGTATGTTCATTGAAATCTATTGTAGATGATATAGGTACGTTCGATAATCCAAGTTATGAAATTTTGGTAAGAAAATTATTACATTATGTAATTTTTACTAAAAATTATGAAGATATTTCATATTACTTTAAGAATCCTTGTGAAGATTTAGTTGATTCAGAAAAAGGTGTTGATCTAATTTTCGGAATGTTAAATGTATCTATTGAAAAAGGTAATACTTTTGAAAAATTGAGAGAGAATGGTGTTCTACCAATTTCAAAAGAGATATTAGAAAATCTATTATGGGGATACACATTAGAAGAAAAAGCTGAAAGATTCAACATATCATTAAATGATATTGTTAATAATTTAGATGATGATGATGAGATAGATATAGATAGTTTATAAGGATTTATATTTACAAATATAATTTTGTAAAGTTATAGTATTTTTGAAATAAATTAAAATTGATTTTTTATATAATTTAGGAATAAAAAATTTATTAATATAGTATTTGTAATATGGGTATAATAAATTTAGATAATATAAAAGAGTATAGAATTTACGAGTTAATATTATATGACGACATAATTTTTTTAATAAAATACAAGAATAATATATATAAAATAAATTTTAGTGATTATGATATAATAGATAACAATAAATATTGTAAATTAACAAATATAAAAAGTTTAAATTATGATAGTGATAATATTTATATATTAAAATATAAGGATATTTTAAATGTATCAAATATAGAGATCAATAATTGTTTTATTAATATTGATAAAATAATATTAAGTGATGATTATAAATGTTTATTTTGTAATTAAATTTATTATTAAATAAAAATTTAAAATGTTTGTATAATTATGAAAATTAATTGTTTTATATTTAATTTATTTACGATATTTTCCATAAACAAAAAAACAAATAATTTAGAAAGATACGGTGACTTAAAAAAGAATAATTTGTTAAATAATAAATTATTTTTTGTATGTGAAACAGATGATGATTGTGGAAATAATTTATATTGCTGTGATCATGTAATATATAAAAGTTGTTGTAAAGGAGGTATAAATAATTATTATAGTCATCCATATAATAAAATACCTATTAAAATAAAAATAGAAGAAAATAAATATATTTAATATGATATGCGTTTATTTAATTTTATATTTAGTTTAATAACTTTATTTCCTGTAAAACCAGAAGTAGGAATAAAAAATCATATAATAATGTCAGAAGTGAAAAAAAAAATAGATATTGATCAATTAAGTTATTATACAAAAGGAAATAAAATAGATAAAATAATTAATTTTAGTTTAGAAAATAATATATATTTGTCTAAATATTTAGATAAAGATATATTAGATTTAAAATCAAGTAAATCTAATTATATAAAATATGGTAATAGTGAATATATAAATTATATGAATTATGATGATTATTGTAAATTAGAGAAAAAAATAAGTGAATTAATAGATAGTTATTTATGTGAAAAAAAAAACTATTTAATAATAGTAGATGATATTTTCTTAGGTTATGATGGAATTTTTAAATATTTAAAATATCCATATAAAAGTGTATTTATTTTAAATGAAAAGAATAGTTATGCAAATTACATTATAGTAAATTTAAAAAAAGAAAATATATAGTTTTTTATCTTAAAATATCTAAAAATGGTTTGAAAGGAGAAGGTACAAAAGGATCAATTAAACCGACAATACCACTCGGTTCTTCATCATAATCATCATAATCTTCATCGTCATAATAATCATCATCATCATCATAATATTCTTCATCATCATAATCATCATTACTACCAGGTAATAAAGATGTAAATGTACCAAATAAAGAGGACACATTAAAAAAAGTTTTAAAAGCCTTAATACCAATTTTACCAATACCAGGGAATGTTCCTAATCCAGGTACAACTGCTCCAAAACTAATAATAGCAGTTAGGTAATCACCTTCAGACAGTGATAATATAGTAGATAATATATCAAAAGGGATACCTATAATAGGGATTAAACCTAATATATCTAAAATAATATATCCACCTTTTTGATTAATATTATTATTTTGTTTAAAGTTTTTTAAAGTTTCATAAATAATATTATTTTGTAAATTATTATGAGTTTTAAAGTATTTTTTAATTAATTTTTTAGTTTTATTAGGATTATTTTTATTAAATGAAGGCCAAATTTTATCCATAATTATGTTAAATTGAATAATATTGTTAGATAGGTCATTAATATTAATTTTTTTTAATTTTTTTTTTAATGGTTTAATTAAGTTTTTATTATTTTTAAATTCATAATAAATATTGATAAGTTTAGTTTGATCTAAGAAAAATTTATTATCATTAGTTGAAATAAAATTATAATCAGTCATATATATATAAGTAAATATTTTTTGTAAAAAAAAATACACCTTTTTTTTTATTAAATGTTAATTAAGATAATGAAAGAATTAAAATTTATACATATAACTAAATGTGCGGGTACAACAATTGAGGATTTAGGTTATGAAAATAAAGTTTATTGGGGTAGATTTAATAAAGAGTATGGTTGGTGGCATGGTATTTTTTTAAATAAAAGTAAAGAAATTAAAAATAAATATGATTGGTTTATGGTAGTAAGAAATCCATATGATAGAATATTATCAGAGTATTATTGTAAATGGGGTGGTATTGGAAAATATAATTGTAATAATAGTAAAGAGAAATTTAATAAATTTTTAATAAATAAAATTAAATTTAGGTCAAAAATAGGAGATCATTATACAGAGCAGTATAAATATTTGGATAAAAATTATAATATTAATATATTAAAATTTGAAAATTTAGAGTACGAGTTTAATAAATTAATGGAAAAGTATAATTTACAAATTAAATTCAATAAGCATACAAATAAAGGTGAGAACAAAAAATTTAAAGTAAGTGATTTTTCAGAAGAATTAATAAAATTAATAAATGAAGTGTATGAAGAAGATTTCAAAATTTTTGGTTATGATATGTTATAAGAATTATAAAAAATAAAATTTATTATATTTTATTTTTTTAAATGTAATTATGAAATATTTTCTAAAAGATTTTTGTAATGTTCTTCAAATTTATGATAATTTTGTAGATATTTAAAAATTTTTTTAATGAAAGTGTTCATAGATAATTTAGGATTAAATTTATTTATAAAATCTTGTAGTATAATAAAGAATAGTGAGCAATCATAGCAATTACAAAAATATTTATATTTATTATTATGTAATTTACTATAATCACATACTCTTAAAATTCTATTATGATAATAAAATTTATCTTCATAATCATTCAAATCATAAATTTTATCAGTAGGATTTTTTTTTATAACTAGTCTTGATTCAGTAGTTGTTATTGGACCAAATGGTTGAATAAATAAATCACCATCAAAATATTTATATTTTTTTTTAAAACGTGGTATTTTAAATTTAAGAAAACTAATATCAGCATTAAAAATTTTACACCAATTATATTGATTAGTTTGATCACAATCAGCTCTAATTTCTCTTTCTTCACGTAGATCTTCAATATCAGCAACACGGATATCAGATATAAAAACAGTAAATTTATTTTTTAGTTTATTTTTAAAAAAATGAGCATGTTCATTTGTAAAATATTCATTTTTTATATATAATACTTTTTTATTTTTAAATAATTCTTTATAGAACGGATTTGGATCAATAAGATACCAATAAATATTAGGAAATAACTTAGATAAAAGATGTATATTTTGTCCATTAGCAGATCCAGCATAAACAATATGAGTTTCTTTATTTTTAGGAATATAATTTGTTAAAAATTGTAATGTAGTAGCAAATAATTTAATTTGACCAACATGTAATGTTGTAGTAGGTCTTTGTCTTCTATCTTGGTAACTTAATTTAGGAAAATTATCATCTATTTTTAATTTAATAGTATTTTGAAAATATATATTTTTAATTAAATTATAATTTATATTAAATGATTTTACAAGATCATTAGTAATATGTCTTCTATATTTAAAACCATCTTTACATTCACTGTTAATTTTTAAATCATCAATATTATCATAGTAACAAAAAAAATGTATTGTATGAGGATTTTTATGAGCTAATTTTTTTTGATAAGAAGTTAAATTACAACAAAAATTATATTCAGGCATATATATATATTATAATATATAATTTATTATAATATAAAAAATTGTTATTGTAATAAAACTAAAAAAAATTGAAAAATAAAAAGGTTAAATTTTACATTAAGCTATAAAAGTAACCGAAAAATCAAAACAAAACAAAACAAATCAATAAAACAAGAATTTGTAAGGAAAGGTTATCAAGAAAACATCAAAACCTAATAGCTTAATAAAAGCGAAATAAACAAAGCCTAGATATGTTTAACCAATCTATGTCTAGCAAAACCAAAACACCTCATTTAGTTAGTTCTAACTGTAAATTAAGCTATAATAAACAAATTATTTTTGATAATTTTAATGAATACTTTAATTTTAGCGACGAAGATAAAAGTATAGATCTAAACACTCATGAGACAATTATTAAAAAAATGATATCAAAGATAAATAATAAATACTTTGATTTAAAAAAAAAAAACTATCATTTCACATTAGAAAACTATCTTAGTAGTAGACAGCTACAAGTTGAATTTCATTTTTACAAAAAAATGATTAAAGACGAAATTGAATTAAATAATTGGATTAGGGAAAAAAAAAATGATTCTTCATTTAATATAAAAAATCTAGAAGATAGGAATTTAAATTTATTTTTTGAAAATTTAGAAAATCAATTTTCAGTTGGAGAGACATTATATTTATTATCATTCAAAAATCCTAATAATGAAGTTATTTCTTTTTTAAATGATTTCTATGAGAATGAAAAAATTGGAGAAATACTCTGGGCTTTAGGATGTTTTAAGCCTGAGTTAAATTATTTATCATTAAATGATATTAATTTTTACTTAGACTTTTTTGAAGATAGTTTTTCTTACTTAAGTATTCTAAAAAAAAATGATGATACAGCAAGTAGAGTTTTTTTTACCACAATTAAAAACTTATTGATCGAAGTCTATTATAGAATAGACAGACTACATTATCAGGATAATGAAAATATAACAAGATTTCATAGGGTTGAGTATAGCTCAGCAAATGATTTAATTAATTTTAATATAGAGATTGGTCAATTCTTTCAGAAATGTGAGATTGTTTCTTTTTTTAATTGTATTAATAAAAATTGTGGTTATGAAATTTTACAAGCTCACGGATCTTATAAAGATGGAGTGTGTTCTAATTGTGGAAAAGATTATGAGGAGAAAACAATATCATTTACCAATAGTAAAAATATATTTATAACTGGTGGTGATGTAACGAATGATAAGTTTGATGAATTACAATCATCTAGACCTCATCTCTTACTAAACTATCCTGAAGATGAAAATAATAGAATACCAGTATTTATTCCTTTTACGCATTATGATGTTTGTAGAAAGATTTATAATGATAGTAGGGATAACATTCAAAATGACAAAATTGAAACGATTATAAGATTAGATGAAAGTATATTAGATAGAGATAATAGACTTCGACAGGAATTTATATTTAATAATAATAAAGAAATTGAATATAATTTTGTTGTAAAGCAAATGGAAAATTACTCAAATAAAAAATTAGTGAATGATATAGGAGTAATGTTATTCAATAATTTCACTAAAAAATGTCATAGCAACAGACAAAAATATGAAAATAATTCAGATATAAATGGATATCATCTTTTCATAGAAACATTAGGGGGAAAAAATCTATTTGATTTGATAATAACTCATTATCAAAACAAAATGAAATTAGATGCAGAATCTAAGAAAAAATTTACTGACCTTCCTTCTAAAGGAGTTAAAGAATTAAATTCTCCTGAAATATTTTCAAGTGATATTTTGAGTGATGAAGATGATGAAGATTATAATGATTTTGATGATATTTTGAGTGATGAAGATTATAATAATTCTGATGATTCTAATGATATTGATTGGTTAATAAACCAATTTGAAAAAATAAATTTATCTGAAGATATTGAAAGTGATAATTCAGTGAAATTAAAAGAAGGATATTATTCAATATATTCATATAGTAATTTTTACTTTTATAAGTACATAGTACATAAAAAGAAGATTTATTTTTAAAGAGTAATTTTTATATAATGAAAATAAAATTAAGATAGAAAGAATAATATTTTTAATAACTATCTATATATTTAAGAAATGTGTTATAAAAAAATCAATTTAATAAATAAGTATCTAATAAATATTAATTTTAGTGTATTTAGATACTATAAAAGTTAAATATAGTAATTTTATATTATTTAAGTAGTTATATAGTAATTTTATATTATTTAATAACTAGGGACCTACGATCGCGCCCGACTAAGTACTAACGAGGAAGAATCTAGAAATTTAATATGTTTTATTACTTAAATATAGTAATTTTATATTATTTAAGTAGTAACGATCAACGGTAGGGCGCGACTAAGTAGATAAATATTAAT
>Ga0163109_10003966_pt1 | contig 11275 bp, 10 predicted proteins | sample CRUFie1St13metaG_FD_108704 | JGI IMG/M metagenome (GOLD analysis project Ga0163109, IMG submission 108704) | Marine microbial communities from the Costa Rica Dome - CRUD Field 142mm St13 metaG | ecosystem: Environmental > Aquatic > Marine > Oceanic > Photic zone | place: Costa Rica: the Eastern... | reverse complement strand
ATATTAGAAAAAATAATTGGGGTAGTTTTTTTTAATGCTGTAAAATCAATAGTTAAAGCTTTTGAAGAGCAGTGTTTGAAAAATGAAAATTTAATCTCCTAATAAAGAGAGAAGAAACTTTAATGATTGTATTGTACTTTTTTCTCTTACTAAATCTCTTCCAATTGGACCAAATTCCAGTTTAGAGATTTTTAAAACTTTGTTTTTTAAAGCATAAGATATCCACACAAGCCCTTCAGGTTTATTAATTGTACCTCCACCAGGACCAGCAATGCCAGAAATTGCCAGAAAAATATCTGAGTTTGTTTTTTTTCTAAGTCCATTTATCATATCAATAACTACTTCTTTACTAACAGAGCCATACAAATTTAAATTATTTTCTGAAACGTCAAGAATTTTTTTCTTAGATATATTAGAGTAAGTAATAAAACTACATTCAAATATGTCAGATGATCCGGGTATGGATGTTATGACTGATGAGATTAGTCCTCCGGTACAACTTTCTGCAAGTGCAAGTTTATAGTTTTTTGCTCGACATTTATTGATCAGTTGTTTTGCTAATTCATTAACAATAAACATATTCATTTAAGCCATAATAAAGAAATAAAAATGATAATTGCTGAGAACAAACCAGCAAGCATATCATCCATCATGACACTTAGGGAACTTTTAGATCTATCAATAATGTTTATTGGCCAGGGTTTTACAATATCAAAAAAACGAAACAGTAAAAATGCAAATATTAATAGTTCAAGAAAATAATCAAGATCTAAGTTAAATTTTTTTAGGAATAATAAAGGAGTTAGAGTTAAAATCTGGCCTAAGAATTCATCAATAATTATTTCTGATGGATCATATATCTTATTTTTTTGAATATAAGTAAATGTAAAATACCAACCTAAACCAAAAATAAAAGAAATTAAAAAAAATAAATACATTGGATTAACAGAAAAAAAATTATAAAAACAATAGAAAGTTAGAATTCCACAAAAACTTCCTAATGTTCCAGGTGCAAATTTTGCATAACCAATGAAAAAAATTGTTACAAAATATTTATCCATATTTTTTTATTTCTTATAAATTAAGATTGTAGTTAGAACAGCAATCCCTTCTTCCCTTCCGGTAAAGCCTAATCTTTCTGAAGTAGTTGCTTTGATATTAATATTTTTAGGTTCAATATTGCACACTTCCGACAATTTTTTAATCATTACATCTCTAAATTTACTAATTTTTGGTTTTTCACAAATAAAAGTTAAATCAATATTTGATATCAAAAAATTTTCTTTTTGCATTAATTTTAGTGCTTTTTTTAAAAAAAATTCTGAATCAGTATTTTTCCATTTGCTTTCAGTTGGAGGAAACCAAATTCCAATATCACCTTTGCCTAATGCACCAAGTAGTGCATCTGTTAAAGAATGAAATCCTACATCAGCATCAGAATGTCCAATTAATTTTTTGTTATGGTTGATTTCAATACCACATAATTTTATTTTTTTTCCTACTGATAATTTATGAACATCAAACCCGTTGCCAATCTTTATTTCTTTCATTTCAAATATCTCTCTGCAATTTCAAGATCTTCAGGTTTTGTGATTTTAATATTAAGGTCACTTCCCGAAATTTGCATAATTTTAAAATTATTTTTATTTGCTAAGTAAATATCATCATAAGCCCATGTTTCACTATTTTTTAAATGAGCTTCTAAAATTTTTTTAAAATTAAAGCCTTGTGGGGTTTGTGCTCTATAATATGAATTTCTATTACTTAAGAACTTGAAGACATTTTTTTCAATTTTCCACACAGTATCAACAATATTTATACAAGGTAAAACTGCGTCATAAAATTCTAATTTATTTATAACATTTTTAATAATCTGTTTGGAAATGAATGGTCTAGCAGCATCATGAATTAGTACTTTATTAGGATTATCTTCTAATTTTGAAATTGCTATCAATCCCTTTTTTACGGATACACATCTTTCATTTCCACCAAAACATGGAGGAAGAATTTTTTTAAAATTCTTTAAAGACTTAAGTTCTTTGATAGTCTCATTATATATATTTTCATGTTTGATATTTATTACTGGTTGAATATATTCAATCTGATCTAAATTAATAAATTTTTTCAGAGTCATATTAAGAATAGTTTCATTGTTAATTTTTACATATTGTTTTGGAATTTCTCCTTTAAATCTTGTACCATTTCCTGCTGCAACTATAATAACTGATGAATTCATAGGCAAAATTACCATTTTTTTATAAAATATCTATTTTTTAGGCAAATATTATTGTGTCTAGTTTCTAAGAGTATTATTCAATTAACAACATTATTAGAAAATGAATAAATTTAATAGTTTTTTTATTATAATATTTCTAGGTAAAAAGTGGTTAATATTAATTCTGACAGTTTTTTTATTAATTTGTGGAATACTTTTCCACACCCAAGTTTTGTAATTTCTAAAAATTTTAGAATAATTAATCTTAATTCTGCAGTAGAAAATTTGTTTATAACCAGCAAAAAAAAATTACAGGAAAAAAAAATAAATGACTTTGTAGAAAAAGGTTCTCTTTTGTTAAAAGTAATTAATCAAACTATTATTAAACAAGCTCCTGTAGTTATTTATGATATTGATATTTATTGGGATAAAAAAGAATTTGGTAAATTTAATGTATACTCTTCACCTATTGATAACTCTATTGATAATATATTATTAGTGATGAATCTTAATCCTCAAAAAGATAGAATTGATAAAAAGTTACTTCATCAAAATGCAGCTAGGTCAGTTTCTGGTCTTTCAGCAATGCTTGCACATGAAATTAGAAATCCATTAGCTGGTATTTCTGGTGCAGCTCAATTATTAGCACAAAATGCAGATGAAGAAGATTTAAAATTTACTAAATTAATTCAGTCTGAATGTAAACGAATAGGTAATTTAGTTTCAAAATTTGAAGTTTTTGGAGATTTAGGTCCATTAGTTAAATCAAATGTTAATATTCATGATGTAATTGAAAAAACTAAAGATCTTGCTAAAGCAGGGTTTGCTTCACATGTCAGATTTTTAGAAGATTATGATCCTTCTTTACCAGAAATAAGAGGTAATTTTGATCAATTAACACAGGTATTCTTAAATTTATTTAAAAATTCTTCAGATGCAGTATCTGAAAATGGAGGTTTTATCAAGATTAAGACTTCTTATCAAAGCGGTATAAAAATTTTATCAATTAATAATAAAATGGAAAACCTTCCTATATTGATATCAGTTATTGATAATGGAAAAGGTATTCCAGATGACATAGTTGATAAAATCTTTGAACCTTTCGTTGGAACAAAAGTGGGAGGATCTGGTTTAGGTCTTTCTCTTGTTTCAAAAATAATTGTAGATCATGGCGGTACGATAGAATGTAATTCTAGGGAAAATAAAACTTATTTTAATTTAAATTTACCAGTTACAGATATTAATAAAAATGAAATTACTGATTACGATATTCATAAAAGGCTTTTAATTAGTGAGGATTAAAAATTGGAAGGAACTATAATTATTGCAGATGATGACGTTTCTGTAAGAACAGTTTTATCTCAAGCTGTCTCTAGAGCAGGTTGTAGAGTTAAGTCAACGGGTGCCATATCAACTTTGTGGCGATGGATTGAGGAAGGAGAGGGAGATGCTGTTATTTTAGATGTAGTATTACCTGATGGTGATGCTCTTGATATCTTGCCTGCTTTGAAGAGAAAAAGGCCTGAATTACCCGTAATAGTAATATCAGCAAATAATACTATATTAACAACAATTCGTGCAAGTGAGTCTGGTGCTTATGAGTATTTTCCTAAACCTTTTGATATAAAACAGATATTAAGTTCTCTAAATAAAGCACTATTAAAAAAATTTTCTAATACATATGAACCAGAAAAAATTAAACAAAATCAAATTGAATTTAATGTAGAACTTCCACTAATTGGTAGAAGTCAGTCTATGCAAGAAGTTTATCGGGTAATGGCGAGACTAATAAATACTGATCTTACTGTTATGATAATTGGTGCTTCAGGGACTGGTAAAGAGTTAGTAGCTAGAGCTTTACATGATTTTGGAAAAAGGAAAGAAAAGCCCTTTATAGTTGTAAATTTAGGAACAATTCCCAGTGAACAAGTAGAAAGTATTCTATTTGGTGCTAATGATAAGAATAGCAAAATTGAACCTGAGGGGAAATTTCATTTAGCAAAAGGAGGAACATTATTTATTGATGAAGTTGCAGATATGCCTATGTCTACACAAACCAGACTTTTAAGAATTCTTCAAGATGAAGAAAATTTAGAAAATGAAAATCAAGATGGACAAAATTCAAATGTTAGGATTATTACTTCAACTCAAGTTGATCTAAAGCCATTAATAGAAAATGGCTCTTTTAGAGAAGATCTTTTTTTCAGGTTAAATGTAATACCTTTAAATCTTCCATTATTAAGGGAGCGAGCAGAAGATATACCAGAATTATGTAATCATTTTTTAAAACTTTCCTCACTGAAAGAAGGATTATCACAAAAATCTATAGTACCAAAAGGAATAGAATTGTTAAAGCAACAACCATGGAAAGGAAATGTAAGGGAATTAAAAAATTTTATTCAAAGACTAATTGTCCTTTGCACAGATGAGATAATATCTGAAGAGCTTGTAAAAAAACAACTAAAACAATTTACTGATAACGATAACATAGAAGATTTTTCGGTTGAAGGTCTTTCAATGTCTGTTGAAAAACATTTATTAAGATATTTTGAATTACATGGATCTTCACAGCCACCTCCAGGGTTATACAGCAGAATTTTAAAAGAAGTAGAATATCCTCTCATAGCTTTATCACTCAGTTCCTCAAAAGGTAATCAATTAAAAGCATCAAAACTTTTAGGAATTAATAGAAATACTTTAAGAAAAAAAATAAGTGAATTAGATATAAATGTATCACAAACAAAAAAAATGATGTAAAGTTACAACAATTTTAATTTAACTTATTAATTTTTTGTTTTGCCTCAGAATTTTCTAACTTCCTTTTTTATGTATTTTTTATCGATAATTCAAAGTACAAAAATTAAAAATTTGTTAACCCTAATATTTGTTTTACTTGGTCCAGTACTCGCTGTAAGCACCTTTATTTCAGCTGATCTTTTTCAAAAAACTACAAGTACTATTTTATAAAGAAATCTTCTTTTATTGGATTTAATTTATGTTTTAATTATTGCTGGATTGGTTGCTATACGTATAACTCGTTTAATTTTGTCTAGACGATCACGTACTTCAGGTTCTAGGCTTCATACAAGGCTCACTAAAGTATTTACATTAATTGCACTATTACCAACTATAATAGTTGCTGCTTTTGCTACTATTTCAATTAATTTTGGTTTAGAAGGATGGTTTTCCTCTAATGTTCAAAAAGTTGTTGAAAACTCGATGATGGCTGCAAAAGCTTATGAGAGTGAACAAAGACAATATTTAATAAATGATATCAACTATTTATCAAATATTCTAAATAATCAAAAAGTAAAAAATCGATTTGTTGATGAAGGATATATAAGGAATATTTTAGGTGAATTTCAACCTAAGAGTCTTTCAGAGTCTTTCATACTTGATTTTGCTGGTCAAATAAAACTTAGAGGAGAAAGAAGTTATTTGTTTGATTTTGAAAAAATTAATAATACGGATATTGAAAAAGTTATTTCGGGTGAAATTGTGATTATAAAAGATTGGCCAACTAACGAATTTAGAGCTATCAAAAAGTTGGATGAATATACTAATCGTTTATTATATGTATCAAGAACAGTAGACGGAAACATTCTAAAATTACTAGATGAAACACAAGAAACTGTATTACTTTATCAACAAATTGAAAATGAAAGATATGGCTTATTATTTAAATTTGGATTACTTTATATTGCGTTTTCATTAGTAATGATACTAATTTCTGTTTGGATAGCACTTTGGTTTGCTGAACGACTTTCTAAACCAGTTGGAAGGCTTGCAGATGCTGCAAAAAAAATTGGTAGTGGAAATTTTGATATAAAAGTAACGGAAGAAAATACTAAGGATGAAATTGCCTTTTTAAGTAAAGTATTTAATAGAATGACTAATAGGTTAAAAAATCAAAGGAATAAATTGCTTAAAAACAATAAAATGGTAGAAGATCAACGAGAATTTTTGGAAGCAATTATTAGTGGAGTAAAGGGTGGCATAATTAGCATAAATAAAGATGAAAAAATTGAAATTATTAACTCTGCAGCAAAGCTAATTTTAAAATTAGAGAATGATAAAAATTATGTTAATCAAAAGATTAGTAAAATAATTAAAGAATTTAATCCTATTATAAGAAAAGTAAAAAAACTAGACAAAGATTTTTTGTCTGAGGAACTTATTATTAATAGAAATTATGTATCCTTACATATATTAATTAGAGTTTCAAAAAGATTTGTTGAAAATAAAACGTATAAAGGGTTTATATTAACATTTGATGATATAACTGATTTTGTTTCTGCTCAAAGAAATGCAGCTTGGGGTGATGTGGCTAGAAGAATTGCTCATGAAATAAAAAATCCACTCACACCAATAAAACTTTCTGCAGAACAATTAAAAAAGAATGTATATCCTGAATCTAATGTGAATGTATCAGATATTGAAGAATACTGTGAAATGATTATAAGACAGACTGTAGTTCTTCAAAGAATTGTAGATGAATTCTCTAAATTTGCTAGAATGCCTGAACCACAAAAAAAAGTTATAAACATTAATGAATTAATTAAAAGTTCAGTGCTTCTTCAAAAAGCAGTTTATGATAAAATACAATTTAATCTTGACTTAAAAGGTTTAAATGCAAAAATATTAGGTGATACTGCTATGCTTTCTCAAGCACTTACTAATTTATTGAAAAATGCAGCAGAATCTATTACTTCATTGAACAAAAATGTTGTTAATAATGACGGGAAGATCGGCTATATTGATGTAGTCACAGATGTAAATACTTCTTATTTGAACATTAAAATTATCGATACTGGTGTTGGTTTAAATAAAAATATAACTAATTTTTTTGAACCTTATGTAACTACAAAACATAACGGAACTGGTTTGGGTTTAGCAATTGTAAGAAAAATAATAGAACAACATGAAGGTTCACTAATTTTATATAATTCCAGCAATGTTTTGCATAGAAAGTATAATAAGGGTGCTGTGGCTGAAATTAAGTTACCTTTGGTTATTAGTAAAAATAAAATTATTGAAGAAAATTTTTCAGAAACAGATTTTCAAAATAATTTTAAAATTAATGTTTTTTAGTTTTTATTGAGAGGATCCAGCTTAATGGGTTATATTTTAGTAGTTGATGATGAAAAAGATATAAGACAATTGATAGGACAAATTTTGTCGGATGAAGGTTATCAGGTTTGTTTAGCTAGCAACTCTGAAACCGCTATGAAAGAAATTAATTCAAAATCCCCAGACTTGATCATTCTTGATATTTGGCTGAAAGACAGCAATATGGACGGAATAGAGATATTAAAAACAGTTAGAAGTAATGATAAAAATATTCCTGTCGTAATAATTTCTGGTCATGGAAATATAGAGATAGCTGTTGCTGCAGTAAAGCAAGGTGCATATGATTTTTTAGAGAAACCGTTTAATACAGATCAATTAATTGTTGTTATAAAAAGGGCATTGGAAGCTTCAAGATTAAGGAGAGAGATAGCAGATCTTAGAAGAAGTGAGGTGGTAGAGTCTAATATGATAGGGAACTCTGCTTCATTTAATAATTTAAAGACTCAATTAGATAAAGTAACCAAATCTAATGGTAGAGTTATGTTAACGGGTCCGGCAGGTTGTGGAAAAGAAATTGCGGCTCGTTATATTCATGCAAATTCAGTAAGAGCCAGTGAACCTTTTGTCTCAGTTTCAAGTGCTAGCATCGCGTCAGAAAAGATGGAAGAGGTATTATTTGGTTCTGAGTATAATGGTATAATTAAACCAGGCCTTTTGGAAAAAGCAAATGGTGGATTTTTATTTTTTGATGAAGTTTCAGATATGCCAACAGGTACACAGTCAAAAATATTAAGAGTTTTGGTAGAACAGGCTTTCACTAGGGTAAATGGTAACAATTTAGTAAGAGTAGATTTAAGAGTTATATCTTCTACTAATAAAAATCTAATTTCAAAAATCGCTTCTGGTGATTTTAGAGAGGAACTTTATCATCGTCTCAATGTAGTTCCAATAAAAGTTCCTTCATTAGAAAACAGAAGAGAAGATATTCCTATTCTAGCAAATCATTTTGTTAAGATACTCAATAATAATGAAGGCTTGCCGTTAAGAACTTTTTCAGATGGGGCAATAACTAAATTGCAGACTATGTCTTGGCCTGGTAATATAAGGCAACTAAGAAATGCAGTAGAACAAATTTTAATTTTAGGTCCAAATGATAAAATAATTGAAACTTCAGAATTACCAGAATCAAAACATTCAGAAAAAACCAATACTGGAGATAGTTTTTTTCAAGAAAACTTAATAAGTTTATCTCTAAGGGAAGCAAGAGAGGTTTTTGAAAGAGAATATCTTATGGCACAGATAAATAGGTTTGGAGGAAATATATCCAAAACTGCAATTTTTGTTGGAATGGAAAGGTCTGCTCTACATAGAAAAATGAAAACTCTTTCGATTGTTTCGGAAAATAAACTTTCTAAAAAAGATTAAAAATAAGAAAAAATTTCAGGAGAATAATTAAGAATGAAAGTAATCATATGTGGTGCTGGCCAAGTTGGAGCACAAATAGCGAGTCATTTGTCTCTTGAAAGGAATGATATTACGGTCATAGACAATAATGCTGATAGGATTACGCAATTAACTAATACATTAGATATTTCAGGTGTTACAGGATGCGCATCACATCCTGACGTCTTAGAATCTGCAGGAGCAAGGGATTGTGATATGGTGATAGCTACTACACAATCAGATGAAACTAATATGATTATTTGCCAAGTTTCACATTCCGTTTTTTCAATTCCTAGAAAAATAGCTAGAATTAGATCTCAATCTTATCTTGAAGTTAATTACAGTGATTTATACAGAGCTGAACATTTACCTATTGATGTAATCATATCTCCTGAAAAAGAAGTAGCAGAAGCCGTAATTAGTCGGTTAGAAATTCCTTGTGCATTTGAGATTGAAACTTTTTTAGGAGGAAATGCACAACTTATTGGTATAAGTATTGATAATTTATGTCCTGTTATCAATACTCCATTGAGGCAACTTTCTCAATTATTTGTAAATTTAAATGCCATAGTTTTAGGAATTAGAAGAAATTCCAAACTTTTTGTGCCCGACCCAGATGACCAACTTTTTGAAGATGACCAAATCTATATTTTTACAACTATCAAAGATAGAATAAGAACATTAGAAATATTTGGAAAAGATGTTGAAAAGGGTGATAGGTTTATAATAGTTGGTGGAGGGAATATTGGATTAAATGTAGCAAAAAAATTAGAACAAAATAAACAAAATAAAGTACACTGTAAACTGTTAGAATTAGATAGAAAGAAAGCTGAAAACGCAGCAGATTCTTTAGAGCGTACTGTAATATTACATGGAGACGGATTAAACCTTAATTTATTAGAAGAAGCAAATGTTAGTCAGGCTAATGCACTTTTAGCTTTGACAGATGATGATAAGACAAATTTGCTTACTTGTACAAGAGCAAAAAATTCTGGTTGCAATTTTGTTCTTTCATTAATTAACGATTCTTCATTAAATTCTTTACTCAAACCAATGGGTATTGATGCTTATATAAATCCAAGATCCACAACTGTATCTTCTATATTAAGGCATATAAGACATGGCAGAATTAGAGCAGTTTATACAATTGGAAATGCTGAGGCTGAACTTATAGAGGCTCAGGTTTTAGGAACTTCTTCTTTAGCTGGTAAAACTTTAAAAGATATTGATTGGCCTGAAGGCGTGTTAGTAGGAGCAATAATGAAAGGAAATGAAATTAATATTGCAAAAAGTAGTACAATTTTAGAAGAAGGTGATATAATAACCGTATTTTATAATTCAAAAGTTGTAAATCAGGTTGAAAAAATGCTAGAAGTAGGAATTAATTTCTTTTAGTAAAAAGTAAAATTTAAAATATTTGGTATTAAAAAATATCTAATAAACAAGAATTCTATCATTGACGAAGGAAAAAAAAATGGCAAATAAAAAAGAAAGCCTTCAAGATTCTTTTTTAAATGGAGTAAGAAAAGATAAAAACCCAGTTACTGTTTTTTTGGTAAATGGAGTTAAATTGCAAGGTATTATAACTTGGTTTGATAATTTTTCTATACTATTAAGAAGAGACGGAGCTTCTCAATTAGTTTATAAGCATGCAATTTCTACAATTATGCCTACTAATCCACTTAGCTTCTTTGAAGATGAAGAAAAAATTTAATTAAAAATTATGCTATGCTTACTTGTATAGTTAGACCAGTAATAAATAAAAAATTTATTAATTTTGATGTAACTGAATTTACAAAATTATCTGAAGCACTACCAGGTGTGGTTGTAGAATTGGAATTAGATGTAAATTTAAAAAAAATTGATTCCAGTAAACTTTTAGGCTCAGGAAAAATTGATGATATCAAAACTATAATACATCAAAAAAAAATTAAACTTCTATTAGTTGATTTTGAATTAACACCTATTCAGCAGAGAAATTTAGAAAAAGAATTAAATATTAAAATTTTAGACAGAACTGGATTAATTTTAGAAATTTTTTCTGCTAGAGCATTAAGTAGGGAAGGAGTGTTGCAAGTTGAGTTAGCGCATTTAAATTATAATAAATCTAGATTAGTAAGAAGTTGGACACATCTTGAACGTCAAAGGGGAGGAATGGGGTTTTTAGGTGGTCCAGGGGAAACTCAGATTGAAGCAGATAAACGTGCTATCAACTTAAGAATTTCTCAAATTAAAAATCAGTTATCTAAAGTTGTTAAAACAAGAAAAATTCATAGACTCTCAAGATATAAAATCCCGTTTTACACTATTGCTTTAGTTGGTTATACAAACTCTGGAAAATCTTCAATATATAACATTTTAACTAATTCATCTGAATTATCAAAGGATATGCTATTTGCAACCTTGGATCCAAAAATGAAAATTATTGATTTACCATTTACTAATAATATCATTTTATCTGATACAGTTGGTTTTATATCAAATCTACCAACCCATTTAGTTGAATCATTTAAAGCCACACTTGAAGAGGTATTTTATGCAGATTAT
>Ga0163109_10003965_pt1 | contig 11276 bp, 8 predicted proteins | sample CRUFie1St13metaG_FD_108704 | JGI IMG/M metagenome (GOLD analysis project Ga0163109, IMG submission 108704) | Marine microbial communities from the Costa Rica Dome - CRUD Field 142mm St13 metaG | ecosystem: Environmental > Aquatic > Marine > Oceanic > Photic zone | place: Costa Rica: the Eastern... | reverse complement strand
TTCCGACATTGTGTTTATTGAGCTTACGAAGTGATTGGCGGTGGCTTAATGATACAAATGTTTCGCGTAGCTACTGGTATCCTTCCGTGGGTATTGCTCGAGAGTGCAAACAAGAAGGCTGGTCAACCGCTTTTATGCAGGCTCGTCAATGGATAGATGCTGGATGTCCCATGCCGGATGGGCCTGTATATACCCAGGACCCCGATGTGGAGGCACCACTTACTTTTGTTGGTTCTAAAGGTTTCTAGAAATGACATTGACCTCTCCTAATCAGCTGGCAGAGCTATTTTCTAATGGGAGATATCACGAGTTGATTGCCGCGGCTCGCGCTGCGGATGTGACTCCTCAGACAGATCCAACAGCTGCTCAACTCCTTGCTGCTGCGTTGTTCAGCGTGGGTGAATTTGGTTCGGCTGACCCACTTTTAGAGGAATTAGAGCCAGCTTTCGGCCTGAATGCTGATTTTCTTTCTCTCTATGCAGCTAACAGCCGTCGCCTGGGTCAGCTACAGCAAGCAGAGGAGCTTTTTTCCAGAGCTCTGAATATAAGCCCGGATTCTTTTACTATTCGGAACAATCACGCCAATTTGTTGATAGATCTGGGCCGCCTTGATGAAGCTCGCACAATTTTGATGCGGTTGATTGAGGAAGCGCCAGATTATGAAGACGCTCGGGCAAATTTGAATCGTCTAAGCTTTCAGAACGTTTCAGAGTCTGATGAGTCAATCCCTTCTGGCTCTGTAGAGGGCTGGTCATTGGCTGATCCGTTGTTGATGGCTTTTTCTGAAGAAGAAATAAAGCTATCGGATATACGTAAACCTTCGAAGCCCAACCCAGCTGCCCAGTCTCTCCTTGAGTCTGTTCCCGAAGCTAATGATCGAGCTGCTGCTCTGGAGCAGTTAGAACAAGCTAATCGTGCCGTAGCAGAACAACAATTTGCGTTTGCTTTGCAGCTTTGTAGTCAGGTTCTCAGGGTGTTGGGGACACACCCACCTGTCTACGACTGTGCGTCGGATGCATACCTCAATTTGCGTCGTTTTCATGAAGCAGAGCTTTGCTTGCTTCAGGCGATGGCGCTTGATGCACCCACTCCGAAGCGCTGTCTCAATTTGGTGAGTTTTGCAAGTATGCGCGGGGATATCGCTCTTGCACAGCATCACCTGAATCAAGCAGCTTCATTGGATCCCAGTCATCCTCAGCTTGAGCAAATTCGATCCAACCTTCAGAAGCGTGTCGATGCAGTCGATAAGAAGCCATATGCTTTCTCATTGGCTTGGGAACAGCCGGTGGTGAGCAAGTCACAGAAATGAATACAGCGACGGAGGGCCTTCTTTTCGTCGCTACCGGTGCACGTCACTGCTTTGAAGCTTTGGAGAACGCAGCGGCATCTCGTCCGTTTGTCGGTCATCGTCCCATTGTGTTGATCACCGACGTGGTCTCTGAAGTTCGAGATCATGGTGTGTTTGACCAGATTTGGTCTCACCCACAACCGGTTCTGGGGTATCGCGACAAAATTGCTGCACTTCAAAAGCTTCCTTTTGCGCACACTCTTTTTCTCGATAGCGATGCACGGATCACGGCTCCAGTAGAGGCTCTTTTTCAGGCACAAGGTTGTGCTGACCTTGCTGCAGTCCATGCTCCGGTGCGCCTGCCTCCTGGATGGTGCGATCCAGATGTTCCCGAGTTATTTCCAGAGATCAACTCTGGCGTGTTGCTCTGGCGTCGATCTCGAAAGCAGCGTGCCTTAGTGAATGATTGGTTGTGCCTTTACGATCATTTAGAGACTTCTACTGGCCAAACATGGGATCAGGCATCACTGCGTTCGGTGCTCTGGCGTTTCGTTCAGCATCGCCGTTTTCAATTGGCAGTGTTGCCTGCTGAAGCTAATTTCCGCACAACGAAGCCATGGGTGGCAGGTAAGGGCTTGCCCGTTCATGTGCTTCATGGACGAGTCCCACCCGAGGAAACAGAAGCATTGATGAATTACCTAAATGGAGATTTTGATCGGTTTCGTACTTGGACTGAATGGTATCGCCGCCATCCAAACAGCCAGCTCCGTCTACGCATTGGTGAGGCGCCTCCAGACCCAGACTTTGGATGAGCGTCGTTCTTGCTCTTCATCCGCCCAGGCCTGTAGACGGTTCCACCTAGGTGACTGTCCAGGAGAATTAGTCAGCTGATTTCGTTGCTCGTCGGGATCCTTGCCTATGTGAGTTGCCCAGAGAGGTTGCCCTTTCGCATCAACACATAACTTTAGTGGCCCATGGATATAGAGTCGCTCGCTTCCGAATTCCACTACGGCGCCGGGTTGTCTGCGGGCCCACTGCTTTAGCGGCTTGAGTGCGCCGCCTGCCGGTAAATTTGTCAATACTTGTTGAAATAAACCGGTTAGTGAAAGCGGACGGTTGCTCTGACCTCCCTCAGCTTTTGAGCTTTGCTGCGGTGGCTTGTAGACAAAGGGCACTCTAATTGCCCCCTCCAGGAAATTAGCTTTGTAAAGCATGCCCCCATCGCCAAGTAGTTCTCCGTGATCAGATGTTGCTAGGACCGCGGTTCTCGGATGATCTTTACGATTTTGTAGGCCACTAAGTAATAGTCCTAACTGGTCGTCTAGTAGACGCATATGGTCTGCGTAATCTGCTCTGCAGGCTTTTATATCTGCTGATGTCAGTAGCCCATTCCAGCTACGAGCGCACTGTTTTAATTCACAGCTCTCTGGGAGTGTCGCGATCCACTCAGATTTGGCTTTTGCGAGTGGTAGTTGATTGGACTTGTGCATTCCATGCCAGGGCCGAGGGGTATCGAAGGGCTCATGAGGTCCTACAAAACTGATCCAAAGCAGCCAAGGTTGTTCGTGTGGCATTTCTTGAAGAGCTTTGAGGCCCTGCTCTGCTATCCAAATGTCTGGATAGAGCGGGTTTGGAAGCAGTGTTGGGCGCACGCACCATGCGCTGCGAGAGCGTCCAGCGCCATAGCGTCGTTTTAAATCAGCACGCTGCTTCTCCAGGAAGCCTGCCTGGCGCCAGGCTTCGGTTAGTTCGCAGCTCACCCGTCTCAAGGCGCGGGGGCCAGCAACCTCACATGACTGATCAAATCCGAGCTGGTTTAGTAAGAGTGTGTTCTCACGTAGATCCACTTTTTGGAAATGGCTGGTCCAGTGGGTTTTGCCAACAACTGCGGTATGCCAGCCCTGATGGCGCAAGTCGCGTATAAGAGAAGGTGCATCAGCAGGAAGCGAAACGTCAGCATTGCAGGTAATTCCCAGCTGGCTGGGTGCTAGTCCAGTAAGCCAGCTCATACGAGCTGGGACGCAATGGGGACTGCTGGTGTAACAGCGCTTGGCGTACCAGCCGGTTCGAGCCAAATTAAATAGGGCCGGAAGTGGAAGTGTGGGTGCATTGGGATCAGACCAGTCCCCTCGCCACTGGTCAAAGCTGATGAGCAGCAGATTTGTGTTAACTCGGGTACCCATCGCTGTTCAATTCACAAGATCATTGGCGCCGCTTTGCCAACATGAGCTCGGACATTGATTCCAAGCTTTGCCCAGCATGACGCACTCTCCATGGCGTTTCTGGATACTGGTGTTTCCCGACGTGCCCCGTCCTATCGGTGGTGTGAAGCAGATGCACCGTCTTGGGGAGGTGATTCAGGCATGTGGCCATGAGGTAGTCCTGGTGCAGGAGAACGCTGAATTTCATCCAGGTTGGTTTTGTAGCGAATTGCCAACAATCGATAGAAAAAGTTGGCTCGAGCAGAGCGATTTACTTCCTGATCGTGATGTATTGATATTGGCGGAAACATTTTTGCCGCTATTGTCGAATTTGAGGCCTGGTCTTCCGAAGATTATTTTCAACCAGAATGGGGCTTATAGCTTTGGTATTTCTGGAAAAGGTTTTCCAACTCCCGCTGATGTTTTAGATCTATATGGGCACCCAGATCTCAGGCAGGTGTGGTGCATTTCTGAGCATGATCGCAGTTTGCTTTGTTTAGGTTTGGGTCTTCCTACTGAGCGAGTAAAGCTGCTGGTTAATGGCCTTGAGCCACAAGTACGTCCTGCAGTGGCTAAGCAGTGGCAGGTTGCATATATGCCCCGTAAAAATAGTCATGATGCCGAGGTGGTCACGACTCTATTGCAGCAGCAACCTTGGTGGAAAGGTTGGTCGCTACAGGTAATTAAAGATTGCTCTCACGCAGAGGTTATAGCTATTTTGCAACACTCTTTGGTGTTTGTTTCTTTTGGCCATCCTGAGGGCTTTGGCTTGCCGGTAGCAGAGGCGATGGCTTGCGGTTGCGCAGTGGTGGGATATTCAGGCCTTGGAGGCAGGGAGCTATTTGACTTGGCAGATGGCTATGGCCTTGGAGTTTCCGTGGAGCCGGGGGACTGGTTAGGATTTATAGATGGTGTTCAACGTATTAATCAAAGGTTGCGCATTCGTCAGGATGACGTATCCCATCAGCTGGATGTGATGGCAGCTGTAGTGCGTCAGCGCTACTCCATGGATCGGATGAAGCGGAGTATCTCTGATGCAATTGACTCGGTCTTTGCTGCGCGGAGCTGATCCGGTTTACTGGGGATTATCTGCTTCTCCTGCCAGTCGGGGTTGTTGCCTGTAGCGGAATAGCTTCGCTGAGTCTGCGATATTAATTAACTGTAGACTGATTTCGGTAGTCAGATCTGTCGTACTCGGTTCATCATGATAACGACTGAGTTCTTTCAAAAGTTTTATCAATTCTTCGGCTGAGTCTTTGCTGTTAAGCACGCTTAGCTGACGCCGTAAGTTTGTGCAGATCTTCTGGGTCAGGACAATAGAAAGATCTTCTTTTTCGCGTTTTTGAATCGTGCTTTTCTCTATGCTTTCGTTTTGTACGCAAGTCAGAAAAGGGGCGGTGCGGGCAAAACGAAGTTGTTTTGTATGTACTAACCGTCGAAGCTGATTGTCTAGAGGAAGCAATGCTCCATGCTTATTTACGCTGATCTGCAAGCACCGCAGAACGGTAGGAATGCAATTCCGATGAATTAAAACGGATGATGCGCATCCTGTGTAGAGATCAGTTTCAATCCGAATATTGCTAGAAGTCTTAAGGCGTTGATGCTCCTTCGCTAGAAACCGATGGATCGATGGATTTACATACATATCGGTGAATAGCAGGTCAAAATTCGGTTTGTCTGGTTTTAACTTCTTGCAGAATTCTAAGAAAATGGGGCTTAACTCTGCATCGTCTTCGATGACGTGAAGCCAGTCAAAGGTTGCCTCGGATTGCTTGTTTTCTTCTCGCAACAGACTTAGCCATGATTGCCACAGTCCCCATTCGCCTGGAAGAAGTTTTCGCTGTCTTGCTATGGCAGGGTCACCACTGATAGCGGGGAACCAGCTGTAGTACCCAGCCAACCCAAGCTTTTGAAGATGCTCCTGCTGCCGGATTCTGCGTTCTGAGCTGCGGGTCAGGCTGATGTAACGACCACGAATGATGGCCATCAAAGTTGTGGTTCGGCGATGTGCTCCATTCTGGGTAGGGGGTCCGCGAAACGTTCGGGAGTCACAGCAGAGCGATGGCTGAATCAAACGTCCTGTTCATCACGCTCGACTCTTGTCGCTACGACACCTTTGCGGCGACGCACGCAGCAGGAACGATTCCGCATCTGACCCGAGTTGGCCCACTGCATCAAGCCCAGGCGCCCAGTTACTTCACTTATGGCAGTCATGCTGCCTTCTGGATGGGGTTCACTCCTGGAAGGGCCGAGCTTGGGGAGCCGATGCTCAATCCCAAGGCTGGCAAGCTGTTCCGGATGGCCTTTTCAGGGCATTTGGGGTCTGCCGACTGTGGCTTTCAGCTCCATGGCGCCAACGTCATCGAGGGTTTTCGCCGGCAGGGTTACCGCACGATTGGTTCCGGGGCGGTGGACTGGTTTGACCCTAGTAGCAGTACGGGGGCTGTTCTGGGCTCGCCCTTTGAGAGCTTTCACTTCGCTGGCAACACCTGGAGCCTGGCTAGCCAGTTGTCTTGGATTGAACAGGAATTAACCCGAACACCAAATGATCAGCCGGTCTTTGTCTTTCTGAATGTGGGTGAAACCCATGTCCCTTACTGGCACCAAGATGCTCCATGGCCCCGCAGGCCCAGTCCCTGCATTGCCTTTGGAGGTGAGGCCTGTGATGCTGTTGAAAGCGCTCGCCGTCAGCGCGCCTGTCTTGAGTGGGTGGATGCTCGTTTGGCGCCGCTGTTGCAACGCTTTCGGGAGGGAACGACGCTGGTCTGTGCCGATCACGGCGATTGCTGGGGAGAGGATGGCTTGTGGGAACACGGCATTAGCCATCCCGCTACCCTGACTGTCCCCATGCTCCTTCGCTATCGAGGGCAACCTGTAGGGGCGCCAGGCTTTTAGGACATTACGAATCAGCCGCACTAGCGATTCGTAATGTCCTCAGTAGGCTGCCATCTCGTCATTGGTAGTTGCCGTCACCATGCTCAAGCTCCTGCTAGGTGATCCCAATGCCCGCAAGCTGAAGCGGTACCAACCGATCGTTTCTGATATCAACCTGTTGGAGGAGGAGATCGCGCCTCTCTCAGATAGTGAACTGCGCGGCAAAACAGCTGCGTTCAAGGAACGCCTTGCTAATGCCGGCAGCCTTAAGAATCAACGTCCGATTCTGGATGAAATCCTTCCCGAAGCCTTCGCTGTGGTGCGCGAGGCGGGTAAGCGAGTGCTTGGAATGCGCCACTTCGATGTGCAGCTGATAGGCGGAATGGTTCTCCACGAAGGCCAGATCGCCGAGATGAAAACAGGCGAGGGCAAGACCCTGGTGGCGACCCTGCCCAGCTATCTCAATGCCCTCACCGGTCGTGGTGTGCATGTGGTCACCGTCAACGACTATCTCGCCCGTCGCGATGCCGAGTGGATGGGCCAGGTACACCGCTTCCTCGGTTTGTCTGTGGGCTTGATCCAGCAGGACATGCGACCGGAAGAACGGTGTCGTAATTACAACTGCGACATCACATACGCCACTAATTCCGAGCTGGGCTTTGACTATTTGCGAGACAATATGGCCGCCGACTCTAGTGAAGTCGTCCAGCGGGAATTTCAGTATTGCGTGATTGATGAGGTGGATTCTATTTTGATCGATGAAGCCCGTACCCCGTTAATTATCTCGGGTCAGGTGGAGCGACCCCAGGAGAAATATCAGCAGGCAGCTCAGGTTGCCCAGGCTCTGGAGCGGGCTGCCGAGATGGGCAAGGACGGTATAGACCCCGAAGGTGATTACGAGGTGGATGAGAAGCAGCGCAGCTGCACCCTCACCGATGACGGTTTTGCCAAAGCCGAGCAGATGCTGGGAGTGCAAGATCTCTTTGATCCCCAAGACCCCTGGGCTCACTACATCACAAATGCTCTTAAGGCCAAGGAGCTGTTCGTCAAAGATGTGAATTACATCGTTCGTGATGGCGAAGCTGTGATTGTGGATGAGTTCACCGGTCGAGTGATGCCTGGTCGCCGCTGGAGCGACGGACAGCATCAGGCGATTGAAGCCAAGGAAGTTCTGCAGATTCAGCCTGAAACCCAGACACTTGCTTCCATCACGTATCAGAACTTCTTTTTGCTTTATCCACGTCTTGCAGGAATGACCGGTACGGCCAAGACGGAAGAAGTGGAATTTGAGAAGACTTACAGGCTTGAAACCACAATTGTTCCCACCAACAGGGTGCGGGCTAGGCAGGATTGGGCTGATCAGGTCTATAAAACTGAAACCGCCAAATGGCGAGCTGTGGCCAACGAAACTGCCGATATTCACAAGAAGGAGCGGCCGGTGTTGGTGGGCACCACCTCAGTTGAGAAGAGTGAACTGCTCAGCTCCCTGCTTGAAGAGCTGGACATTCCCCACAATCTGCTTAACGCCAAACCAGAGAACGTTGAGCGTGAGTCGGAGATCGTTGCTCAGGCCGGTCGCGCTGGAGCCGTCACTATCGCCACCAACATGGCGGGCCGCGGAACCGACATCATCCTTGGTGGCAACAGCGATTACATGGCGCGTCTCAAGCTGCGTGAGGTGCTGTTAGTCCGTCTAGTGAGGCCAGAGGAAGATCACAAATCTTCTCTGCCAATGCAGCGCAGTGAAGCCGTTGGCTTTTCAGAAGCACCGCTTTCGCTGGCGAAAACCCCTCGCGAAAGCCTCTACCCCTGTGCTTTGACAGAAGACACTGATCAGGCTCTCGGACAGCTGGCGCGCGATTTGGTAGAGGCTTGGGGCGACCGTGCTCTTTCAGTGATTGAACTGGAGGAACGCATCGCCACCGCAGCCGAAAAAGCCCCTACAGATGATTCCGAGATTCAGGCATTGCGCCAGGCTATTTCACGGGTGAAGGGTGAATACGACGCTGTGGTGAAACAGGAGGAACAAAGGGTCCGCGAGGCCGGTGGACTGCACGTGATAGGCACTGAAAGGCACGAATCACGTCGGGTCGATAACCAGTTGCGTGGCCGAGCCGGCCGCCAAGGCGACCCAGGTTCAACCCGCTTTTTCTTGTCGCTTGGAGACAACTTGCTGCGGATTTTTGGTGGGGATCGAGTGGCTGGACTGATGAATGCTTTCCGTGTTGAGGAGGATATGCCCATTGAGTCAGGAATGCTCACACGTTCTTTGGAGGGTGCCCAGAAGAAGGTTGAGACGTATTACTACGACATTCGCAAGCAAGTTTTTGAGTATGACGAGGTGATGAACAATCAGCGCCGCGCTGTGTATTCCGAACGACGTCGTGTGCTGGATGGCCGTGCCCTGAAAAAGCAGGTAATTGGTTATGGCGAGCGAACTATGAATGAGATCGTGGAGGCATATGTGAGCCCCGACCTGCCGCCTGAAGAGTGGGATGTGGCACAGCTGGTGAATAAGGTTAAGGAATTCATTTATCTCTTGGAAGATCTCACGTCTGATCAAGTGGAAGGGTTGGGTATGGAGGAGCTCAAGGCCTTCTTGCAGGAACAGCTCCGTAATGCTTATGACATCAAGGAGGGTCAGGTTGAACAGCAGCGTCCAGGCTTGATGCGTGAAGCTGAGCGGTTTTTCATCCTTCAGCAGATTGATACGCTCTGGCGTGAGCACTTGCAGGCCATGGATGCTCTGCGAGAATCGGTTGGGTTGCGCGGCTATGGTCAGAAAGATCCGCTGATTGAATACAAGAATGAGGGTTATGATATGTTCCTAGAGATGATGACGAATATGCGTCGCAATGTAATATATTCCATGTTCATGTTCCAGCCAGCTAGAGCTAAAGCTTAGGATTGTTTCTGTGCTAAATGGTGTTGTTAATTGGCACCTAGGACGTTGCGGAAGTAGCGTTTTAGGCTCTTTGTTGGCTCAGCATTCATTTATTGACTACAGCAACGAAATTTTTTCGCCTTACATGCCAAGGCGTCGCGGTGAGAAACAGCTTCCTTCATTAGTTGATGTTGTTCTTCAGGCCCAATCTCCGTTGTCGAGGCCTTGGCACTTATTCGAGGTCAAGCATTTAGTGGCGCAAAATCTTGGTTTATATCCTGAGCTTAAGCTTCAGGATTGGTTGTCGGCTTTTCATGGATTAGGCTTTCGTCGCCATTTACTTATGGGTCGTCGCAATGGTCTGAGGAGGATGTTGTCTCACGTTTGTGCCGCTCAAACCGGTATTTATGTAGATCAGGGTAAGTCCTCAGCCTCTCGGCAGCTCCCAGTAATCTTGCCGACGGAAAATGTTGTCCATGGCTTCCAATCTGCTTCCTTGCTGGAATGGCTTGAGGAATATGAGAGCGGGCATCAAGTTATTAAGAATGCCCTAGTCGATTGGAGTGATCGTTGTGCCGATGTGGCGTGGCTGGAGTTAATTTATGAAGACGATATTGAATTCTCGCCGCTCATGGCCTACAGGCGTGTCTGTGAGTTTCTTGGGCTTCCAGTAGAGAATCCTCGCTTGACTCATCGCCGCATTAATCGCGGATCAATAGTGGAATTAGTGGCAAATTTTGATGAGGTCCGTAATTTGCTTGAGCCCACTCGATTCGCTTGGATGTTGGAGGACTAAGGGATTTACAGCGGCGGTCTTCCGTCAGCCTCCCATTGTCGAAATGAGGCCTCATAATCTGGTCGAGGTAGAACACCTTCGGGGATTTCTTCTCCCATCTGGCGGTAAAGGCCTTCTTTGGCACAGCGATAAAACACCGATGACACATTCAGGTGATGGTGTTTCACACCTGACGTTTTCAGCTGATGCAGCATCACTCGGTCGCCGATCAGGTGGCCATAGGGGGGCATCAGCACCCAGTGATGAAGTTGCGGGAAGGCGCCGCGTCCAAACAGCATGGCGTTGGTGTCGATGAATTGTTCAGGGTCCGTGAGCGGACAAGGGCCCATCACAGAGCCATCCAAGCGGCAAAGGGTGCGGCTACTGGATATGAAATCCGCTTGCTCTGCATCCATCGCCGCCAACAATGTTGCGATGTGGTCGGGGCCATACCAGTTGTCGGCATCGAGAAAGGCCACCACCTCTATCCCTAGACCGATGGCGTGATAGCTCCCGATCAGGCGCGGTGTTGAGCCGATGTCACCATGGCTGCGCGGCAGGCGCACGTGCTCGGCATCCCAACGGTTGATCCGTGGTCGCGGTTGTCCGTCGGCCACCAGCACGTGCAGGCAGGGTTCGCTTTGGGCTTTCACGCTCTGATGGCAGTGCTCCAGCAGTGCCAGAGGCTCATTGAAATACGGCGTGATTACGGCTACCCGAGGCAGCTGTCCGCCCAGAGCCTGCTGCAGCCGCCGATCTTCAACCAACTCCCCGCTGTTCAGCTGAACCGTTAGATCGACATCACTTGGTCGCAGACTGTCGTAGTACGCAGGCAGCCTGCCCTGTTGCAGATGCGTGCTGTAGAGGCTGCGCCAGCTATGGCCCACGCCAGGTGCGACGCGCTTGTTGAGCTGAAGCGCTTCAGCTCCCTGGCGAATTTTGCGTTCTAACTGCGGGTAGCTACGGATCGGTATGTGCAGGATTTCGATGCCCGAGTGGTCGATTCCCTGCAGCGGCTGCCCAGCCCGGCTGGCCTCGTGGTTGCCGTCGCTCACCTCGATTTGCGGGTGAGCCCGGTGGATCAGTTTTGGTGGCAAAGGTTCCCCCAGGCTGTTCAGCGACACCCGCTCCCGCAGCAGCTGACGCTGGTGGAATGGGCGCTGGTCGCGTTCATCCCGAGGTGGTGGCAAAAAGTTTGTGCGCTGCACCCGGCAGGCTTCAACCGTGTTCGGCAGGGCGGCCAGGGTGGACTTG
>Ga0163109_10003963_pt1 | contig 11285 bp, 7 predicted proteins | sample CRUFie1St13metaG_FD_108704 | JGI IMG/M metagenome (GOLD analysis project Ga0163109, IMG submission 108704) | Marine microbial communities from the Costa Rica Dome - CRUD Field 142mm St13 metaG | ecosystem: Environmental > Aquatic > Marine > Oceanic > Photic zone | place: Costa Rica: the Eastern... | reverse complement strand
TAGGCGAAGTAAAGGAAAGCACGACCGGTCAATGCTGGGTTCAGGAAGTTTTTGCCCGTACCACCGAATACTTCCTTGGCAACAACTATGCCGAACGAGATACCCATAGCCGCTTGCCAGAGAGGCAAATCGGGCGGCAATGTCAGCGTGAACAAAATTGACGTTACGAAAAATCCCTCATTGATCTCGTGTCCACGCTTCATGGCGAATAACACTTCCCAGAAACCACCCACAATGAACGTTACGGCATACAAGGGGAGGAAATGAACCGCACCGTATAGAAAGTTGTCCCATAAGCTATTGGCATCATAACCGCCAAGGCTCGCGACAATCGCACCGCGCCAGCCTTCAAGGGAATAACCTCCAGCAGCAATCACTTCATTTGCCTGGTAGCCAATGTTATACATGCCATAAAACATGGCTGGGAAGGTACAGAACCACACCGTAATCATGATGCGCTTCAGGTCAATACCGTCGCGAACGTGTGCTGATGACTTAGTAACACTTGAGGGGCTATAGAAGATGGTGTCTACCGCTTCGTAAAGCGCATACCACGATTCGTACTTACCACCTGGCTTAAAATGGGGTTCGAGATTATCTAAGGTACTTCGCAATCCCACTACTTATCCCTCCTTCTCAATGCGTGCCAGATTGTCGCGCAACACCGGCCCGTACTCGTATTTGCCTGGGCAAACGTAAGTGCAGAGCGCCAAGTCTTCTTCATCTAGCTCAAGACAACCCAAAGCCTGAGCTGTCTCTGTATCGCCAACCAACAGCGCACGTAACAATTGTGTAGGTAAAATATCCAAGGGCATAATGCGCTCGTAGGCACCCACGGGCACCATCGCACGCTCTGAACCGTTTGTTGTTGTCGTCATTTCGAGCGGCTTACGACCAAACAAACTACTGAGGTAAATGCCCATCGCTGAATGCTTTTTGGTACCGGGAGCCAGCCAGCCCATGAAGATCCTGTCGCGTCCCTCTGCAAGGACGGCCACCTGATTATGGAACCGCCCAAGATATGCAGAGTGCGCCTGAACCCGCCGACCACCCAAGACAGACCCGCTAATGAGCCGATTTTCTCCGGCTGCCTGATTGCCGGCAACGAGCGCTTCGATATCGGCTCCGCGGCGGGTGCGAACAATCTGCGGTGTCTCCGCCGCGGGTCCTGAAACAGAAACAACGCGATCACTATAAACCTCACCATCAAGGAAGAGGCGCCCAACCGCAATCACATCTTGATAGTCAACCGTCCAAGCGAGCTTGTTAAGAGACGCTCCCTGGAGGAAGTGAACATGCGTACCCACCAGTCCTGCAGGATGAGGCCCATCAAAGACCGCGCTTTGTACTCGAGCGTGCGCAGCTAGGGGTGCATTGCTACCCGGTATGACGCAAACATATACACTGCAATCGACCATGTTAGCCAAAAGTGACTGACCTAACTCAAACGCCTCGCGCTGCTCGGCGATCACAATTTCGGGGTCAACCGCGTGAGGACGAGTGTCGATCGCTGTGATAAATAAACCGCTTGGGCTTGTTGCTGGATCGGCCACCTTGCTGAACGGCCTGACCCGAATAGCTGTCCACTCACCTGATTCGATTAAGCGAACTTTAATGTCGTCAGCGCTTAGCTGTGTCACCTCGTCTACGCTTGAAGCGCCCCAGTTGCGTGCTGCAACACCATCATCAACCTCAATAACTAGAGACTGGAACACGCGGCGTGCCCCACGATTAATCGCAGAAACACGGCCTGACGCGGGCGCTGTGTATACAACGCCTTCACACTTCTTATCTGTAAAAATGGTATCGCCTTTGGCAACAGTATCGCCTTCGGCAACCGCCATTGTGGGCTTCATGCCAACGTAGTCGGCTCCTACGAGCGCTACGTGACGGGGTGATAATTCTCGAGCGATCGTTTGCTCGGGCGCCCCTGCCAGTGGAATATCCAATCCGCGGCGAATTTTAATCATGCCTGTCCCTATCTACGTTCGCAAAACGCGCACGCGTTCGTGATGGCTGTCGCGTAGTCAGCTTGCACCGAAGTCGCTCAGACTATGTCTGATTTGAGCCTGGCCACTCCCCCCAGTGAAGTGAACTACAGCTTTGCCGGCGGCTGATTTTCATCTCATTTATCGACTGCTCCAGCGCCGCGAATTCTAACGAAGCTGACGCCGAGTTACCACATTTCTCTGCAAATCAGAGGCCACCGGTATCTGTAGGGGGATAGGTGAGATATTTTATTCCTGCCATCCTCTCCAAAACCCTGTAAACCTGACAGCTGTAGCCGTATTCGTTATCGTACCAAAGGTACAGAACAGCATGCCTCCCATTTACAATAGTGGCCTGCGCGTCAAATACGCAAGCTGCGCGTGAACCCACGAAATCGGTCGATACCACCTCGGGTGAGTTAGAGAAATCTATTTGTTTTCTGTTTGGACTGTGAAGCGCGACCTGACGCATGAATTCGTTCAGTTCATCCTTAGACGTCTCTTTTCCAAGGGTCACATTTAGGATGGCCATAGACACGTTAGGTGTCGGTACGCGAATAGCATTCCCGGTTAACTTACCCGTCAAGTCCGGCAGGACTTTTTCCACAGCCTTTGCAGCACCAGTTTCGGTCAACACAAGATTCAGCGGTGCACTTCGACCTCTGCGATCCGCCTTGTGGTAGTTATCGATAAGGTTCTGGTCATTGGTGAACGCGTGAACCGTTTCGACGTGACCGGATTCAATACCAAACGCGTCCTGAATTACTTTTAGCGGAGGAACGATCGCATTCGTGGTGCACGACGCCGCGGACAGAACAGTGTCACCCTCAGTGATCTCATCGTGATTAATACCCGCCACAATGTTTTTGATATCGCCCTTACCCGGAGCAGTCAGGATGACCTTCCTGACCCCCTTTGCTTTGAGATGACGCGACAGTCCATCACGGTCCCGCCACACACCCGTGTTATCGACTACAAGGCAGTCGCTAATACCATGGGCCTCGTAGTCCACGTCTTCAGGAGCATTCGCATAAATGACTTTAATCTCGTTGCCATTCGCCACAAATGACTGGCGCTCATCATCAACGCGAATCGTGCCCTGAAATACACCGTGAACCGAGTCTCGACGCAGGAGGCTTGCCCGCTTCAACAAGTCATCGGGAGCGCTACCCTTCCGAACCACTATAGCCCGCAGTCGCAGATTGTCGCCACCGTCTGTTTTAGCGACCAAAATACGCGCCATGAGGCGTCCAATGCGGCCGAATCCAAAGAGAACCACATCAACCGGCCCCTTGGGACGATGAGTTGAGTCGACAAGATGTGAGAGGCGATCAGCAACGAAATCATCTAATGATAAATCTTCGCCTTGATGTTTATCAAAGTACTCGACCGATAGGCGACCTATATCAATATGCGAGGGGCCCAAATTAAGCTTTGCCATCGACTCGATGACACGGATGGTTTCGAACTCGGACAACTCGTTATTTTCGATCTGCCGAACCCAGCGGTGAGTTTTCATTATGTCCAGAACGCTGAGGTTCACCAGCGAATTTCCGTAGATGTAACACTTAACATTTTTTTCACGCGCCAGTGTACCGACGATAGGAATCATGGATTCAGCAAGCGCCTCGCGCTCCTTCCAATCCACGAAATAATCATCAGGACGCTGGCGCTTTCTCTGTGGCGCCATGGTTTTTTCCCGCTTGCGGACTCCCTGTGAAGTCTCAGTGTGTGAGTGTTTCCGGATTATCGCTCCGAGAGCAGGTGAACAGCAACCGTTCAGACCTAGCATGCGACTGTTGTGACGAGTAAACTCGCGCACCTCGCGGGGGGAGCTAATGACTTCATTTTTAGACATCACATCGACATTGCCCTGGCCGAATGCGATAGGTAAGCGAACTGCTATAGGCCCACTCGTGGGTTCCGCAGAGTCCGAGGCCATCAGTGAACTGGCAAAAACGACGCCACTAATTCTAGTTATTACAGCCACAACTGCGGCGGCGCACAACCTAGTCTCTGAACTTCCCTTCTTTCTCAGCGATGATCGAGAAATCCTGCTTATGCCCGACTGGGAAACACTGCCATACGATAACTTCTCTCCCCACGAAGACATCGTCTCCGATCGACTGAAAGCACTGTCTCAACTACCTACCCTAACGACCGCTGTTGTTATTGTCTCCGTCACAACATTGATGCATCGCTTGGCACCGAGACACTTCATCGATGCCGGTGTTCTCAGTCTCCAGATGGGAGAGACACTGAACGCAGAGCAATTTGTAAGAAATTTGATTCGAAACGGTTATCGAAGCGTCGACACCGTTTACGAACATGGAGAGTTCGCAACGCGCGGCTCACTGTTAGATGTCTTTCCCATGGGTAGCGACGAGCCACTCCGTATTGATCTGTTTGATGGCGAAATTGAATCGCTGCGCACATTTAACCCCGAAACCCAGCGCACAACAAAGCGGCTCCAGCGAATCGACCTACTTCCTGCCAGAGAATTCCCCCTGCACACCGATGCTATTGAGCGTTTCAAAATCGATTGGTACCGCACTTTTGATGGTGATCCTGAGCGATGCAGTGTCTTCAATGAAGTGAGTCAGGGAAGAGCGCCACAAGGCGCCGAATATTATTTACCGCTGTTCTTCGATGAATGTCACTCGATGTTCGACTACCTACCGGTCGACACGCCTGTGGTTATGGTGGGCAACAACTTCAGTTCAGCCAAACGCTTTTGGACTGAGGTAAACAGGCGTTTCGACGAATATGGTGTCGACCCGCGGCGCCCCTTGGTTGAGCCTTACAGAGGCTTCATTTCGGTGGAGGAACTCTATGAATCAATCGGCAAACATTGCGTTTTGGAATTCCGCGACTCGGCTGAGGCCCCACTGCACTTCACGCTTGATACTTACACACCAGAGCCTTTTTCTTCCGGAGATGAATTCAGCAATGTGTCGGGAGTCGGAAAGCTTTCTGTTCTGCTAAAAGCTCACCAATCACCCGTGCTACTAAGCGTTGAAAGTGCCGGTAGACGAGAGATCATCCTGGAGTCACTTGCAAAAGAGGGATTACAAGCAAAACACGTTGAGAGCTGGGAGAAATTCCAAGCCAGCGGAGCGACTCTTGGCATTAGCGTCACTGACATAACTCGTCCTCTCTTCACCTCGCCCAAGGCGCCAGCACTGATTTCCGAAGATCAACTATTCGGTCAGCGTGTAGCGCAAAAGCGTCGCCGCAAGACAACAGAAGAGACCGATACGCAAGCCATTATTAGGGACCTGACCGAGCTCCGTGAAGGGATGCCTGTCGTGCACCTTGAGCACGGTGTCGGACGATACATAGGTCTCGAAAAGCTAACCATCGAAGGTCATCATGCTGAATTCCTACTTCTCGAGTACGCGAACAGCGATAAGTTGTACGTACCAGTTGGATCGCTAAATCTCATCAGCCGCTATGCTGGCGGTGATCAAGATACGGCACCGCTTCACCGATTAGGTACCGAGCAATGGTCCAAGGCGCGTAAGAGAGCCTCCCAACGTGCCTCTGACGTTGCCGTACAGCTATTAGAAGTCTACGCAAAGCGCGAGGCGCGAAAAGGCTTTGCCCATAGCTTAGATGAAGAGTCGTGGGAAGTTTTCTGCTCCAGCTTCACGTTTGAAGAGACACCCGATCAAGCAGCTGCCATTGAAGCTGTCCGTAAAGATATGTGTGCTGAAAAGGTGATGGATCGGCTTATCTGCGGTGATGTTGGTTTCGGCAAGACAGAGGTGGCCATGCGTGCGGCGTTCATAGCCGCGCAGAACCATAAACAAGTTGCGGTTCTTGTTCCCACTACTTTACTCGCTCAGCAGCACTTCAATAATTTCAACGATCGTTTTGCAGACTGGCCCATTGCAGTTGAGGTGGTGTCACGCTTCAAAACTGCGAAAGATATCGCTGCCGTGAGTAAGCGATTGCAAGCCGGTGAGATTGATATTCTGGTCGGCACACATAAGCTTTTGCAGATCGATTTCGGCTTCAAGGATCTGGGCCTACTTATCATTGATGAGGAGCACCGGTTCGGAGTAAAACAGAAGGAAGCTATTAAAGCACTGCGCGCCGAAGTCGACATTCTTACGATGACAGCGACACCGATACCTCGAACGCTCAATATGGCCTTAGGAGGCTTACGAGACCTATCGGTCATTGCGACGCCGCCTGCCAAACGTTTATCTATCAAAACATTTATTCGCGAGCACAATGTCGGCTTAGTAAAAGAGGCCATCTTGCGGGAGACCTTGCGCGGGGGGCAGGTGTATTACCTGCACAACGAGGTCAAAACCATTCCAGAAACCGCACGCAAACTATCGGAGCTAGTGCCTGAACTCTCGTTTGGCGTTGCGCACGGTCAGTTGAGAGAGCAGGAGCTAGAGCGCGTGATGACTGACTTCTATCATCAACGTCACAACGTTCTCGTATGCTCGACCATCATCGAGACGGGGATAGATATCCCCAACGCAAACACCATTATCATCGATAGAGCCGATAAATTTGGGCTGGCACAACTTCATCAATTACGTGGCCGCGTCGGGCGATCACACCACCAAGCTTATGCCTATTTACTCTCCCCTCCCCGCTCGGTACTGACATCGGATGCGGAAAAGCGCCTGGAAGCTATTGAGTCAGCCGGTGCCTTGGGTGCCGGATTCATGCTCGCGTCGCATGACCTTGAGATCCGCGGTGCCGGCGAACTACTCGGTGATGAACAGTCGGGACAGATTGAGCAGGTAGGGTTTTCACTCTACCTTGAAATGCTTAATCGTGCAGTTGAATCACTCCGCAAAGGTGAAATTCCGGACATCGATGCACCTCTGGAAACCGGAACTGAGATCAAGATGCATCTACCAGCACTGATCCCCGACGACTATCTTCCAAATATCTCCACACGCCTCGTGTTGTATAAACGAATCGCACAAGCAAAAGACAAGGAGGCCTTGAATGATATTCAGGTCGAGATGATCGATCGCTTTGGCCTCTTGCCTGATGCAACCAAACAGCTGTTTATCCAAGCCGAAGTTCGGCTTCGGGCTCAGGCCCTTGGGATATCGGAAGTTGACGTGGGCGATGCAGGTGGTAGCGTCAAGTTTGAGTCGACGACCCCTGTACCGGTGAATGCACTAATAGGCCTGCTGCAGCGCAATCCGAAAGAGTTTAAGTTAGCGGGCTCTGACACATTGCGGTTTATTCGAGAACTGGAATCAGGTGAAGCACGTCGTAACTACGTTGATACGCTCATGACACAGTGGGAAGAGGCATGCAAAAGCAGCTGACCAAACAGGTATCGGTATTGCTACTGGCGTCATCGCTTGGTAGCGCCGCACTCGGCCAGGAGCGTGGATCGGCACTCGCCACAGTGCCCGGGTACAGCGATGACGCGTCAGGCTGGGTCCGCATTGAAGTTGCCATATTTACAAATTCAGACGCGGCTGTACTGAGCGCCGAAACTTGGGAGCACGCCCCCACACTGCGATACCCCGAGAACAGGCGTTGGCTTACCCGATATGGGGAGATCAAAGCCCTAATGGATGAGTGGGGAGAATCCGCTGTCACAGTGAACGCTGATGGTTCTGTTGACGTTATACCAGAACCCGTTACGGAGCCGTTGATCGAGACCGCACAGAATAGTAGCAAGCCGCGTATCGATGGCGAGCTAGCTGTAGCATCCGTGGAGGAAAATACGGGCGACACCTCCTTGGAAAGTGACCTTGTCGTAGACTCAACGCTCAGCATTGATGGACTCGAGACGCCCACTGGCGCTGACACCAGCCTCTCGTCCGAGTTAGATAGAGCTGACCTCGCTAAACTGGTCAAGTCCTTGCCACAGGACGCACTGGAGCTCACTGAAAACGCGGATATCGCGCCACACAGCGTCTCCCCAGGCGCATCGCCCGATAGGTCTCAAGTGTCCATGGAGGAGTTGCGGACCGGAACCAATAGGGAGCCGAGCGAGCACATCGCCACTACCGATGAAATCGTAGAACGCGACCCTGTGATAGCAACCAATAGAGAAGTTTTTCAAGATAACGTCGACACCGCGGCGATTGATGCCGTTGATATCTTCAACACCGGCGAACTGACGGATGCGAGCGCTCGGTTAGGCAGTACAACCGGCTCCTTACCTGATGACAGTAACTTTCCTGGCTCCGACATAGACTGGTTAGACGGTTACGCAGTTGATGAAGAGGACGTCCTGGACACCAAAACGATCGCTCCCGAGGAGGCGCCAGCTGCACTGCCAACACCGTATCAAGCACTCACGGTGGAGATGCTCAAACAAGGTCTGGACAAACTCCAACAGCAGACTGAAAGAGCCCCGGTAACGGCTCTGGCCTGGCTGCAAGCCCCCGGTGATCAGGGCTCTCCCGTTGTTGCGGATACCTGGCAGCAAGCGAGTGACTTCCCTATCATACAAGGCACTCTGACTTTCACGCGTGACGACGAATCGGCCATCACGGTCGATCTTTGGTTAAACACGATCGGAGACTACCTACCGCCGCGTTTTACAGCGATAGAGACACCCTCCGCGCCCGAGCGAATACTGGTAATAGAAACAATCCCAGCCGATCAAGAACCGGTGCAAAATTCTGAATTGCCCGAATTTATTGACTTACGAACCGGCCTGAATACCGATGGCTCCGCGTCCAGCGTGGATGCGACTGTTGACTCTGCAGTACAAACGTCCAGCCCCTACCGGCACGCCATCGCTGTCTCGGAGCAACGAGACATTCGGGAGGGTTATGTCCGCTACATTGACCATCCAACACTTCAGATTGTCGCAACTTGGCGCGAATTATCATTCAGGGAGGTCTACGAACTCGGTGAGTCACAGCGCATTAGACGCGACATCGATAGCTTGACGCGAACACTGACCGCTGCGCCAACCCCAGGGGGTCCGCGACCAAAGGCGAACCCTAGGCTTTCAGATACTAATGCTCCATAGGTTCCACCGGCGCGTGATGGATCGTATGGGTCGGGAATGCAATCTCGGCATCATTTAGCTCTACGATATCTAAAATCTGTAGCAGCACATTTTCCTTAATCGCGTGGTACTCGACCCAGTTCGTGGTCTTGGTAAACGCATAGACAAAGAAATCTAGCGAGGAAGGACCCATATGATTGAAATTCACAATCATTGTCCGGTCCTGTGCAATGTCTTCATGCTCTTTCAGCATGATCTGAACATCATTGACAATCTTCGCTACTCGTCCGGCATCCTCGTAGCGCACACCAATGATTTCGTAGATCCTTCGGTTTGTCATGCGCGACGGATTTTCCAGCGCAACGTTGGAAAAGGTCGAGTTGGGAACGTACAAGGGACGCTGATCGAAAGTCCGAATGCGGGTTACGCGCAAACCAATGTCCTCAACAGTCCCCTCGATACTGCGATCAGGCGATCGAATCCAGTCTCCGACGGCGAAGGGCCGATCTAGATAGATACTTAGACCACCCAAAAAGTTCGCCAGCATGTCTTTTGCGGCAAAGCCGACAGCAATGCCTCCAATGCCGCCAAAGGCAAGAAGACCCGAAACTGAAACACCTAGGGACTGTAAAACCATGAGAGCCGCAAGAACCCACACCGTAATTCTTGCCAGTCGAGCTATAGCACTGATAGTCGCGCGGTCATCGGAATCTCGAGGCCCTCGGTGCTCGGAAAGCAATTCTCGCTCAATACCCGTGGAAACGCGATGCAGGAGCCACCCAAGAAGCAATATCAATAAGGTGTCTGCTAAGTGCAGTAAACTGACTCGAATCGCCTCAGCTTCCTCAAATAAGCTTAACGAGCCGTAAACGATACAAACCCACATCGCCCATTCTGCAGGCGGTGAAATCGAATAGTAGACAACATCGTCCCATCGTGTGGTTGTCGTATCGGCAAAGACCCCAAGGCGCTGTACGGATCTTCGGATGATGAAATGGCCGAATAGACCCATTGCGAACAAGGAGAGTAGCGCAGCGATAACAACCGGAATGCCGGTCGCTTCACTCAATGGAGTGACAAGATTCAGAAAGAAATCCATGAGATATCCAAACCATAATTAAGGTGCATAAGCTAACCATCCACCACGCTTCGGCCAATACTGTACATTCAGACATACTGGATATATAGTCAGGAAAACGTATGGGGGTCAGGGCGTGATTAAGTTAACTGCTAGACAACAACAAGTGATGGACGTCATCAAATCGAGTATCGAGGCAACAGGTATGCCCCCCACTCGCGCAGATATCGCCCGGGTGCTGGGCTTCAAATCGGCTAACGCCGCTGAAGAGCACCTGAAGGCACTGGCGAAAAAAGGTGTCATCGAGCTTGTTGCGGGCGCATCACGAGGCATCCGACTCACAGAGCAACACGGCTTACCGATTATTGGTCGCGTTGCTGCGGGCGCGCCGCTGCTAGCGCAAGAGCACATCGAAGATTATTGTGACTTGCGTGCAAGTTTCTTTACACCACCCGCGCACTACCTGCTTCAGGTCTGTGGTGACAGCATGATTAACGTCGGAATATTCGACGGTGATCTACTTGCCGTTCACAGCACGACAGAGGTCAATGAGGGTCAGATTGCTGTTGTAAGAATTGATGATGAAGTGACGGTTAAGCGCTGGAAGCGAATTAGTAACACACGCGTCGATCTAGTTGCGGAAAATGACGACTACGCCACAATCAAACTCGATCTCCTTGAACAAAACGTTTTCATTGAGGGTGTTAGCGTAGGAGTCATCCGACGCTGAGCTAGTAAGGCACGCTAATGAAGGGTGCGCTGCTCAGCTTTTTTTACGCTTTGGCTGCTTTCCATTTCGAGTCCAGACATTTCAGCGATCTTAGCCGCGGCTTGGATACCCGCCTGAATCATCACCTTGGCGACTTCCAGATTGTTTTCCATGAGGTACGCGCAAGCCTCTTCAGAAAACTGAATGCTCACCAAAGGCTCTGAATCGTCGTCTGCGCGCTGCAGAATTACCTCTCCATCTCCTAGGTCAACGATTTCCAAAAGCGATGTAGACATGGTCCAACCTCACAATATATCGTGTCGTGTTCCCGACATTAACACTATAGATCGGGTTTTACCACAATCCATGAAATCCGTTTACGACTCGTCTATCGCATCGGCAACACGAGCCATTAGTGACTCGAGTTCCGCGAAACAACGACGCGCAGTGTCAAAATCAAACACATTGCTGGAAACCGCAATAAAACTCCTCGAGGCCTGCGGAGCAAGACCCGGAGGAATCTCTCTTTGAAGATCGGCTAACCAACCTGAT
>Ga0163109_10003962_pt1 | contig 11286 bp, 7 predicted proteins | sample CRUFie1St13metaG_FD_108704 | JGI IMG/M metagenome (GOLD analysis project Ga0163109, IMG submission 108704) | Marine microbial communities from the Costa Rica Dome - CRUD Field 142mm St13 metaG | ecosystem: Environmental > Aquatic > Marine > Oceanic > Photic zone | place: Costa Rica: the Eastern... | reverse complement strand
TTCTTACTGATAATAATGGAAGAAAAGCTGATTTCAGAAATTGTGTTCTTATTATGACTACAAATGTAGGAGCTCAATTGCTATCAAAAAGAAATATTGGTTTTAATGAACAATCTAACCAATCGGATGCTATGGAATCATTAAAACGATTATTTTCACCTGAGTTTAGAAATCGTCTTGATGAAATAATTGAATTTAATTCACTTGATATAGAAGTTATCTTGTCAGTAGCGGATAAATTTATTACAAAGCTGCAAGCTCAACTTGATGAAAGAAATATAGAGATAGTTTATAAAAAAGATCTACTTAAGTGGATTGCTGAAAAGAGTTTTAATAAAGAAATGGGTGCAAGACCTATGGAAAGATTTATTACTGATAACATCAAAAAACCACTAGTCGATAAGATCCTAGATAAGGATTTAAAAGAGGGTGGAGTAATAAATATTTCTATTAAGAGTGAAAAGATCAGTTTTAGCAAAAAGAAAGTTGTCGCAAAGATAAAAAAATAATTATCTTCCTCTAAATGTAATTCTACCTTTAGTCAGATCATATGGAGACATCTCTACTTTAACTTTGTCTCCTGTAAGAATCCTTATATAATTTTTTCTCATCTTACCAGATATGTGTGCAGTGATAACGTGATCATTATCTAACTTCACTTTAAATGTTGTATTAGGAAGGGTTTCTACAACAACTCCCTCTAATTCAATATTATCTTCTTTAGCCATCTCAGCTATAATACAGTAAATTTATTAAATGAAGAAAAACTTATTTCTATCTATACTAATTACTATTTTCCTGTCTTCATGCGGAGGTGGGGGTAGTTCACCAGATTTTATTCTAAATGTTCAAAATCTCTCTACCTTAAATATTGATGAGGATAACTCATTAGAAACGACAATTACTGCATCAACTGATACACCAGCATCATTAATTTACTCTATTACAAAGGATCCCAATAATGGAATAGCAACAATTGATAACTTCGGTAATTTATTTTATGAACCAAATTTGAATTATTTTGGTGTTGATACATTAAGAGTAACAATACAAGCTACATCAAACAGTACAGGATCGACGATAAGAAAAAATCTATCTTTAAATATAAATATAAATCCAGTGAATGATCAGCCAACCATAAATATTACTGACAATATTTATCAATATAATTCAAATACGTTGATATCTGATGATTTGCTTTCATTCAATGCTACTATTAAGGACGTTGATAATGATTTATCTGAGCTAACAGTTTTTGCTGAAATCGATGGAGATAGCTTATCAACGACTTTCAATGAATCTACAAGTAATGATGGATCTGGATTAATTGATATAAATGTTTCCTCGATTAGTGAAGCTGGATTAAAGTCTTTAAATATATGTATATCAGATGGTGCTCTAAGTTCATGTGGAGCAACTATACAGTCATACTTTATTTCAAATAAACAAATTAAGACTATAGAATTTTGTGATAACTCTGGTTTAAATTGCTCAACAAGTGATCAATATCTTTATTATGTTGTTGGTGGACCAAATACAAATGCAAAAACAAATTATTTATTTATTGGTGATCAATTAAATGGTACATCTGATAAAGAGGATTTTCATGAAGCTCTTCTAACATCTATAAACCAGTTGAATAGTTCAGATGCTCAAGATTTTATAGATGGATTTTTTAATATAATAGTTTTAGAAGAAATAAACTTATCGGGTGTATCAATATTTGATATTAGGACTGGTTGTTATTCATGGGATACAAATATTTATTGTATAGGTGAAGTTGATAGAGATTTAATGTCAGAAATATTTCCTGATTGGACTATTGCATCATTTTTAACAACAGAATGGGGAAGAGGTGTTGCTCAAGGTTCAACTAATATTCAACCAATTTCATCATCTTCAAAAGATGTTGTAATGCATGAGTTAGGACATTCTCATGGATTTATGGGTGATGAGTATGATTCCGGAGGTGAAAGAACTTTTGATGAATGGTATGGAGATTGGGGAATTAATACAACAACAGTTTCTGATCCAAATCTCGTAAAGTGGAAACACTTAATAGACTTCGATTATGAAATGGGAGTACCTGGTGTTGATTATGATTTATGTGAAAATTATATTGACGGTTCTATTCATTATAGGAATGGCGGTATTAACTATGAAGATTGCGAATGTTTCTTTTACCAATATCCACAATCTGATTTCACTGGATACAATGTAGATGATACGTGTAAAGAAAAAGTAGGCATTTTTGAAGGAACTTATTATGGCGAAATAGGTGATTTTAGAGGAAATTGGAGAACTATAATGTGGTGGGGAGTTCGCGAATATGGCCCTATAAATATTGATGGTTTTGCAATTGGTTCAATTATGAATCAAGGATTTAGAGATTTTTCGATAAATGGTATTAGAGGTAGTGACTATCTTTTAGAAGCATCTTCACTCAATGAATCTATATCATTTTCTATTGATGCGATTTTTGATGAATCTAAATTAAAGTTAAAATGGTTAATTGATGGAGTTGAATATCCAGAGTATGAAAATAAGACATCGGTAACTTTTCAACGACCAAGTTCAAATGGTTGGGTTTCCTACTCCTATATAGTTGAAGATCTATCGAATAATCTTTATGCAATAAATGATCCACTCCTTGCATATGATTTCTATGAAGGTAATTTTGAAAGAGCATACTATTACGAACCAGATACAAGTTTAACGCCTATACCTTCACAAATGCCTTGGATAGGATCATTTGAATGGTATGATCCAAATATAGGTTATAGATATGATGATGATATCAATTCTTCTAATATTGATAATTTTTTCTTTGCTATTTCATGTTGTTCAATGGGAGCAACTTTTAAAATAAATTGGGATAAATATGGCCAATCTTCATCTCAAAAAAATGAATTGATAAACGAAAATAAGATTTTTAAGAGAGCAAGTCCTGATGTACTAGAAAAAAATATTAATATGTATTTATCAAAAAATGAATTACTAATTAATTCCATAGAATTAAAAAAACCAAATCCTAGTTTAATTAAAGACCCTTTATTAAGAAAAAATGATATATATGGTTTAGAGTTCTATGATAGAAAAGATAATCTTATATATGTTTTAGGTATTGGAGATCCTTTTAGAATCAGAGTTCAGCATATTGGCATTGATGATGATCGTCATTTTAATAATGAAGTTCCTATTGAAAATTTCAGTATTGTAATACCTAATAATATTAATCCATCATCAATAAGGCTTGTAAAGAGGAATGAAAAAAATATTTACAATACAATAACAACATTTTATATTTATCCAAACGAAATTTACTAAATGAACAATACTATTTTTATAAAGCTGTTTCTATTTCCTTTAGTTTTATTTTCCTTTTCATGTAGTAATGGTAGTTCAACTAAAACAGATACATCTCAAATAGATTCCTTCACAAATTCTCTTACATCGCAATTCTCTGACTCCAACTTAATTTCTTCAATTGAAGTGGTTAATAATCAGGTTTTTGTTACTTTTGAAAATCAAAGCACAGCTACAATAAGTGGCGATCTTGTAAATTATAATTCCCAAAACTGGGAAACAAATTTTACTTTTTCTGATGGCTCTAATGTAGTAATTGGTTCTGTTGGCGATCAATTGAATATAGATTATTTAAATGGTCAAAATACAAATACACCACTGAGCAGAAAATTTTTTATAGATATTCCTTATGATGGATATGTTTCATGGAGAGTAGAGGGGAGAAATGGTTTAACCTCTGATATCTTTAAGAGCAATGTAACTGCTTTAGGCGGTCGACGCATAATTCCAGTTCATGGTATTTATAGAGATGGAACTACGAAAGTAATAATATCTTATTATAACTTTGATAATGTTCTTAGATTTGAAGAATCTTTCGATATTGAAGCATTCCCAGAAATAGATAACATCGATTTTATAGATTTTGATGTAACTGTTAATGAATATCCCAATGAACAAAGATTTTTTTTACTTTCTCATAGATCATATGAAGCCCCCATGGTACTAGATCAATGGGGTGACGTAAGATATTTTTTAAATGAAAGGGTATCTTTTGGTTTAAAACAAGCTGATGATGGAAATATATATTGGGCATTTGGTAATTCTATAAAAGAAGCTAATCTTGCAGGCGATTTTTTAGTAAATGAACAAATACCGGAAAAATATGGAAATATTCATCATGATATTTTAAAAATCAATGATGATGTTTTTATTTTAACAGTAAATAATTTGGAATTAACTACCCTAGAGGATTGGATAATTGCATATGATATTCAAAATGATGTTGTTATAAATGAATGGGATTTAAACTTATCGGTACCCAAAACAGATTATTTTATTGGATCTGATGGAAGAGCAGATACCTTTAATGATTGGTTTCATGTAAACGCTATAGATTATGTGGAGGATGATAATAGCTTACTTATTTCCGGCCAAAGATCAGCAGTTGTTAAAGTATCTTGGGAAAATGATTTACAATGGATTTTAACGGATCCTGTAAGATTTCAAAATCAGGATAAGATTCTTTTAAATCAACAAAATGAAATCATTACTTGGGGGCAGCACAATATTAGATTCGATCCCTCAAACAATAATTATTATTTATTTGATAATGGTTTGGGAAGGAATTACTCAAACGATTTAAAGTTCTCGCGTGGTGTTAAATTCAACATTAACGAAGATGATTTTACTTATGACATTCTTGATACATACGGACAAAACTACCCAGAATATCATTCTCCTATAATTTCAGGAATAGATTTTGATGAACAGAATAATGTAATCGTTTTGTTCGGATCTATTGGTTATGAATTAAATTATGTAAATAATAAAGACTGGATAGGTAATATTTTTAAAACTCCGGTACCAGAATACGGCGCTGTTATTCAAGAATACAATGAAAATGGTGAACTAAAGCTTGAAATAAAAGTTTCAGGTATTACAGGAGATATTAACAATCCTTCCTCTTTAAGAGATGTTGGAATATATCGAGTTAGCAGATTTAATTTCTAACTGGCTTATGTTGGAAGTAGCTATCTTTAATATTTAAATATATCGAATCGAAGTTCGTTCATGATAATTGTGAAATGTTTAAATGAATAGAAGATCTTTTATAAAGGGATTATTTTTAATACCTTCAATCCTTTCTTTTAAATTAAAAGCTTCATCAAATAATAATGTCACCTTTGATTATGGCGTAGCAAGCGGCGACCCAACTAATAGTAACGTAATCTTATGGACTAAAGTTACAACAATGTTTAATAGTGATATAAAAATAAAATGGCAAATATCATCAACTAGGGATTTTAAAAATATATTAACTTCAGGCACCGCTTTATCAAGATCTTCAAATGATTTTACTGTTAAAGTTGATGTTGAGGTACCTAATAATTTTAGAGGAAAAAAGATCTTTTATAGATTTTTTTTTAACAATACTTTTTCAGACATAGGAATAACTAATACGCTTCCTCCAAATAATCCTAATCAATACAATATTGCCTTTTGTAGTTGCTCCAATCATCCAGCAGGGTACTTTAATGCGTACAAAGAAATGGCTAAAAATGATGATATAGACTTAGTCTTGCACCTTGGTGATTATATATATGAATATGATAAAAATGGATATGCAACAGAGGATTCTGTGCGTTTTAACAGAGTAGTAGACCCAAAACATGAAATATTAAGCCTAAATGATTACAGAAGGCGTCATGCTCAATATAAAAGTGATTTAGATCTTCAGTTACTTCATAAATCTAAACCAATGATAGCAATATGGGATGATCATGAATTCACTAATGATTCATGGAAATATGGAGCAGAAAATCATCAAAGTAATGAAGGTTTTTTTCAATCAAGAAAAGCTAATGCAATAAAAGCTTATTTAGAATGGATGCCCATCAGAGAGAATAAGTCAAAACTGAAAATATGGAGAAAGTTTGAAGTTGGTAATTTATTTCAATTATTGATGCTTGATACAAGATCTATTTATAGGGATAAGCAACTCAATTTAGAAGATTATTTTGATGGCAATAAGATAAATAAATCTAAATATAAAAGAGATTTATTAGTAGACAGAAAATTAATTGGTCTTGAACAGATACTATGGATAAAAAATAATTTAAATAAAAAGTTTAAATGGTCTATTATCGGTCAACAGGTTTTAATGGCTCAAGTCTATCTTCCAACTATATTTTCAGATATGAATAAAAAGATGCTACCTGACTATTTACATAAGTACTTAAAAATAGGAGGAGAAAATATCCCTTATAACACCGATGCCTGGGATGGTTATCCAAAAGAACGAGAAAGGCTTTTTAAAGAATTAAAACAGGCGAACTCGGTATTAGTTTTAACTGGAGATACACATAATTCATGGGTAAATAACTTGTATGATGAAAAAGACCACTTTATTGGTGTAGAAATTGGTACGCCGGCAATATCTTCACCAAATACAATTGATACATTTGGGTCTTTAACAAATGATATAGAGGAAGGATTTATAAAAGAAAATAAAAATGTTAAGTGGACAGACGGTAAGCATAAAGGTTATACATTACTTAGATTAACTAAAGACAAGTCTGAAATTAGCTTTGTTTTCGTTAATACAGTTAAATCAAAGGTTTATGAGGTTATAGACTCTAATAAATTTGACGTGAAACCTAATACACCTATTATTTAACATAATATATATTATGCGAATCTATATATTATTTATTAGTGCATTCTTCATGTTATTTTGGGTATTATAAAAAGATTAATATGTATTATGATTTATAAAAGCTTACTTAACTCAATTGGAAACACGCCTGTAATTAAAATAAAGAATCTATCGCCTGTCGATATTAATATATTTGTAAAAGCTGAATACTTTAATCCTGGAGGATCGGTAAAAGATAGGTTAGCTTTAAGCATTATTGAAAATGCTGAGAAAGATGGAGAGCTCTCCCCCGGTCAAACTGTAGTTGAGGCAACGAGTGGTAATACTGGTATTGGTTTAGCAATGGTTTGTGCTACAAAGGGTTATCCATGTGTTGTAACTATGCCCGACAGTACTTCTATAGAACGAAGAAAGTTAATGAGATTTCTTGGTGCTCAAGTATTGTTAACTCCAGCTTCTGAAGGAACAACTGCTGCATATGATCTTGCAAAGAAACTTTCAGATAAAAATAATTGGTTTTATGCAAAACAATTTGAGAATAAAGCTAATGCCGATATTCATGAGAAAACTACTGCTATTGAAATTCTTAATGACTTTAAAGACATAGGATTAGACTATTGGGTTTCTGGGTATGGAACAGGTGGAACTTTTAGCGGCGTCTCTAGAGTATTAAAAGAGAAGTCACCTAAAACAAAATTAATTATTACAGAGCCTGACAATGCTCAATTAATTAATAGCAAAATTTCACAGGAAAGAAATTTAGAAAATGCTCCAACATCAACTCATGAAGCGTGGAATCCTCATCCAATACAGGGATGGACTCCTGACTTTATTCCATTTGTTCTTCAAGAGACTATTGATAATAGTTATTTTGATCAAAATATTCCTGTTTCTGGTGATGATGGAATATTTTGGGCTAAAGAACTCGCATCTAAAGAGGGAATAATAACCGGTGTTTCTGGTGGGTCTACTTTTGCGATTGCTATGGAAGTTGCAAAACAAGCTAATAAAAATTCTAATATTTTATGCATGATTCCCGATACAGCTGAAAGGTATATGAGTTCAGTTTTGTTTGAAGATATCGAAGTGGAAATGAATATTAAAGAGCAAGAAATATATAATTCAGTTTAATTTTTTTGCCGGAATTCCTGCAACAGTTGTGTTTGCATCAACATCGTCTAAAACTAAACTTCCTGCTGCAACTATAGAATTTTTTCCAATTGTTATGTTTCCTAAAATGGTACTAGATGCAAATATAGATACTCCCTCCTCAACTTTTGGATGTCTATCTCCCCTTTCAAAACCTTTTCCACCAAGTGTTACACCTTGAAAAATAGAAACATTTTTTTTAATAACAGCCGTTTCTCCTATTACTACACCTGTTGCGTGATCAATCATTACAGATCCATCAATTGACGCAGCTGGATGAATGTCTACTCCAAAGACTTCAGAGGATCTGTTTTGCATGAATAATGCCATTGTGTGTCTTTGATCATTCCATAATATGTTTGCTGATCTGTAAGCTGAAACACCTTGAAAACCCTTATAAAATAACAATGGTGTCGATAAATATTTACATGCTGGATCATTATCTTTAAAAAATAAAATATCATCTATTATTCTTTGATCAACCCCATGCGTTTTATTAAAACATTCAGAAATAATAAGTTGGATATTTTTAGACGACAATGCATCATTATTAAGTTTTGATGCTAGTATTGCAGCAACAGCTTCTTTTATATTTGATTTTGATAAAACTAGATTTTCTAGGTAATCTTTTAAGGTAGGCTCTGCATCAATTCTTAATTCAACTTCTTTCTTTATTGTTTCCCAAAAATCTTTGATCATATTTTAAATATCACTATATATTGGTCCACATAGTGCAACATTTATAGCAGCTGCTCCCCCTTCAAGTAAAGGATCTAAATCTGTTAACAATCCATTCTCAACTCTCCAGTTTAAATAAGTTGCTTGATGATCTAGGGTTTCCCAGTCTTCAATTAGATGAATAGTATTAGTTGATTCCTCAATAAATGTATTAACAGATATACAACCTTCAAAGCTTCTTGTGTCAGGTAGCGCCCTTCTCATAGCTTCTTTCAGACTTTCTAGGGTTTCTGGTTTAGCAGGAAATGAAACAATAACTAAATTTTTCATAATAACTCCATTATTTAATCTTTTTATTATATGATTTCTAAAGATTATTTATATCTTAAAGGGAGAATTAAATGCATAGATATATCCTTTTTATTTTTATTTTTACATTAAACATTAATTCTAATACATTAATGGAACCAACTTCATTATCAAAAAATCTATATAAAGAAGTTATTCTTGATGATAATTATATTGATTCTGTTGATCACCCGAATGAATTTTTAGATTTTGATTATGCAACACGAGTAGCTACACCAGAACAAATTACATCAGCCTTGATGTCATGGGCAGATCAATCTGATAAATTAAAAGTTGTTGAATATGCAAGATCTCATGAAAATAGACCTTTACATGCAGTATTCATTTCTTCTCCTAAAAACTTAAATAATCTTAATTTAATAAAAGATAAAGTCTCACAACTTGCTGATGCAAGAATTACGAATGATAGAAAAGCAAAAACATTAATTAGCGAACTGCCTGCCATAGCATGGATGGCCTACTCTATCCATGGAAATGAAACTTCCGGTGCAGATGCAGCTTTAGGAGTAATCTATCACCTAATAGCCAGTGAAGATAATGATATTTTAGAATTGCTTGATGATATGGTTATTATTGTTGATCCAGTTATGAATCCTGATGGCAGAGCAAGATTTGCAAAGAATCTTGAACAATTTAGAGGAACTGCTCCTAATTATGATGATCAATCATTAATTCATACTGGTGACTGGCCATACGGAAGAACAAATCACTATTATTATGATTTAAATAGAGATTGGGTTTATTTAACTCAGCCAGAAACTCAAGGAAGAGTTGCTCTTATTAATGAATGGAAACCTCAGATATTGGTAGATGCTCATGAAATGGGAGCACAAGATACTTTTATGACTGGTCCAGCAAGAGAGCCTATTAATAAAAATGTTGATTATGATCTTATAAAATGGGGAAATGTATTTGCGAAAGATCAAGGAAACGAATTTGATCGAAGGAATTGGCGTTTTTATACCGGTGAATGGCATGAAGACCTATATCCAGGATATTCTTTTTATGTTGCTTTTAGAGGAACTTTAGGAATTCTATATGAACAATCAAGAATGGCTGAAGATGGTGTAAGAAGACCTGAAGGTATCATCCAGTCATATAAAGAATCTGTTCATCATCAATTTGTAAGTACGATGATTAATCTAGATACATTGAAAAATAACTCAAAATCAATGTATGAAGATTATTGGGATGGTAGAAAATATAATGTCTCAAGTAATAGTAAATATTCAAATAGAAGCTATGTTGTTTTAGCAACTAATAATCACGGCAGAATAAATGCACTTGCGGAAAAATTAAAAGCTCAAGATATTGAAATCTATAAAAATATCAAACCAATAAATGTATCTAATGCATTGCAACAAAATGGTGTTACTGTTAATGAATATACCATACCAACAGGCAGTATGATTATCCCAAACAATCAACCTGAGGCTCCTCTTGTTTCTGCAATTCTTGAATTTGATGCAGAAATTGATGATGAGGTACTAATTGAAGAAAAACAAAAAAGAATAAAAAATGGTTCATCTATAATGTATGACACTACTGCATTTAATTTCACAATGATGTTTGGATTACCAGCTATAACCGTACCTCAAGATTTAAAAGATAATTTAACTAACTGGACACCCTCCCCCGAATCATTAGAAATTAATCAAGATGCTGTTATTTGGGCTGTTGATGGTAAAGATGATAGATCTGTTGCCTTTGCAGCAAGATTGCTAGAACAAAATGTGCAAGTTAGGATAATAGATAAGAATTCAACGTTATCTGGACATGATTTATCAAGGGGAAGCGTAGCTGTAATAGCTATGGATAATCCTTCATATAACAATTTACATAAAACCATTAAAACTGTAGCCACTGATCTTGATATATCAGTTGTATCAATAGAATCAGGATTTGGACCAAAAGAATTACCAGATTGGGGCGGTAGACATTTCAGATTATTAAAAAAACCGCAAATAGCTATATTAAGTCATTCAGGATTTAGTTCATATGATGTAGGTGTAAGTTGGTGGTCATTAGATCATCACTTAGGTATTAGGCATAGCCAATTAAATTCATCACTTACAGGCTATGGAGATTTAAGAAGATATAACACAATTATTCTTCCTAGTGGAAATCCAGACTTAAGCGATTATGCCAAAAATATTTTAATGGATTGGGTTAAGCAAGGTGGAACGTTAATAGCCAATAATAGATCTACAAGATCAATAATTTCAAACGATGGTATGGGTTCAGTTAAGAGCTTAAATACTACCTTTGATATGAGTAAAAGCTATAACATAGATTTAATGAGAGAAATCTATTCATTAGAAGATAACATTGATATATCAGATGCAAATGATAATAAAGTAGATACTGAAATTACGTATCCATGGGAAACATCAGATGTTACTTATACA
>Ga0163109_10003961_pt1 | contig 11287 bp, 8 predicted proteins | sample CRUFie1St13metaG_FD_108704 | JGI IMG/M metagenome (GOLD analysis project Ga0163109, IMG submission 108704) | Marine microbial communities from the Costa Rica Dome - CRUD Field 142mm St13 metaG | ecosystem: Environmental > Aquatic > Marine > Oceanic > Photic zone | place: Costa Rica: the Eastern... | reverse complement strand
GATGTAGGTAATATGGCTCCACCTAAAGCTGAAGCTTACTTAAAGAAACTTATTCAAAATTATTGGTCTAAGAAAACTTTCGATCTCGATCAAGATAATGTTGTTAAGAAATTTAACCCTCAATCTATGCTTGATGCATTCTGGTTTGCTAAGAGACAGGGTTCAGAAGGCACTTCTGTAAGTCAGTTAGCTGGAGGTCAAAATTTAGGCGAGCTTTCAGATCTAATGTACTTTATTAAGAAGCTATACAGAGCTCTTAAAGTACCTTCAACTAGACTAGATCCTAATGATCAAGCTTCTGCAGATGGTTCTACTATATTAAGAGAAGAGCTTAAGTTTGCTAGATTTGTAATGAGACAGCAGCAGAGATTCGCTGCAGGATTGAAGAAAGGATTTATTACTCATTTAACATTAATGGGTATATTTAAAAAATTAGATCTTACTGAACAAAATGTTGAGATTGAGTTTAACGTACCTACTAATTTTTATGAGTTAAGAGAAAATCAGAGACTTGAATTAAAAGCAGGTAACTTTAATAACTTAGCTTCTTCAGAATTTGTTTCTGCTACTTACGCTCAAAAGAAATATCTTGGATGGAAAGATAAAGATATTCTTGCTAATAGAGAATTTCTTAGAAAAGATGCTGAATTGCAGTGGGAGTTATCTCAAATTCAAGCAGCAGGTCCTAGTTGGAAAGAGCAGGCAGTTGTAGGAGAATTAGCTGGTGGTGAAGCTGCTGTAGGCGGTGAAGGCGGTGGTGTAGCTGGAGGCGGTGACGCAGGTGGTATACCTGAGTTTGGAGGAGGACCCGCTGATACGGGAGCTGATGTTCCAGTAGATACGGAAGCGGCTCCTGAAGCTGATGAACCTACAGCTGAAGTTTAATTATCTAATAGGATTAGAGCTAAAGAACTGAGTTCTATAATATATTGTACCGTTTCCTGATCCTTTAGCTGATACTTGATTAACATTAGTTAAACCTCTTAAAGTAATACTATCATTATCTTCGAGTAAAAATCCTCTGCTTACATTTATAGCTTCGTTATTACCCCAGGCATCAGCTCTATCAAATAATTCGACATCGCCTCCTGATTTATTTACTATAAACACTTCTGAGCATAGCTGTCCTAAATAAGGAGCTGCTGAATCAATACCTGATAAACGAACCATACTTGTACTTACCCGTATATTAAAAGATCTGCACTCGTTAGCATTAAAATATTGACTTCCTGAGTTAGTTGTTGGAACTTCTGGCATATTATTATTTATGCTTGAATAAATAATTTTATGGCACTTGCATGTACTATTCAGCCTCTTTCTGCTTTTTTATCAACAAATCTTAACTCAAAAGTTGAAACGTATGATAGATTAGGGGATAGAATAAAAAGATCTCTTGGATATCCTCTTGTTAGTTTAGAAATACATACCGACCAACTTAGAGAAAATATACAAATTGCAGTAGAGTATTTTACTAAGTATGCAGGATTTACTAGAGAATTTTTAATCTTCGATTCTAATATGTATGAGAAGAATAAAGGTATTAGATTAGATTTACTTTATACTTTAGCTAATACTAATTTAGATAATAATGCTAAGAAAGTTGCTGGTACTAATCCATTAGGTCCAGGACCAGAGTTTATTGGTTCTTCTCCAGAATCAGTATATGTTAGTACATCTTCTATTCTTTCAGGTAATTTTTTAGAAACTAAATACCCTGTTTATACTGGTGAAACAACTGTATTATCAGGATCATTATCTGGTACTTTCACTACTAACGGTGGCGGACAGAATGGTATTCAAAAATTTGAAATTGTAGATGGTACTATATTTTCTGCTATTACTTCTCTTTCTTCTGTAGGTGGTTCTGCTATAGGAAAAACTCTATCAGGTGCATTTGAAAAAACACCTCGTCAAACTATTACACAACAAGGATCAGCTTCTGATGCTGTAATATACCAAAACGTATTTGACTATGATATAATGGATTATAGAAAAGTTGTTGATGTAGTCGATTTTGAAGAAGGTTCTACGACAGGCATTAATACATTATTTACATTAGAACAAACCTTAGCGCAGCAAACTTACTTTAGCTACGCTATGGGTAATTATGGATTTGATTTAATTTCATGGTATACACTTAAAGAGTTTTTAGATACAAGGGAGAAAATGTTAGCTATAAAAAGAGATGTATCATTTAATCCGAGAACTCAATACATGACTATGTATCCTCAACCAGGCAATGATAGATTTTATGGGGTCGTATCGTGCTATATTGAAAAACCAATAAGAAGTATTATAATGGAGCAATGGATTTACGAATATGCATTAGCTTTATCAATGATTACAATAGGAAGAGTTAGAGGTAAGTTTGGATCTGTAAGTTTACTTGGAGGCGGTGCTCTTAACTACGATCTACTACAAGAGGGTCAGCAGAAAAAAGCTGAGCTTGAGCAAAAACTTATGGATGGTGCATCACCAGGATTAGGTGATACTGATCCAACAATGTTCTTTGTAGGTTAATGAAAAAGTGGAGACAAGGTATATTTGTACCGAAAAATCCTAATAAATTTATAGGCAGTAAAGCTATATATCGTTCAGGATTGGAACTAAAGTTCTTTAGATTCTGTGATGATAATAAAAATGTAGTTAAGTGGGGTAGCGAAAATGTAATAGTTCCATATTATAGTCCATTAGATAATAAAGGACATAGATACTATGTAGATAATTATATTGAAATATTAGAAGGAAAGAAATTAACTAAATATCTGGTTGAAATAAAGCATTCTAGAGAAACTAAACCCCCTAAAACCAAATATAGAAATCGTAAACACTTACTTTATGAGCAAAAAACATTTGTAACTAATCAAGCTAAATGGAAAGCAGCTCGTGAATATAGTAAAAAAAGAGGGTATAAATTTATTATTTTGACAGAAAAAGAGCTTATTTTAAAAAGATGAATAAATAATATTATGGCGTTGAAACTTAACTTAGTTGTAGAAAAACCTGATGTAAGCGACGAGTTCGAATACATTGAGGAACAAGCAGATAGAAATGCTGAGTCAAGTCTTTTTATTAAAGGACCTTATATGATGGCTGAAGGTGTGAATCGCAACAATAGATTGTATCCTTTAGATGAGTTGCAGAGAGAGGCAGAACGATACATTGAAGAAATGGTTAAGCCAGGTAGAGCAATGGGTGAGCTTAATCACCCTACTACAGCAGATGTAGATCTAGAAAGAGCGTGTCATATGGTTACAGAGCTCACTCAAGACGGTAATGTATTTTATGGAAAATCAAAAGTACTTTCAACACCATGCGGTCAAGTAGTTAGAGCTCTTATTAATGATGGAGTAAAAGTAGGTATGTCTTCTAGAGCATTAGGTACTTTAGAAGAAGGTTCTGATCATAGTACTGTTAAAAATTTAAAATTAGTAGCTATTGATTGTGTAGCTGATCCATCATATCCAAGTGCTTTTGTAGATGGTATACTTGAATCCAAGCAATGGGTAGTAACTGGTGACAATAGATTTGAAGAAGTTTATGAGAATTTCGAGAAATCCATACAAAGACTACCAAAAAAAGAGATAGATTCATTTTTACGCACAAGAATTCTTAGCTTTATTAAATCTTTATAATAAATAATAATATGGCTAATGTTAAGAATAAAATTACTAAGTTTATCCAGGAGATTTCTAGTAAAAATTATGCTCAAGCACATAAATATTTAAAGAGCGTAATTGAGGACAAATTAGAAAAGAAAATCAATAAAGCTACAGACAAACCACTCTTTTAAATATGAAAAACGATAAATCATTACCCGAGCAGGCAGAAGAAGTACTTACTGAAGATTCAGTTAAGGAGATTGAAACTGCCATTGAAGAAAAAATTCAATTATCAGTTGAAGCTGCGTTGACTAATCAAGATGAGCTATATGCTGAGAAGCTTGAAGAGTTAGTAAGTGCAATTGATAAAGATCATACTGATAAATTAAATAGAGTGGTTGAAGCAGTAGATCATAATAATGCTACTAAGCTAGTTCAAGTAGTTAAAAAGTATGAAAAAGAGCTTAATGGAAGTGCTGATCAATTTAAAACTACTTTAGTTGAAAGTATTTCTGATTATCTTGATGAATACTTAGAGGAGTCTGTACCTACTGAAGCTATTGAAGAAGCTACTAAGAATAGAACTGCTAGAGAAGTATTAAGTAATTTAAGAAAAGTACTTGCTGTTGATTCTACCTTAATGAGTGAGTCAGTAAAAGAAGCTGTTATGGATGGTAAAACTCAAATTGATGAGTTAGCTTCTAAAGTAGCAGAGCTCGAAAAAGAAAATGGTTTACTTAAAGAAGCTTATAATAAGCAAACCGCTTCATTACTTCTTGAAAATAAAACTGCTGGTTTATCTGGTAAGAAGAAAGAGTATCTTTCTAAGATCTTAGCTGATAAGTCTCCAAAGTTTATTGAAGAGAACTTCGAATATACTGCTAAGTTATTCGATAAAAAAGAAAATGAAAGACTTTCAGTACTAAAAGAAGAGGCATACAAGCAACGTAAAGTTAAAGCAGATGCCCCAGTACAACAGATCTCGGAGGAGAAGAAAAAAGAGCCTATTAACCCTTATTTACAGGAATTAAAAAGGTCACATAAATAATTTCCCCCCTGAACGATGAGGTGCTTGTCACCTGAGTAACTTGGGACTAGATCCCATGAGGTAAAATGAAAGGAAACGTCTAATGAATAAACCACAATCATTTATTGATAGAGATAGAGCAGATTCACTTCTTGAGAAGTGGGCACCTGTTCTTGAATACTCTTCCGATAGTGTTGCACCCATTGAAGACGATCACACCCGCCTTAATACCGCCATTCTTCTTGAGAACCAAGAGAAGTGGTGTATTGAGGAAGCCAATACTGCCGGTAACGGTGGTGCTCTTGGTGGAGGTACTTCTAACTTCGACGTATATGATCCAGCAGCAGTTGCTGGTTCTAAGTCTGGAGATAGATATGCTACAGGTGATTCTCGTCTCCCTAAAGTGCTTATTCCTATGATTCGTCGTACGTTCCCCGAGCTTATCACCAACGAAATCGTTGGAGTTCAGCCTATGTCTGGTCCTGTTGGATTAGCATTCGCTCTCCGTTATGCTTACCAGTCCACTACTCTTGGTAGCGGTACTGATAATAATGATGGATCCGGCTCTAGCGGTGGTGGAGGACCAGGACCTGGTGCAAAGAATTACACCGGTGCTGCTGGACTTCCAGGTGATGAACTTGGATACCAGCTTCTTGACACTCGATTTACCGGTACTTCTTCGCAGGATTTATCCGGCGCTACTGATTACTGGTCTTTCGCTGAACAAGATAAAGGTGTCGCGTCCGTTCTTTCTGCTTTTGAAATCACTGGAAACATTCCTCAGGTTGAGGTTAAGTTCGAGAAGACCGCTGTTGAGGCCGGCACACGCCGTCTTGGCGCACGTTGGTCCGTCGAGCTTGAGCAAGACCTTAAGAACATGAACGGTATTGATATTGATGCTGAGATCACGAATGCTATGTCATACGAGATCCAAGCTGAGATCGACCGTGAAATGCTCATGAGAATGATTCAGGCTGCTTTCGGAGCTGGAATTGGAAAAGGCTACTCCGTATGGTCACCTGCTTCTGCAGATGGTCGTTGGATGGTCGAGCGTAATAGGGACTTCTATCAGCGTCTTATCATTGAAGCCAATCGTATTGCAGTACGTAACAGACGTGGAGCAGCAAACTTTGTTGTTGCTACTCCTCGTGTTTGCGCTATCCTCGAGATGCTCCCTGAATTCCAGTGGGTACCTGTGCAGGGTGACGTGAATACACAGCCTGTTGGCATTGCTAAGGTTGGTTCACTCGGAGGAAGATTCAGCGTTTACCGTGATACCCGTACAGAGGTTCAGAATGACTCTGCGTACACAAACAGCTACACTAACCAGTCGCCTACGACTGGTATTGAGTATGCTCTGCTTGGATACAAAGGTCCTGAGTTCTACGATACTGGTATCATTTATTGTCCTTACATTCCTGTCATGGTTCAGAGAACTATCGGTCCTAACGACTTCGCTCCACGTGTTGGATTGCTTACTCGTTATGGTGTTGTTGACAACATCTTCGGTGCTGATCTCTACTACCATGTCGTTATTGTTCAGGGACTTGGTACTGCGTTTACTCCGGCTTCACAATCGGTGTACTTCTAATAGTTGTACATCGCTGGTTGAAGCAGCAGTCGCAAGACAAATCACTAAACAGCAGAGCGAAAGCTCTGCTGTTTTTTTTATATTTTTTGAGAGGTATTTAATTAAAAATTATCAGAAATCAATAAATAATTACATGGCCAATTACAACGACAATAACAAATCCTTTAACAACGGTTTATACGGAAATAGAGCTGGAGGAAGTGTTACTCTAGCCGCGGCACTTAAAAATGCTTTTGGGGAACCACCACCACTTAATGATAATAACGTTAACTCTAATGTTACCGCAGGGGGAAGAGGTGGAATGTTTTCATTGAGTGCGGCAGATAATACAATTTCTGTTCTTTCTTCTTCAGCTCATCATACTTTCGAGAATGATAAAATTGTTGGTCTGCTTTATAATGCTTTAACTGATACAGCATCCGGTGCTCATACAGCAGTACATCATTTAGAAGATCCACAAACAGGTGGAGGTAACGCAGGTAATGCTAAGCATGCTGCTGCAACAATTAAGTTTTCTGGTAAATTTACACATGGAGGAACTCATGCTAAACACAGAAAAATCGCATTAATTACTGAAAGAGGTAATATTATTACATATACTCTTAACACCCATATTACATCAGGAAAACATACATTTGTTGCTACTGGCTCTGGAGGACCTGATTTCGGTGGTAGTATTAAGTCGTTTGATAGTCAGTACTCAGATCCTAATACGCGTAGATTAGTGCAATTAGGCTATCGCTAAGCGTCTCCCTTATTCTCCAAAGAGCATTCATGGGCTAACAACCTTTGAATGCTCTTTTTTATTTACTATGCGTCGTACTCAACTCTTGCACGACCATCATTATCAGTAAATGGATTCTCATACATATGTGGATCATGTCTTTCTCCTAATACCATCCATGAAACTGTTGCAGTAGAATCTGCTACACAGCTTTCTACAGTTAATGTATTACCAGATATTGAACCTCTAACAGGGTCCCAGTTGGTTTCATTAGTAGTAAACGTTCTAAAGCATCTATTAAGAGCAGTTAAAGTACCACCCGTCATACCATGTATTTCATCTATATTAACTGTAGCCTTACCATCAGTAAGTTGTACAACTCCGCTATAGATATTATCTGCTTGAGGTGACTCAACGAATGAATGTGATAAACGCTTAGTTGCAGATAATGCAGGTAATGGGTGAACAATATCAAAACAACCAGAAGATTTACTTAAAGTTCCGCATATATTAACGCCAGCGCATGCTAATATAGATGGCGTACCGGCACAACAACCACATCCACTACTTCCACCAATGGTTAAGCAAGCACTGCAACTGGCTGATGCTCCTATACCAGCACAAGAAAAACAAGCTTTTGCACCGCAAACAGATGTAGTACCACATACTGCAGGTGATCTCAAGCATGTTGTAGCGCAGTGCGTTCCAGTTGTTCTAGAACCAGATGAGCAAGTACAGAATTTAACTGAGTTATCATTATAAAGTACAACTGTAGAATCATCATTAATAATAATACCATTTTCATTATCATGTGGCATTAAGTAGATGTTACCACCATCATCACCATCAACGTTATTTCTTATGCAAATATGGTTCTTATCATTATCAATAAATGATGAAGTACCATTATGAAATATACTTAAATCAGCACTATTACCAAATTTAGCACATACACTATCATTTAAGGTTATACTACCAGTAAATGTTGAACCAGATGTTACTACATTACCGGTACATGTTGTATAGCCACTATTGTTAGTCCATTGTGATATATTACCGCCTTTGTTAGTAAACGTTTGAGAGTTACTTGAGGTAGTTGTTCCTGTGCATGTAGTATAACCAGCTCCATTAGTTAACTGGTTATTGTTAGTAGGTATAGTAGTACTATTGTAAGCATTACTACCAAATATTTCGCAGAAAGCTTTTCTTCTCTCTGCGCCATTATCAAGCATTATGATTTCATCAGCAGATGTATCAATAGCATCTGTCTTATCAGTAAACTCTGATAAATCTAATGACAATCCAGTTGCTGTTGAATCTAACCCAGTACCCATTGTAACTTCGGTTAAGTCTAGACTAATAGTAACACTACCACTAGCTCCACCTCCATCTAATCCTGTTCCAACACTAACGTTAGTAATATCTCCAGTACAAGTTGTATAACCGCTGTCATTGGTCCATTGTGATATATTACCGCCTTTGTTAGTAAACGTTTGAGAGTTACTTGCTGTTGTAGTACCAGTACAAGTTGTATAACCGCTACCATTAGTCAATTGGTTGTTATTGGTAGGAATAGTAGTTGAGTTAAATGCATTACTACCAAATATTTCACAAGATAATTTTCTTCTTTGCGCTCCATTATCTAAAACTACAAATTCATCAGCTGTATTACTCCAACCAGCTGTCATATCTGTTAACTCACTTAAATCTACATTAAGAGTTACGCTGCCTGAACTACCACCACCGTCAAGTAGAGTACCAGCTGTAACACCTGTTATATCACCCGTGCATGTAGTATACCCGCTATCATTTGTCCATTGTGATATATTACCACCTTTGTTAGTAAACGTTTGCGAATTACTTGCTGTAGTAGTACCAGTACAAGTTGTATAACCACTATTGTTTGTCCATTGCGATATATTACCACTCTTATTAGTAAACGTTTGACAATTACTTGGAGTTGTTGTACCAGTACAAGTAGTATAACCGCTATTGTTTGTCCATTGCGATATATTACCTCCTTTATTGGTAAACGTTTGTGAGTTGCTTGCTGTTGTAGTACCGGTGCAAGTTGTAAAAGCGGTATTGCTATAAGCATTGCATCCGAATATTTCACAGAAAAGCTTCCTTCTTTCAGCACCATTATCAAGTAAAATTACTTCATCTTGACTAGTATTGATACCAGCCGTCATGTCAGTTAGCTCGGATAAATCTAAGGAAATTGTAACAGTACCACTACTACCAGCGCCATCCAGTCCAGCTGAGGTAGAAACACATGTTATATTTCCAACACCAGTACCAGTACAAGTTGTATATCCACTATCATTGGTCCACTGACTTATATTACCACCTTTATTGGTAAACGTTTGTGAGTTACTTGCTGTAGTTGTTCCTGTACAAGTAGTATAACCGCTGTTATTAGTCCATTGCGATATATTACCACCTTTATTGGTAAACGTTTGCGAATTACTCGCTGTAGTTGTTCCAGTACAAGTAGTGAAACCGGCTCCGTTACTAAAGATGGCATTACTTATTTCACATGCAGCTTTTCTTCTGTCAGCGCCATTATCTAAAACTATAAACTCATCTGTGCTTACCATTGACGCTGTCATATCAGTTAATTCTGACATATCCAACGTTAAGGTTACACTACCTGAAGAACCGCCACCGGAAATACCAGTTCCAGCACTAACATTTGTTATATCGCCTGTACAAGTAGTATAACCACTATCGTTTGTCCATTGACTTATATTACCGCCTTTATTGGTAAACGTTTGTGAGTTGCTAGCTGTTGTAGTACCAGTACAAGTAGTATACCCGCAGCCATTACTTAACTGATTGTTATTAGAAGGTATGGTTGTAGAATTAAATGCATTACTACCGAATATCTCACATGATAATTTTCTTTTCTGTACTCCACTATCTAAAACAATAAACTCATCAGAAGCAGTAGCCCATGACTCGGTCATATCAGGCGCTTCACCTAAATCAACATTTAAAGTAACGCTACCACAGTTACCGCCACCATCAAGCATGGTACCTGCAACTACATTAGTTATATCGCCTGTACAAGTAGTATAGCCTGCATTATTATTAAATTCACTAATGGCTATACATCCTTTTGTAAGTTTTCTCTGGTTGTTACTAGCGTCGACTACTACAAAAAAGTCACCATCTCCGTTAGTAGTTGAAGTACTTAGCTCACTTAAATCAACATTAAGAGTTACACCGCCGCTTGATCCTCCACCATCTAATAATGTACCAGCTGTAACACCTGTTATATCACCCGTACAAGTTGTATAACCGCTATCATTTGTCCACTGACTTATATTACCACCTTTATTTGTGAAAGTCTGAGAGTTACTTGCTGTAGTTGTTCCTGTACAAGTTGTATAACCAGCTCCGTTAGTTAACTGGTTATTATTTGATGGTATGGTAGTACTATTATAAGCATTACATCCAAATATTTCGCAGAAAAGCTTTCTTCTTTCAGCACCATTATCAAGTAAAATTACTTCATCTTGCGATGTACAAATACTACCAGTCATATCTGTTAGTTCAGATAAATCTAAGCTTATCGTTGCTGTACCGCTTGAAGCCCCACCATCTAAACCAGTAGAAGTAGTAACGCAGGTTATATTACCTACTCCTGTTCCAGTACAAGTTGTATAACCGCTATCATTTGTCCATTGCGATATATTACCACCTTTATTGGTAAAAGTTTGCGAATTATCCGCTGTAGTAGTTCCAGTACATGTTGTATAACCGCTGTTATTAGTCCATTGCGATATATTACCACCTTTATTAGTGAAAGTCTGAGAGTTACTTGCTGTAGTTGTTCCTAAACATGTAGTAAAAGCTGTACTACTGTATGCATTACATCCAAATATTTCGCAGAAAAGCTTTCTTCTTTCTGCACCATTATCAAGTAAAATTACTTCATCTTGACTAGTATTAATACTAGCTGTCATATCAGTAAGTTCCGATAAGTCTAATGATAATCCAGTTGCAGATGAATCTAAACCAGCACCTAAAGTAACCTCAGTTAGATCAAGTGATATGTTAACTGTACCACTACTACCGCTACCATCTAAACCGGTTGAAGTAGTTATACAAGCTATATTACCAGTACCAGTACAAGTAGTATATCCGCTATTGTTTGTCCATTGTGATATATTACCGCCTTTGTTAGTAAACGTTTGTGAGTTACTTGCAGTAGTTGTTCCTGTGCAAGATGTTGCAGCATTAATCTGAGCTCCAGTTCTTGTAACAGTCGTGCCATTGATAACTAATTTACACTGAGCAATACATAATTTACCGTCATCAGCAAATATAATATCATC
>Ga0163109_10003960_pt1 | contig 11287 bp, 12 predicted proteins | sample CRUFie1St13metaG_FD_108704 | JGI IMG/M metagenome (GOLD analysis project Ga0163109, IMG submission 108704) | Marine microbial communities from the Costa Rica Dome - CRUD Field 142mm St13 metaG | ecosystem: Environmental > Aquatic > Marine > Oceanic > Photic zone | place: Costa Rica: the Eastern... | reverse complement strand
TTGGGCGTTGCTAACATGTTGTCTGGAATCGATTTGTCGATTTACAATCGTGTAGTCCTGCCTGTAGGTAGTGGTGGCACGTATATGGGGTTATTGGAGCCTGTGGGTGATAGGTTGTGGGGCTATCCAATGGTTCACGATGCTTCCCTTCCAAAACGCATGCAGGGCTTTCTTCCAACGGCCAATTCGTCTGACATACAATTGGATTACGCGGCAGCAGGTAGAGGATTTGCCAAGCTTCGCCCGGAAGACTTGGAGTTTCAAGATTACTTTCTCAGCGAAACGGATGTTTTGCTCGATAAAACCTACAATCTAAAGCTTGCTCGCTATCTATTTCAAGATGAGTCTTGGTCCGGGCATTGGCTTTGGATAAATACTGGTGGTTTACAGGCGGATAGGGAGTGAGAAAGGCCTGATGCTCATTTGCTCAGTGGCATACTTTTTGGGGGAACTATTTTACCCGTAGGGAGGGGGTGGATCGGGTACCTACTCCTCAACGCCCAAAATATCAGCCAGCGACATGGTATCACTCGCACGGAAGCCTTTCTCTGTTTGGACAACCCGACTACATTCAATGACGGGATCGTGCTCGTAGAACAGAATAAAGTTGTTTTCAGTAGCTTCTGCTAAGAAAGCCTCTTTTTCTCGGATGGTTTGTAAAGGATCAATATCATATCCCATTACCCATGCCAAAGGAATGTGCGTTGGAGACGGCAACAAATCAGCCATAAACACAAGAGTCTCTTCGCCAATCTCTAGATGGGGGATGAGCATGCCATGGGTGTGACCATCCGCAATGGCAAACCACAACTCAGGAATGATCTCTGTATCATCGTTGACAAATTTCAGCATGCCACTTTCTTTGATCGGCAAAATATTTTCCTTGAGGAAAGAGGCGCGCTCCCTAGGATTAGGGTCAGTAGCCCATTTCCAATGATTTTCTTCGCTCCAATGAATGGCATTGGGAAAGGTTAACTCCAAATCCCCGTTCGGCCGCTTTTGAACGGCACCGCCACAATGGTCAAAATGAAGGTGGGTTAAGACGACGTCCGTAATCTCTTCCCTAGTGTATCCAGCGCGCGCTATGGAAGCCAATAAATCACCTTCGCCATGAGGTTCAAAATGAGAACGGAACTTATCATCTTGTTTGTTCCCCATTCCTGTATCGATCAGAATCACCCTTCCATGGGCTTCAATGAGGAGGCATCGCATCGCCCATGTACAACGATTGTTTTCGTCAGCTGGTTGATGTCTATTCCATAGGGCTTTGGGTACAACACCGAACATAGCTCCGCCGTCGAGTTTGAAATGCCCCGTATCGATAACGTGCAGATTCATTACGCAAGTTTAGATTTGAGTTGAATCATTTCCATGAGGGCATGCGCACAATCCTCGCCTTTGTGGGACTTTCTTTTTACAAAATCATTTCCTCCTGCTCGAGCCCAAGCTTGATCTCTTGAATTCGTGGTAAGCACTCCATTGATAATCGGCGTGCTGTATTCTAAAGCAAGTGCGGTAAAATGATTAAAAACACTTTGATTGATGTAGACATCATGATCGGTTTGTCCTTTGATCACACAACCCAATGCAATGACTCCATCAAACTGCTCTGCGTCAAGCGCCCATTTAGCCACAAGGGGTAATTCATAAGCTCCTGTAACACTATACGTCGTAATCGAGGAAGCTTCTATTCCGTAGTCTTCCTTCAATGTGTTGATGACACCGAGATGAAGGGCAGCCGAAATTTCCTTGTAGTATGCGGCTTCTATGATGGCAATTCGCATTGCAGAGGAGAATCTATTGATTACTTGGTGTAGTTCAGAAGACCGTCGATAGAATACTCTGCAATACGTCCACCCGCATCATATTGTAGATAGAGGTGGTGATCTGGAAATGCATTGATTTCTTGGCATCTGCTATGAGCAGAAGGCATATCATTCATATGGATATGATAAAGCGCGTCTTTAAGCAGAAGAGATAAAAAGATCTTAGGACGGTCTGATGGCGCATTGGCGATGGCCTGGTCATACAATTTACCTGCAGATTCCATATCTCCCTGACTCGATACAATATCACCTTCAAGAGAATGCTGAATCCAAGAATACCCTTCGGGAGCTTCCCATTGATTAAGGAAGGAAAGAGCTTCTTCAAAGTTTCCGTTATCAAACTCGCGTGTGGCAGCTAAAAGCTGAGCACTTTCCTCTGAAGCATTTTCTATACCAGCAGGAATTGTGTTGAAATACCCAGCAACTTTGCTTGCATTGGTCAAGGTGCTGTCGTTAGCATAAGCCTCTCCGAATTCACCACTGCCACCAGCGGATAAGCCATTCGCAAGCTCATCAGCGGTGTTTTTGTTTGACATAAACATGAAGACTGCTACAGCGATACCTATGGCTAGTACACCAAGTATCATCATCTTATTATCCTCATATAATTTACCTAAGCCTTCAGACTCATCGCTGGACGAATTGACTTGAGCTTCTTCAACTTGATGTTGAGCATTTTCTTGATTGTCTTTAGGTGTATTATCGTTTGCCATTGTACGTTAATTTACAATTGATTAGAAATCATCAGTTAAAAATGGATATTCATCTTGATAGATATCCTTATATACTTCCGCGTTATCCGGCCAAGGACTGTTTTCAGCAAATTCTATGCAATCAGCCACTTCTTCTTTCACCGCTTGATCGATGGCTTTGATCACATCTTCTTTTACTTTAAACGTCTCCAGGAGATAACCTTTTACAGTTTGGATTGGATCTTGATCGCGATAGCTGTTCAGCTCATCACGTGTTCTATATTTCTGAGGGTCAGACATTGAGTGTCCTTTGAAGCGGTAGGTTTTGATTTCCACTAAACTTGGTCCTTTTCCGCTTCGTGCATGTTCAATAACTTCAGCCATTGTGTCCGCAACTGCATCAGGATCCATACCATCACAAACGGGTGTTGGCATCCCCTGATAGGATGCAATAGATGCGATATTATCAACTACAGTGGTTCGAGCTTGTGAAGTTCCCATGGCATAGCCGTTGTTTTCACAAACAAATACTACAGGTAGATTCCAGAGCTTGGCAAGATTGATTGACTCGTGAAGCATTCCCTGCCATGCTGCGCCATCTCCAAATACGGAGACAGTTACACGGTTCGTTTTGTTGTATTTGTCGGCAAATGCAATTCCTGCACCAAGACCAATCTGGCCTCCTACAATACCGTGACCTCCGAAGAAACGATTCTCTTTGTCAAAGAAGTGCATTGAGCCACCCTTTCCTTTGCTACACCCTGTGGCTTTACCATAAAGTTCTGCCATGGCCTCTCGCATAGACATTCCTTTGGCAATGGCAAGCCCGTGGTCTCGGTAAGCGGTAATGAGATTATCATCCTTGTCCATTGCTTCCATCATGCCCGAAGCGATTGCTTCTTGTCCGATGTATAGGTGACAAAATCCTCGTATTTTCTGTTGTCCGTATAGAGAACCTGCTTTCTCTTCGAAACGACGAAGTCGAAGCATTAATTCATACCATGCTAAGTAGGTTTCTTTGGAACGTGGTAATTTAACTTTGTTGGCCATGGTTAAAACATCAAAATTTGATACGCAAAAGTAATGTTTCTTAAAGAACTACACCTAAAGCATTTTAAGTCGCACGAATCCTTTGATGTTGATTTTACAAAACGTATTTCATTGGTATGTGGTGTGAATGGTTCGGGAAAAACCAACGTGCTGGATGCTTTAGGCTTGATTGGAAGGGGTAAACCCTTTTTTGCAGAATCTGATTTACGGTGCATTCAAGATGGAGCAACCTTCTTTCGAGTAGAGGGCATGGTGGAGGATAATGAAGGGCTACTGAAGAATATACTTGTTTTTCATGATGGCAGTAAAAAACGAATTCAGCTTGACCACGAGGAGGTAGTAAGTAGGTCAAGTATGGCATCGTGGTTTCCTATGTTGATGCACAGTCCCTATAGTTTTCGATTGATTACAGGTGGGGCAGAGGAGCGCCGTCGGTGGATGGATAGGATTTTATCCATGATCAATCCTTCTTATCTGCAATCGCGCCTGAATTATCAAAAAGTGTTGACGCAACGCACAGAGTTTGTCAAGAAGAATGGCATGGCTTCTCATCAACCTATAACGGAGTTGTTAGATGTTTATGATGATCAACTTTTTGATTTGGGTAAATCACTCTTTGATGAGCGCTTGCTCTTTGTACAAGGCCTTAAAGAAATCTTCGATCAAACCGTTGATCAATTTGAGTTTGCTGGCCGCAATCTGCAATTTGATTATCTGAGTGTCTATCATCATAATGATCCCAAATCTCAACAACGAAAGGCACGGTCAAATGATTTAAGGCTTGGTCGGTCGACTTGGGGAGTCCACCGAGACGACTTACAGTTTACCTTAAAGGAGAGTAAGCTGCGCTGGGAGGCATCGCAAGGTCAGCAAAAGGTGTTTCTTTTGGCTTTGCTGTTTGCAGCAGCGCAATTTGTAGAGTCACATTCGGGAAAGACTCCGTTGCTTCTTTTTGACGATGTCTTTGATCGTTTGGATGAGCACCGCCAAAACTTATTTGCTCAATCCATTGATGGTGTTAAGAATCAGGTATTACTCACCCATACATCGAAAAATTATCCGGTATCATTTTGTGATCGAATTGGGATTTTTGATTTGACTCCATTAACTTGAGGTGGTGAAATCTTTAGGAGAGTTATTTGGCGATTACGCCCAGAAACCAGAATTAGACAGCAAGCTAAAAGAGACACGAATTCGTCAAGCTTGGGCTACGATTGCTGGAGAGTATATTGCAAAGTATACGACCTATTTGAGGTTACGGGATGATAGTTTACTAGTTGAAATCAACGATAGCACCTTACGTCATGAACTTTTTCTTCACAAAGAAGACGTTCTAAAAAAGGTAAATGCTTTTTTAGGAGAGCAATTAGTTCATCAAATTCAAATACGATAAATGCTTGTTCGCGGATTACTTTTTATTGTGTGTTGCTTGATGGTGTCTCTTGTCGAAGCTCAAGATAGTACTAAGGCTAACTCGGCAGGAGAGTCGGTTGAGCTCAGTGATGGCACCCTTCTCTTTAACTTTTCATCCCTTGATGGTGTATCCCTTGAAAATGATGGATTAAGTTCTGCAGATTCAGCGCGTATTGAGTTTTTGTTGCTCCGAGCACAACTAGAGATTGACACAGACAACTTCAGAAAGGCTCAAAAGTTTCTAAAGAAGGTTCTTCGTTTGGATGAAAACAATGGCGAGGCATTACGCAATCTCGGAGATATTCATGCTTTTCAAGAAAAGTATAAAGATGCTGTGGCATACTACCTTAAATGCCTTCCTCTTCTCGATTCTGCAGCTATTGCATATTACAATTTAGGTCAAACCTATATGCGTATGGAGCGATGTCAAGATGCGCTGGAATGCTTTACGATACTGCGTAATCTAGAGGATGCACCGGAAAATACTTTGATGAGCCTTGCTCAGGCGAATGGTGCATGTGGTAATCTACATGCTGCTCTTGGCAATCTCAGCGACTATTTGCACCTTAATCCCACGTCTTTGCCAGAACTAAGATACCGAGCTCAAATCTATATGGAGATTGGTTTTTTTGCTGATGCTTTAGCTGACTTGGATCTCTATTTAACTGCTGTAGATGATGCCAAAAGTTACTATCTGAGGGGACTGGCTAGAATTCAAGGAGGTAAGGATCTGATTGATGCCTGTGAAGACTTTGTTCGATCCAGGGATTTAGGGAATTATGAGGCCGAGCGCGCGCTAAAAAAATATTGCAAATAATACTGTGTTCATCATTTTCGCTATACGTCATGGAGAGACGGAAGAAAACAAACTGAGAGTTCTACAAGGTCAAAGCCAGGGTAGACTCGCTGAATCCGGGCAACACCAAGCGCTAAAACTCGGTCTTAGTCTCAAGCATATGGAGTTTAGTCATGTCATCGTGAGTGATTTGCAACGTACTCAGGATACTTGGCAGTGGATGGGTTTAAACCAGCCCGTTGCTTTCGATGAGCGTTTAAGAGAAAGGGCTTTTGGTAAGTATGAAGGACTCCCACGCGATCAAGTAATGCATACTGATTTTTCTGAATTAGAAATCGAGTCAAAGGGTGCCTTCTTTCGGCGAGTTAGCGCCTTTGTCGATGAGCGAGTGGCTTTATATATGGCGAACAAGGAGCAAGATGAATACCGCGAGCTCTGGCTCACCCATGGGGGGACCTTGCGAATCATTCTGTACTACCTCTGCAATCGTTTTCAGGTGGAAACACCTCAAACGCGATTTGATAATACAGGTCTAACTGAATATAGAATACAAAATGGTGCGCTATCCATTGAACGCCTCAACGACATACAGCACCTTTGCAGAGAGAAATCCTCTCAACGAGTTTAGCGCGCTTCGTCGCGACCACTGAAGAAGAAACTACCTTCAATAATGGCATTCTCGTCAGAGTCGGAGCCATGCACGGCATTTTCCCCAATGCTCGAACCGAATTGTGCACGAATACTTCCTTCCGCTGCTTCTGCAGGATTTGTAGCCCCAATAAACGTTCTAAAAGCCTCTACCGCATTATCTTTTTCTAAGATGGCAGCATAAATTGGACCTGAGCTCATAAAGTCGGTTAACTCCCCATAAAATGGACGTTCCGCGTGAATTGCATAGAATTGCTCGGCATCAGCCTTGGTTAGACGGGTATACTTTAGGGCGACTACTTTAAAGCCTCCTTTAATGATTTGATCCAACATTGCCCCTGCGTGTCCTGCGCGAACCGCATCTGGCTTAAACATTGTAAATGTTTTATTTCCCATAGTCTTGCGTTTATCTTTTAACACGTGCAAAGTAAAGATGTTTCCATTGATTAATCAATAGTCTTTACAATAGGCTGCTTTTTCACTTATTGATATATCGGTAACTTTGTGCCATGGGACATAACTACAGCGAGTTATTGCAATGGAAAGAAGCCCTCAAAAAGGCTCAATCCATCTTGATCACAGCACATACTTCTCCGGATGGCGATGCGATAGGGTCATCTCTTGGACTGAGTCATGCTTTAAAGGCAATGGGTAAACAATGTGCAGTAGTCCTTCCCAACCGCGGTGCAAAGTTTTTGGATTGGATGCCTGGCATCGATTTAATCACCTATTATGAAGAGGATTCAAATGGAGTTCAGACTTTAGTCGACAATTCAGATTTGATAATTTGCCTTGATTTTAATGCCTTACACCGCCTTGGCGAACTCTGTGAAGCGATCGAGAATGCTCCTCAACCCAAAGTGCTGATAGATCATCATATTGGCGAAGTCTCATGGCCAACGGTTAATCTGTGTCAAATTGGAGCAAGTTCCACATGTGAGCTTGTCTTTGATGTACTCCAACAGACGGCAGAGAAGTCATCATGGCTTAGCATAGAAGTAGGACAGTGTTTATACACTGGAATTATGACCGATACGGGAAGTTTTCGCTTTCACGGAACCTCTCCCTTAGTGCATAGAGTAGCTGCTGAACTACTTGAAGTTGGCGTAAAACCTAACCAAGTCCATGAACAAGTTGATGATAGTTTTACCGATGGCCGGCTCAAAATGTTTGCTCATGTGCTATTAAGCAATACAAGCTTTTTATGTGATGGACAAGTGGCGTATAGTTTTGTGAGCGCCAAGGAATATGAGGCGTTTGACGTAACCTCATCAGATACGGAAGGGTTGGTAAATCAGCCCATGCGTCTACAGAATGTTCGGATCTCTATCTTCTTTAAAATTGCCGAGGATAGGATTAAAATTTCATTCCGCTCGAAAGGGGAAATTGATATTCAGCATATAGCGGCAAAGTATTTTGATGGTGGTGGTCATCGCAATGCGGCAGGAGGAATAAGCTTTGAAACTTGGGAAAAAACCGAAGCGAAGCTCAAAACTATTTTTCAAGATTTTTCGTTTGGTTAAAGGTGTTAGTCTTTGCTAATCAAACTTTGTATTTTCGCTCCACTTTAATTTTAATTACTATGAATTTTCTTCTACAAACCGTTTTTATGGTCTCTATTGCGCTATCGGCGGTAGGTTGCGCTAACAAAGCAAGTGAAGTGCCCGTTTCTAACAACTCCGATCAGGAAATTGCACAAAACTCTGAAGAAATCTCTCAGCTTAACTCCAATTCTATGTTTACTGAAAATGAATCAAATCATCCTATCGATGCCGTATTTACTACCGAGCGTGGTGTAATCCGAATCCGACTAACCTACGAACAGACGCCTATGACGGTGGCTAACTTTGTGGCCCTCGCAGAGGGTGATATGGAAAACTCAGCTAAACCAGCGGGCACTCCGTATTACGATGGATTAAACTTCCATCGTGTGATCTCTGTAGCCAACGGTGATGGTCAGGATTTTATGATTCAAGGAGGATGTCCGCAAGGAACTGGAATGGGTGATCCAGGATATAAGTTTCCTGATGAGTTCGTCGCTAGTCTGAAGCACACAGGTCCTGGTATCTTATCGATGGCTAATTCTGGTCCGAATACAAACGGTAGCCAATTCTTTATCACCGTAGCAGCAACACCATGGCTTGATGGTAAGCATACGGTATTCGGTAAGGTCGTCGAGGGAATGGATATTGCGATGGCTACGAAGCAAGGAGAGGTTATTCAGTCGGTTGTTATTGAGCGATCAGGTAAATCAGCTAAGGCATTCGATGCACCTAGCGTCTTTAAAGCTGAAGCTGCCCGTAAGGTTGCAGAGGCTGAAAATGCCCTTAAAGCGCAGATGGAGAATGCTGAGGCTTCTTTTGCAGAGGCCATGTCACGTTATCCGAAGGCAAAAATCACCTCAAGTGGATTGGGATATGTAATTACTCAAGAAGGTTCTGGTGCAAACGCTAGTCCAGGTCAGACGGTATCTGTCCATTATGCAGGCTACCTAACCAACGGCAATAAGTTTGATGCAAGCTACGATCGAGGTCAGCCTATTGATTTTCCACTAGGTGCAGGCCGTGTTATTCCAGGTTGGGATGAAGGTATTGCCCTATTGAGTCCTGGAGGCAAAGCCACGTTAATCATACCGCATACTTTGGCCTATGGACCAAATGGTGCGGGTGGTGTTATTCCTCCATACGCTACTTTAATTTTCGACGTAGAACTTGTTTCTGTCAAATAGATAAGCCGAGTATTGTTCGCTCGATTTGTTGCAATCTGCTTTAAGGAGTGGGTTGGGATGCAATGCCGTTGACGTAGTTTTCTATTGCTCCAACTGAAGAGGCAAATCCTGATCCTATAAATCCGTTAATATTTGAATAGGAAACTTGAGCGTTGTATTGCTCTAGCATGGGTCCACTAACTGGATAATACGACCAGTGCCACTTCTCTTCTTCATACCCTCTGCTCCGTCCAGCAGTGTAGGGTTGGAAAAAGCCATAATCTGCTGCATGTTGAGTAAGCCATTCATAGATTCTAAGGCCTTCACCTTTTTCAAAGGCACTATTGTTTAGCGAATGGATGTCAACTTCCGTACCCCAATGATGTCGGCTAGTACCTGGCATGGAGCTGTATTCTAAGATGGCTCGACAGCGCTGTGGTCCTGAATCAAACTCAATAAAATCTTCTCTCTGCCATTTGTTTTCCCAAATTCTTCGTTGGTCACTGAAGTTGCGAGAGCTTGATAAAACCTTGAGATTGATATCACTACTTGCGGCATCATCAGCCATAAGAGTGAAGGCTTGTGCCGCGTCCTTACAGAGATAATGATTTCTTCCATCCGTATATTTTCTGTCGAGCAGGACAAAATTCTCATGGGTATGATAATTTACTTGTCCTAGAAGTTCATCTAGAGTGAATGTTGTGGTAACAGCAGATAGATCAATCGTAACCATATTGGCAACTTCCGATACAGAGTCATCGGTCATCATTGAATCAACAATTAGGCTCTCGTCCTCTGCTGGTACTTCCTCATATTGTGGCTCAAACATTGAGGCAGCATCCCACATGAAGTCACTGTTGACGTATTTGATAACTGCATCTCGTCTACTTTCATCTTTTTTGAGAAACTTATGGAAGGTGTAGGTCGAGCGATTGCGATTTCTTCCGAGATAATCGATTGCGTCGTTTAGCACTTGCGCGAAATCAACTTGCTCGGAATACGCAAACAGGTTTGGTGAAAGCCCAATTTCTACTAAGTATTTATTTACTTGCTCGTTTGCGGCAAACTCTCCCTTCAAACCGTCTTTAAATGCCTCCTCAAAGTCTGTCGGAGAGCACCGGTCACAGAGTGCTTTGACATTTTCCCATCGTGCTTGCGCTGTTTCATTGACGGTGGATAAAGAGACTTCATTCATACCCATCATTATCGAGGTAAGCAGCTGATTAAGCGCCTCTTGATTGATGGTGTATCCAACAATTGTTCTTTGATCGACGGGCTGCCCATCAGCCAAAGCCATCCCTTGGCTTTCTTGTTCTTCATCACTTTTGTTATCTGTCTTATCCCCTTTGCAAGCAAGGAGAAAAGTGGAGAGCAAGAGTATGGCTGTAATGATTGAAAACTTAGAGCACTTCATTGATTTATTTTTTCTAAAAATAACAGATTCCTAATGGAGAAGGCTCATAGACACAGTAAATCCTTTTTGTATTAACTTTTGGAGGTAGATTGGATGGGTGGAGTGGGTGGGGGAGGCCCACCATCTTTTTTTAGATAAGTATTGTTAAACACGACCCATTCCTTTTCTACCTATAGACAATTGATAATTCTCTAGGCCTTAGTAAATTAGATTAAAAGCAAGACTATGGGACGTGCATTTGAATATCGTAAACAGGCTAAATTCGCTCGTTGGGATCGAATGGCCAAGCAATTCACTAAGGCCGGGCGTCACATTGCCCTTGCCGTTAAACAAGGTGGCCCTGATCCTGATACCAACGCGGCACTGCGTCGAGCAGTGCAAAATGCTAAGTCTGTTCAAATGCCTAAGGATCGTATTGAAGCAGCGATTAAAAAGGCTTCGGGAAAGGATGCCATGGATCTTAAGGAAATGGTCTATGAGGGGATGGCGCCTCATGGAATTGCGGTTGTTATAGAAACAGCGACGGATAATCCCACACGAACGGTAGCTAATGTGCGTTCCGCATTTAATAAAAAGGGTGGCTCGCTAGGGACACAGAATATGCATGACTTCCTCTTTGATCGCCGGGGCGTATTCTATATTGAAACCGGTAAGATCGAAGATGTTGAAGAGTTTGAGCTTGAATACATTGATGCGGGTCTTCTTCGAATTGAAGAGACCGAGATAGAGGAAAAATCGATG
>Ga0163109_10003956_pt1 | contig 11291 bp, 6 predicted proteins | sample CRUFie1St13metaG_FD_108704 | JGI IMG/M metagenome (GOLD analysis project Ga0163109, IMG submission 108704) | Marine microbial communities from the Costa Rica Dome - CRUD Field 142mm St13 metaG | ecosystem: Environmental > Aquatic > Marine > Oceanic > Photic zone | place: Costa Rica: the Eastern... | reverse complement strand
CCGGGTGCACGACCTCCTGGACTTCGCTTGCTTCGAGCGTAAGCTCAGGTGTCTGGTCGCGGAGAACGAGAAGAGGTTCGGGTCCGCTTTCGAGTACGACGTGGAGGCGGAGCTGGAAGCGTACAGGGGCCACATAGAGCAGATCAGGCCGTATATCTCGGACAGCGTGGAGATCCTGCACGAGGAGCGCGAGCGGGGGAGCAGGATCCTTATCGAGGGCGCCAACGCCACCATGCTGGACCTCGACTTTGGGACGTATCCCTTCGTCACGTCCAGCAGCACCACCATCGGTGGCGTTTGCTCGGGGCTGGGGATGGCGCCAAACGCCGTGTCCCACGTCGTTGGGGTGGCCAAGGCATACACCACGAGGGTCGGGGCGGGGCCCTACCCAACGGAGATCCACGACGAGGTCGGGGACCAGGTAAGGAGTCAGCCGGATGATGCATCATGAAGGCGTGCGAGTCCATCCGCGCGCATGTTTGTGCTCCCCAGAGCAACCGCGCACGAGTAGAGGGGTTTGCCTCGCCTCGCCCCCCGCGGCCCCTGACATCCTCCGACCTTCCATTCGCGTCCTACGCAGATTCGGGCGCTTGGCGGCGAGTACGGCACCACGACGGGCAGGCCAAGGAGGTGCGGATGGCTGGACATTGTGGCTCTCAGGTACGCCTGCGCTGTGAACGGGTTCACTTACCTGAACATCACCAAGCTGGACGTTCTGTCGGAGATGGGCGAGATCAAGGTGGGCACGAAGTACGTCACGGGCGAAGGGCAGCGCGTAGAGTGGTTCCCCGCCGACCTGGACCTGCTGGAGAGCTGCCAAGTGGAGTACGAGACGCTGCCAGGGTGGCTGGAGGACATTTCCGGGTGCCGGTCTTGGCAGGAACTCCCCGCGAATGCAAGGCGGTACGTGGAGAGGATCGAGGAGCTCGTCGGGGTGCCCGTGAGGTGGATCGGGGTTGGGCCCGGCCGGGACGCCCTCATCACCAAGTGAGGGGCCCGTGAACCAGAAGAGAAGGGAGGAGACCTGTCTTCGTTTTTGTTTGTTTCATACTAAAAATCACAACAGCAGCTACACATACAAACACACACGCACGCACACGCGCGCTCGCGCATAAAAATAACAGAGGTGGGCTACCTTTCCCTCAGCCCTTCTTCCTCAGCACGACCTTCCCCGACCCCTCGTCCAGGTCCAGCTCGTACTCCCCCTCCTTCTCTTCCTCCCCAGCCAGGCCATAGAGCAGCCCGAAGACGTGCCTCCTGATCACGGTGCTGACCTCCTTGGCGCCCTCTACCGCGTAGCTCCCGTCCCACTCGATCCGGTCGTTCAGGAACTCCAGAGCCCGTTGCTCGACCCGGACGCCCACACGCCCCTCAAAGCCCCTGTCCACCCTCTCCGCGTTCAGAGCCGCCACCCTCCTTTCGATCGCCGAGCTCATGATGCGCGACACGGATTCTCTGCTCAGAGGGAAGTAGGGCACGAACATGTCGATCAGCGACAGCGCCTTGACGGTGTCCACCCTGTCCTCACACCCGTCCCTCTGCCACAGCGCGAACATCATGTTCTTGAGGGTGTACTGGAGAGCCTCGAGGTCCACGAGGTCCTGCCTCCCGCCGGCCTCCACCAGGGCCTCCGCGATCTTGCCGTACCCCGCGTTAGACTCCAGCAGGAACACGCTGCGCTTCAGGGACTCCGTCGCGTTCGCGGCCTCGCCTTTGTCAAAAATCTGCTTCAGCACGCCCCTGCTACGGCAGTCTAGTTTATCGTACTCCTCAATAACAACAACGGACTCTTTGTACCTCGTGAGGTGTTCCGTAAGCCTGTTGATCAAGGCCTGGGACTGGGCCTCCCCCTCCGCGAGAGTGTAGTCCAGCCCGTATACGACCTTGTAACCGGGACAATTGAGTCCAGGGCACTCAGGGGGCTTTACCTTATTCTTATTCTTATCAAAGAGGAGGTTGGATTCGGCTTTGGAGGTGGCGTTGTAGAGCGCCCTGGCCGCGACGAAGTGGGAATATGATTTTCCGACCCCGGGAGGACCGTGGATTGACAATACCAACGGCTTGAGTGGCTCTTGGTCCCACAGGTGGTCGCACACCGCGCTGGAGAACTGAAGTGCAGCCGCTTGCTGTCCAAACACCTCTTTGTCGAGTTTGTTTTGGAGCCTGGCGCAGGAGTCCCCGTCGAACCCTGGTGGTTCCGGCGCGAGAAGGAGAAGGCCCACGGCAACAAGGGACGAAAGGACCACGCCCATTGCCGACGCGATCATGGCGCCCACCCACCCGCGTACCCCCGCGGTAAGCGCGCTGTCCCTTGTTCAAACTGCACCACGCCAGCGCACCTGCCCCCCTGGCTGAGGTGGGGAGGGCTCGCGCCAAGGCCTGTGCTGGATTCGGATCTCCCACGAGGGGAGGATCCGAATCATCGAAGAAGAAGAATTACTTGTGGGGCATCCTCAATTTATTTTTGGTCCTGTGGGGCCACCCCGTAGTGACACGGTCTACCCGTTTTTTTGCACTACCACGCCCTGCTTACTCCAAAAGGATTTCTCACGCTTGGTTTTCCTTGGTGTCCTGACATCTCCCCCATCAGCCCGCCCCATTGATGCCAAGCATGAAAGAGCAGGATTCCAGCCTTCAGCTCGTATGCTAGCAGGCATACGAAAGCAACAATTAAGGAGTTCAGGAGTTCAGGAGCTGGTGGTGGCAAGCCCGGTTACAAGCCTGCGTGAGTGCAGACCGGAAGGATACCAGTTACAAGAGGCGACACAGAAGACTCGACGAGCGTGAGCACAGTCGAGGTCTTTGGTCGACGGTTTAGTCGCGCGGTGGGAAGGCGACTGGCGATAGGGCGATAGACGGTCGGAACCCCGCGGGCGCGGGAAAGGGTGAATCAAGAATGCCAAGTTGGGTTCTTTGAGTGTTCCGAGGAGTGGGGGTGGCGGTGCAGGAGAAGGAGTAGGAGAAGTGAGAGTCTGGTGAGGCATGGGGGACTGGTAGGAGACCACGGTGTGCACGGAGGGAGGGTGATAGTGTGAAATGGCGAGGAAGAAAAAGAGAGGAAGTGGGAAGGCACGGAACGTGCCCCCCGAGGAGGAGCCGGTGGCCGCCCTGCAGACCGAGGCCGAGGCCAACACGGTAGAGGAGGAGGTGCCACAGAACTCCAGCGGGGGAGGGGAGGGACCAATCGCGAGCGCGGAGGAGGCCTCCGCTTCGGCCCGCGAGGGAGGGGCGGGCCCGCCCGCGCAGGAGGCGGAGGCGGAGACGAAGCCATTGCCCGCTTCGGTCCGGCCGGAGGAGTCAAGGGAGCCGAGCTCAGGCGGGGTTCCCACCCCTATCAAGATCAAAGTGAAGGTGGACCGGTCGCCGCCCAAGCCATCGCCCTCCAGGTCCGACAGCCCCGACAAGGCCGAGGCGAAGCTTGCCGTCATGGAGAATATGGGCTACTCCCAGACCACCACGGCGTACACGGGCAGCTTCACGAGCGTTGGGACGAGCGGCAGCTCGGCGGGCAGGGATAGATCGATCAACGTGCTGAACGACGTCGGGGGCCAGGAGCCGGTCAAGATGCAGGCAAACATGCTCTCCCCGACCACCTCGGTGCTGACCCAGTCAGAAAAGGTGGAGAAGCGAGAGAACATCCGGCTTCTGGAGCAGATCCCGCTACTGAAGAATTTGCACAAGTGGGAGAAGAGCAAGATCGCGGAGCACCTGCAGTTCCGGGACTACGACGAGGGTGACGTGATCGTGCTGGAGGGCGACGAGGCCGACGAGTTTTACATAGTGAAGGACGGCGTTGTGGACATCTCGGTGGAGGTGGGGGAGGGCATGGCGCCCAAGATCCTGTCCACCATTACCAGGAGGGGCTGGTTCGGGGAGCTGGCGCTGCTCAAGGACCAGCCAAGGAACGCCACGGCAAGAGCCAGGACCAAGGTGCAGTGCCTGGTCTTAATCAAGGACGACTTCATTAGGCTGATCGGCACGCTGGAGGAGGTTCTGAACAGGGGCAATGTTGTGGCAAGACATAAGAAGGCCACGGAGAGGTGGCACCGCGCCTTCAACATCATCTCGAAGACGCTGATGTTGCTGAGGCGGATACGCAAGGAGCAGGCCAGGAAGCTGGACTGGAAGACGCTCACTTTTGGCTCATCCAAGCTCGAGAGGGCCTACCAGCTCTTCAACCAGAAAGAGAGCACCTACATGGGCCGCTCGGCGGCCATCTTCGGGTTTGGCATCATGTTCACGTTCTTCCTCCACGACCTGGTGTCGCCGCCCTGCACGTGGACCAGGGAGATCTTCTGGGTCGCCACCTACGTGCTCGCGCTGCCCTTCATCATCGTCCTGTGCGTCCTGCCAGAGCTAGTGGCCCTGAAGAAGAACAAGATGAACGTGATCACGCTGGCCACGGCGCTGCTGTGGCTCTGCCTCATGCTGCCGTGGATCGTGTCTCCCGCGGAGGCTGCCAAGAAGGGTTACTTCTTCTTCCTGGCCAGGCTGGCCACCATCATCTCCTTTGCGTACCAGTTCGCCCCGCTGGGCATCGTCAGGAACACGCTGACCGTGCTGGTGATTGTGGCGATGAGCGAGATCCTGCTGCTGCAGCCCAAGATGCAGAACTACGTGTATGAGGTGGGGGGAATTGCGTACAATGCGGACTCCACCCTAAGCCTGGTCAACATGCAGGCCGTCATCCTGCTCAGCTTTGTTTGCAACTACTCGGACCACCGGAGGAAGGAGCGGGATCACCGCAAGGCCTTTATCCTGGCTTATGACATCCACGAGGAGTGGAAGAGCAGTGAGGCCTTCTTGCACTCAATGCTGCCGAACAAGGCCATCTCCGCCCTTAAGAGGGGGCAGAAGCTCTTTGCCGAGTGGATCGAGAACGGCACCATTGTCTTTGTCCAGATCTGCGACTTCAACAGGTTTGTGGAGAACATGCCGCCCAGGAAGCTCATCAACTTCCTTAACGACATCTTCCTGCAGTTTGACAGCCTCGTGGACAAGCACAACGTGTACAAGATCGAAACGGTCAACGAGTACTACATGGCGGGCAGCGGCATTCTGAAGAACGACAAATACCACGCCGTGAACAGCGCGGCTTGTGCCGTGGCCATGCTCAAGGTGTGTGCCAAGCTGAGCGAGAAGCTGGACGGGGAGCAGGTCACCATCAAGATCGGGATGAACTCTGGTTCGCTGATCGCCGGGGTCATCGGGCTAAAGCAGATCAACTACCGCGTGTTTGGGGACACGGTGAACATCGCCAGCAGGATGTGCGCCAACTCCCAGCCGGGCAAGGTGATGATCACAAAGAGGACGGCGACGTACCTGAAGAAGTCAAGGAACTACAAATTTGACGTGGAGGATCTGGGGGAGAAGGAGATCAAGGGCAAGGGGGCAATGCAGGTGTATTACCTGCACGACGCTGTGGAGTCCAACCCGCTCAGCCCGTCCCTGTCGATTAAGTCAACGGGGTCCATCTTCTCAGACTATGAGCGGAAGTCCTTTGAACAGGAGCGGAAGTCCTTTGAACAGGAGCGGACCTCGTCGCTGAACGAGGACGAGGATATGATCGACATATCGGAGACCTCGAGCTTCAAGTCCTTCTCCAGGAAGCTGCTAAAGAGGGTCTCGACGTCCACGAGGAGGCTGTCACGGCTATCGTTCAGCGAGTTCCGGCCGCTCAGTGCGGACCGCGAGGGGAAGAGGAAGTCCCTGATCAAGGCTCAGATCGACCTCTCGCAGCTGAGCCACGGGAACGACTACAAGCCCGAGCCCTCGGAAGCCAGCTTCGGGGGCAGCATTAGAGGCGATTCCCCCACCCCAAGCGAGGCGCCAAGCACGCCGAGGACGCCGGCCACGCCCATGTCACATAACACGCCCTTCTCCGGGATGGGCGGGGACGAGCTCGTGACCCCGGACTCTTCGTTCCCTGGATTGGAGGGCGGGAGCGTCGTGGGCACGCCCCACCCCAGCCGCATGGAGGATGACTCATTGCGCAGGAACTCTGCTGAGTCCTCCCAGTCAGTGGACACAGACGGCGGCGAGGATGAGGGCAGGATCACCCTGGATGCGGACAACTTGCACTCGAACTTGACCAAGCCCGTGCCACAGGGGAGGAAGTCCAAGAGGAAAAGCCTGGTGGAGACGATCTTCCACCACGAGAGGTCCCAGGACTCGCCGGACTCTGCCAAGAGCACGCCCAAGGACATTCGCAAGACAAAGTCCATGATCCCAAGCCAGTCCAAGCGCAAGTCCGAGATGAGGCGCAAGTCCTTCATCGAGAAGCTCTACCCCGAGATGGACCTGTCGCTGGAGTCCATCAACGCTTACAAGCCGAAGAAGGGCACCAAGCTCAAGTCGGAGAGCCGGGACTTGTCCTCGCGGGTGCCAAACTTTACCAAGGGCGCGACGAGGAGGGGGGGGAGGAAGGGGAGCATTGTGCACGACATGTGGAAGAAGAATGCCAACCGGCAGGCCCCTAAGGAGACAGACAAGGTTCACATCAACAAGATCACGCTGGACTTTGAGGGCAAGAATGCCGCGGACATCGAAGCCCTGTACCAACACCGAAAGCTTTACGAGCTGAAGCAAAACCAGTCCTCGGCGATCTTGGGAATTTCCGCCGTCCTCATCCTCAAGCTGATGATGGAGCTGCAGTTCTCCGATCTGTCCAGGACCGAGGACAGGGAATACCTCTTGGCCTCGCTGCTCACGAAGGTCCTCTACTTTTACATCGTCTCGATGATCTACACGCACAAGGAGCTCAAGGTCTTCAGGGAGATCAGGATGACCAAGAACAGGTGGCTGGTCTTCAGCCTTGTCTTAGTGGCGTGCATCATGCTCTTCGTACCCAGCTTCATCGGGGGGAAGCATCCCGTCATGGTGGACGCCCTGATCTGCATCTTCCTCATCCACTACTCGTTCCACGCATGCATCTTTCTTACCTTTGGTGTGGCGAGCATCCTGATTGTTTTGGTGCTGCCGGCCATCGTGCTGGTGGCCATCTCGGCCGGCACGGGAGTCAGATTCAAGGCGGTGGAGTGCACCACCGCGGGCGTGCTCATCCTGTGCCACACCGTGATGCTCATGTACGCAATCCACTCGGAGGAGTTCTTGCGCAAGAAGCAGTACACAATGAGGAGGGACTTGCTCGCTCAGAACAAGGTGTTCGAGCTGCTGATCTACAACCTCGTCCCGCCGCAGATCGTATACAAGCTGAGGCGGGGCCAAACCTATCTGGTGACCCAGCACCCAGATGCATCGGTTCTCTTCGCAGACATCAAGGGCTTCACCCCGCTCACAGCGTCCGTGCCGGCCATCGTCCTCGTGGGCTTCCTGAACACGCTTTTCTCCGCGCTGGACGACCTGTGCATCAAGGAGAAGGTCTACAAGGTTAACACCATCGGGGACTGCTATGTGGTGGCGGCGGGGGTGCCGACCAGAATGTGAGTTTCGGATCCCCCATCCTCTCTCTCTCGTTTCTCCTGATGCTTTTTCTGAGAAAAGAACAAAAATCGAGGAGAATTCTGGCTGACGTTCTCTCTCTCTTTCCCGCCCGTGAAATCCAGTCCATACCACGCAGAGGCGACCATGGAATTTGCGCGGAAGATGCTCTGCACCATCGTCGTTGTGAGGCAGGATGTGTCACAGTTCAGACCCGAGTTCAAGGATATCTCGATGAGGATCGGGATCCATTCAGGCGCCGTCACCTCTGGGGTGGTGGGCAAGAAGTCCATCCGGTACGAGATCTGGGGCAAGACGGTTGAGAAGGCCAACAAGATGGAGTCGATGGGCCTTCCCATGCGGATCCATTGCTCTCAGGACACGCAAACATTCTTGAGGTACTCGTACAACTTCGAGTACCGGGCAAAGCTGGGGACATACCTACTCATCGACTCTGAGGAGGCTCAGCAGGAGGGCATCGCGAAGTCCAGGAGAATTCTGGAGCAGCTGCTCACTTAGGCGGTAAAAACAAAGTCATGTAACTAAAGTATGGAAAATAAATTCATCACTGGTCGTCCCAGTGCCCCTGCCCCTGGGGCTTCTTGGGACCTCCGGCCTGCTTGGCCATGATGATCTGGTCCACGCGGAGGACGGTGTTCACGGCGTCAGCGGCAAACTTGATCGCCCAGTACTTGGTGTAGAACAGGTCCGAGATGTGCTGCTGCGTCAGGTCGGACAACTCCCCCTTCACGGAGTCCACCCCCAATCTGGAGTTGCCCTGGGCGTGCTGGGCCCTGAGCGTGGCGAGGGTGTCCGTGGTGTTCATCCCAGCGTTCTCTGCGAGCGTCAGGGGGATGACCTCCAGGGCCTCCGCGAACTTCTGGATGGCGTACTGCTCCAGCCCGGTCTGCTTCCTCCCATGCTCCGCAAGCCTCTTGCTCAGCTCCATCTCGGTCGCCCCCCCGCCTGGCACGGTCCTCGCGTCCTTGCACAGGGCCTTGAAGGTGTTCACCCCGTCGTCAATAGCGCGCTCCATGTCGTCCATGAGGTGGTCCGTGGCGCCCCTCAGGATGATGGTGGCCACTTTGCCCACCCTCCTGTCCTGCTGGATCAGCATGACCTGGTTGCCCCCGATCTCGACCTGCTCCACCCTCTGGGCCTGGCCGAGCTGCTCCTTTCCTGGAACGATGAACTTAGGGATGGCCTGGGCCCCCGTGGCGCGGCAGATCCTGCGCAGCTCGAACTTGGACGGGATCTTGATAGCCATCATATGGTACCTCTCGATGAAGTGCATGGCCATCTCCCCGATGGACTGCCCGCTGACCACGACCTTGACGCCCAGGTCCGCGATGCCCTTGATGATTTCCTCAAGCTCCTTCTCCTCGCTCTTGTGGTAGTCCTTGAGCTCCTGCGCGGACTTGATCAGCACGGTGCCCTTGGTCTCCGTGCTCGAGGTGTCGACGCCCTGTGAGAACACGGCGACGGGGGCGTTCTCGCAGCAAGACACCGTCCCCTCGCACTTCCTCCTCACCACGATCCCCTGCATGATCTCGCTCTGGTCCACAAACCCACCCACCAGCTTGCTCACCCTCACGTTGTCCACGTTGAAGTTCTGCTTGTTGTCGGGGCACACGTCCACGCAGGCTTGCGCCACGAGGGGGGCCAAAGTGTCCTCGTAGCCATTCTGCTTGGACTTGAGCGCGCCGCGAAGCCTGTCGGCGACCTGGGAAACGTTGGAAAAGTCCAGGTCCTTGTTATCGCCCTCGACCAGGTCTTCCAGGTACTCAAGGCACTTCTTGGCGGCCTTGGCGTAGCCCTCCGCCACCTCCGTGGGGTGGAGGCCATCCCTCAGCAGGGATTCCGAATTGGAGAGGAGCTCCCCGGCGATGGACATGACCTTGCGTGTTTGGTTTACCAAGAAGGAGTCAGAATGCGAGGCCCAAGGGAAAAGGAAAGGGGTGGGGGGTCTCAGCTCACCATGTTGGCTCCGTCGCCGACCTCCTGCTGCTGGGCCTTGACGGCGTGCACCAGCAGCTTCGCGGCGGGGTGCTGGACCTCGAGCTCCTGCAGGATCGTGCCGGCGTCGCTGGTGATGTAAACCTTGCCCAGATGGTTCACGATGATCTTGTTCAGGCCTTCACGCGCGCGCGCACGTGTGTGTGTGTGTCAGGGAGAGCAAAGGTGAGAACGGGGTCAGCCTGGCCTTGGTCTCGTGTGCGTTTTTGGAAGGAAGGTGTAGAGGGGGCTCGCCAGGGCAGGTCGACCAAGATCCACTCCTCAGATCACTCCCGCGAGGTGCGGGCGCGGACTCAAGCCCCCTGGGGGGTGGGGTGGGGGTCGTTCCCGTCCCGCGTCTTCGTCCTCTGGTCGCCCCACCCCCTTCCTTTCGATGTTGATTCTGTTGGCTGTGTCCTCAAAGTAGTCTGACTCACCTGTAGGTCCGAGTGAGGTTCTGGTGCACTTGGAGATGGCCTTGCAGGCCTCCACGGACTTCATCACGGCTTCCTCCACCCCACTAAAGTGCTTATGTCCCTCCTTTAACATGGCCTGGAGCCCATAGGGCATTCCCATCGTGTTCGCCATATCCTAAGCTTAGCTTACGCGCGCTCTTGCTTGTCTACCTGGTCTCTACTGCCCTGTGCGCTTGCGAGTCGCCCTGTGCGCTGCTCCGCCCTGTGCGCGTTCTGCGTTCGTTTGCCTTGGTTTGAAAAACACCGGATCCCCCCCCCCCCCCCCCCGCCGGCTTCAGAGGAGAAAAAACAAAATGCAAAATCTACTTAGTCTCCGACTGCAAGGGTAATTGTTGCGGGGGGATCCAGAATCGCCATGGGATCGCACTCGCGGGCTGAGTTTCCCGATTTTCTCTCTATGACGTTCGCCTACAACCTTGTACAGAGCAGGCCCTTTTCGAGGGAAAAAGAGTCGAGGCGACAGCAGGGCGCTCAGAAAGAGGTTGGACCTCGTCGCCCAAGGGCGGCGAGGTTCCGCGAGGCGGGTCCTCAATGGTTTTTTGGCTTATGCTTTTTTTCTCCAAAACGGCGCTGAGCGGTGGCGAAGGGCGCGGAGGGCAGGGCACCGGGGGCATCGCCTCCCTCCTCCACCCCTTCGTTTCGCTCTCTTTCTACCTCCCCTCCCGATGCGCTCATGCTTTCGGGCGCGGCCCACACGAGTGGCGAGTCGCGGCGGTCCGAGGAAGAGCTGAGAGGCTCGAGAGGACTGTTTGGGGGAGATCCTCTCCCTGGGTGTAGTGAGGAGGACGGAGACGGGCAGCACGCGGGGGAGATGCCGGCAGACCTCGACAGTAAAAACTGATCACGAGGGCGGCGAGACTCCTGCAGACTGTCTGTTTGTGCCCAACGCGTGGTGGGGCGGAGGATGGAGACGGGCAGCACGCGGGGGAGATGCCGGCAGACCTCGACAGTAAAAACTGATCACGAGGGCGGCGAGACTCCTGTAGACTGTCTGTTGTGCCCAACGCGTGGTGGAACGGCAGGGACTGCCCGTGCCTGGTGCAGCTTGAGGACCGCTGGGACCATGGCACGGGGGGCGGAGGATGGAGACGGGCAGCACGCGGGGGGGATGCCGGCAGACCTCGACAGTACAAAGCTGATCACGAGGGCGGCGAGACTTCTGCAGACTGTCTGTTTGTGTCCGACGCGAGGATGAAACCGGGAATGAGGGGGGTAAAGGCAGCTGGTTTAAGGGCCCCCTCGAAACCTCTCCTGCACTGCGGTCGAAACAATGATCGGGAGGTTAAACACACTAGAATTGTTAAGGTGACAGTTCTTTTGTAGTGCACATCAGCTTTGACAATGAGCTTTGACAATGATTGTTGGTCTCGGGAATTCCGG
>Ga0163109_10003955_pt1 | contig 11292 bp, 10 predicted proteins | sample CRUFie1St13metaG_FD_108704 | JGI IMG/M metagenome (GOLD analysis project Ga0163109, IMG submission 108704) | Marine microbial communities from the Costa Rica Dome - CRUD Field 142mm St13 metaG | ecosystem: Environmental > Aquatic > Marine > Oceanic > Photic zone | place: Costa Rica: the Eastern... | reverse complement strand
TATCACTAACAACATAAGAATTATCATAAGTTTTCATCCATTTCGATATCGATTCTCCATCAGGTTTAATTTTATCCATACTTCCCATATGAAAAGGTAATTTTACTTTATTTTTAGAATGAATTTTACAACCGATTTGTGATAACAACTTATTATTAGGATCTAATTTTTTTAATTTATCAATTAATAAATCATATTGATGATCTGTTAATAAAGGATTTCCATCATTATAATATTGATTATTTGCTAATTTAATTATCTTAACTAAGTCGCTTTTTTTAACATTAGATATAAAATCATAAGGATTTTTCAAAAACTTGTCTATTAAATCCATAGTATATTATAAATAAATTATTATTTCTTTATACTTTATTTTTCAAATTTATATAAAAAATTTTATATATTTTTGTGGGAGTTAATTGTTCCATTCTGACTATGGCTATCTACTCTCCCTTTATTTAAAATTAGAATTCCGTTATTAATTATAATAACTGAATTCTAATTGTCAGATCATATTAGATATTTTTTGTGAAAGGATTTACCTATCTTTTTTAAATATTTTTTGATTTTGATAAAAGTATCAATCTGGTTTACTTTTAAAAATCTTTTGCAGATTAGATATTTTCACGTGTTATTTGATATAATGTCCTATAGAACTCAATAGTCAATAGCAAGTTTTGCCATTAATAGTGCTCCATTAGATGTTTTATTACCACCTATAAAACCATTAGTATGGACAAATATACAATCTGGTACTCCACAAACTTTATCTAGTTGCTCATTTTGCAATCCACACCAAGGTCCTGGTAAAGAAACTCTATCTCCGAAACTTTGGAGTTTTTTTGGAACTGCTGCTATTCTCCAACTATTATCTTTTTCATCAAAGAAAATAACAAATAATGTATTTCCAAAAACACCATTTTCTTTTTCAATATCAAACAAGTGTTCTTTCCAAGAACAGTATTTAGGTAAAACTAAAACTTTACCAGATTCGTGATGAATAAATCTATGTTTAAACGCTTGTTCTATAATTTCGCGTTCAAGTAAAAATTTTGATTTAATTTTTAAAAGATATTCAAAAAAATCGCATATTACTTTTTGCAAATAAAAGTAAAAATACTGTTCAATAACTTCCTCAGAAGCATTAGAAGGATTAGAAATAATTGATGCTTTTGATGAAATAGAAAATTTCATTTCATTTGCAACTTCAATACCATTATCATGAGCATCAACTTGCTCAATATATTCATCATATACTTTAAACCATAATTTTTCGATTAATGTTTGGTTATTAGTATCAAAGAATTTAGATATTAATTCTTTTCCTTGATTTAACCAAAATAATCCTGCGGATGAAAGTTTTGTTTCTCTGTTCGGCATTGTAACATTAAAGTCTGGCATATGATGATCATAGCGATTTGTTTTTGGGTTGTATTCTCTGCCAACATCAAAAACATAATCACATTCATCAAGAGTTTTTTGGTCTCTTGTCCGTACTATGACACACTTTTCTCCACCTAATTTGATAAGGTATGATTGCATACCTAGTGCTAATAACTCATCTAAATGATACGTTCCAGAATGAGCTGCCAAAATTACACCACGACTAATTTTATATGAGTAAGTAGTAAAATATTTTCCATCGTGATATATGCGTAGATTATTAGTGCATAGATTACGAATATATAAAACGTTTTTTTCTAGTTCTTTGTCCATTATTGATGGATTGTAGCATTTATAGCTAAAAATGGAATTTCCCATATTTTTTCTCACTTGATAACCTTTACGGTTTGTTGTTTTATTGATTTGTTTTGTTTTATTTTTTGGGTTAAAAGATTTAATTTAAAATAAAATGTAATATTTTATTTTTTCAATTTTTTCACTTAAAAAAAAAATAATACTAATTATAATGATTATTTATTTTCCTCATAAACTTGGACAAATGAAAAATGGTATTCAATATACTCCAATCTATCTAAAAAAACTTATAAAAAATCAATATATTGATGTATTCTGTAATAATTCATTAACTAATAAAGAATATAATATGAAAAATAATTTACACAATCTTTATTCAATGAATAATAAAATTACTTATCCTAAAATTAATATTGGCGGTGATCATTCAATGGCAATTGCTACTGTTGCTAGTTCACTTAATTTACATAAAGACAATCTAAAAGTACTATGGTTTGATGCACATGCTGATATTAATACTTATGAATCGTCATTAACTAAAAATTATCACGGTATGCCATTAAGTTTTTTAACTGGATTAAGTGATCATGATTTTGAATTTATAAAAAATAAATTAAATTTTGATAATTTAATGTATATTGGAATTAGAGATGTTGATAGTTTTGAAAAAACTATTATAGAAAAACATAAAATAAAATATTTAACATGCGAACAAATAAATAATAATTTGTATGATAGTATAAAAAAAATTAATAATTTTATAGGAAATAATCCAGTACATTTATCATTTGATGTTGATTGTATGGATCCTAAAATTATTAATTGTACAGGAACAAAATGTAAATATGGATTAAATTTGAATACAAAAGTTATTTTAGATAACTTGGTTCATAAAAATTTATGTAATATTGATATTACTGAAATTAATTTTGATTTAGGAAATAACAAAGATAAAATTAAAACAATAAACAATTTATCAAAATTATTTGATAGTTATCTTAATTTTGATAAAAACAAGAAAATTTATATTTAAGTTTACAATTAGAAATTAATTTAATGTAATTTATATGGAAGAGTCAAAAAAAGAATTAAAATTAGTAAAACTAACTTATATTTGGGAAATCAATAATGAATATTATGAAAGGAATAGATTATTTAGAACGGATAGTAACGATATTAAAATTCCAATATTTAATACATTTTATGAAGATAAAGAGATAATTTTGAAGCCTAGGTATATATCAATTAATCCATTTAAAGAAAATGGTTCATTATTAGTTTATTGTGATATTTACGATATTATGGGGAATCAAATAAATAATGATGGGAGATTAAATTTAATTAAATTAATGGAGGCATCGAAAGTTAAATTAAATCCTAAATTAAGTATGAAGTTGAATGTAAAATTAAAAAAGAGTAATTATGAGAAAAAGAAAAATGTGTTAGAAACGATAATAAATTTATCGATAAAATCAAAATTAAATATTAACGAGTATTATATAGAGGAGGATGAGTTGATAATTACAAATGAATTTAATAATATATTAGATTGTATAGATGAGATTAATTTATTAAGATATATAATTTATTGTAGTTCAAAAGTATTAGATTATGAGTATAATATTAATGATAAGATAAAAATAAAATTTATGGATGATAATACGATTAAAGATAATGGATTAAATGTGATAAATGATTATGCTTTAAATTTGAATAAATTAAATGTGATAATTCCGGATAGTATAAATATTGTAAAAAAGGGTTATTTTATGTATAATGGATTTAAATTAAGTGAATGTTTGTATAATAATAGTATAAAATTTTTGAATAGTATTTATAAATAAATTGAAATTATAATAATTTACTTATATATAAAATATTATAATTAAATAATATGAATCTTATATTAAATATTGATTTAGAAGTTAACGAAATTGATAATGAAATTTTACAGAATAATTTAGGTAAAAATTGTACGATTGGAAATGAATATAATTGTTTTTATGATATTTATTGTAATAGTATTTTTATTACTAAAATTCATAAGAGTAGATTAAATAATTTTTTACATTACATAGAAAATTCAAATGAAAATGTTTATAAATATTCAATACTTTTACATAAAAAGTATTATAGAACTATTACTATGACTATTAAAATATTTGCTGATTTTGACAAAGTTTATGAAAAATTAATGAATAATAATTTATCAAATTACGAAATTGATTATTTTTGTTATCATTTTATTTGGAAAAATAAGAAATTAAAAGATAATGAATGGAAATTACATTCTTTTACAAAAGAAATTAAAATTACAAAACAACCAAAAAACTTAGATGTTAAATTATTTAAATATCAATTACAAACACTAAATTTAATGAAACAAATTGAGAATGACAAAGAATCAAATAAAATTATTAATGATAATTCTTTTTATGATATATTTGAAGAAGATAGATTCAAAGACATTAATTTTGATATATTTCAAAAAACAATTACAAAAGATAGTTTAAATTTTAAAATAAGTGGTGGTATATTAGCTGATGAAATGGGTTTAGGAAAAACATTAACTTCTATTTCGTTGATTTTAGATAAACCTTACATTTATAAACCGAATATGGATGAAAATAATTTTAAGTATGAGATGAAAGATGATAAATTAATGTGTAAGGCAACTATAATATTTTGTCCAAGTCATTTAACAAAACAATGGAGTGGAGAAATAAAAAAAGCGAATAAGAATATTAAACAAATTTTAATTTTAACTCAGACGAATCATAAAAAATATTCAATTAAAGAGGTATTAGAGTATGATGTTATAATTGTTTCATTCCAATTTTTATGCAATCCTATGTATTATTTAAATATTTTAAAACCTTTAAATCATAATTGGACATTAAGAAATTTAGAAGGTATAGGTTGTTGTAGTAAAAGATTTCGAATTATTAATAGATCATTTAAATTTAATAAAAATCAGATTATTAATAATAATTTGATTATAGAAAAAATTCATTGGTATAGAGTTATTATAGATGAAGCTCATGAATTATTTAGATCTAGTTATTTAGAAAATAATTATTTGCAGCATTTTTTAAAAAATATTAAATCAGATAATAAGTGGTATATTTCTGGAACGCCATTTCATAATATGTACACATTAAAAAATGTGTTAAATTTTTTAGATTTTAAAGTAAAAATAGATGATAAGTATTATTGTAATATCAATGAATGTTTAGAGAAGGGATTATCAGAGAATAATGTTATGAAAACGATTAAAAGTAAAATTTATATAAGAAATACTAAAGAATCGGTTAAAGATCAAATTAGTATTCCTAAAGCTAATATTGAGAATATTATATTAGAGTTTTCTGATTTTGAGAAAAAATTGTATTTATCGTTAAGTAAATATAAAACTGATTCTTATTTAAGAATGTTATGTTGTAATATTCAAATTAGTGATCAGTTTTTTTCTAATAACAGTAATGTATTAAATTTTGATGAAGTTAAAGAAAAGCTTATTATTTATAATAAAGATAAAATTCAAAAAACACAGATATCATTAAATAACTTAGTACCTTCAATTCCTAATTACAATGCAATAAAACAGCGATTAGAGAATATAATTGTTTCTTGCAAATATTTAATTAGTTCATTTGAAAATGATTGTAAGATTAGTGATGAAAATTGTCCTATTTGTCATTGTGAATTCGAAGATCCAATTATTACAGATTGTGGTCATCATTTTTGTAATGAATGTATTAATCAAGTATTAGATTTTAATAAAAAAGAATGTCCAATTTGTAGACAAATTTTAAGTAAATCTAAAATTTATAAATTAGAAAACGTTGATAAAGATAATAAAATTGTTGATGCATTAGTTTACCAATACGGTACTAAATTAGCAAAATTGATTAAATTATGTAATCAAATATTATTAAATCCCGATAATAAAATTATTATTTTTTCAGAATATGATAGATTATTATCTATGATTGGAATTATTCTAAAAAATAATGATATTAATAATGTTTTTTGTAAAGGTAATGTTCATCAAAGAAATATGGCTATATCTACTTTTAGAAAAGAATCTAAAAATAAAAAAAAGAATACTAAGGTTATTATGTTATCAACAGAACATGCAGCTTCTGGAACTAATTTAACTGAAGCTAATCATATTATATTTATGGAATCACATGAAGGAGAATATGGTGATGTAAAAGCTATGGAAGATCAAGCAATTGGTCGAGCAGTTAGATTAGGTCAAGAAAATCAAGTTAATGTAATTAGATTAATAATTAAAGATACTATAGAAGAAGAATTATTTAATAATTTTAATAATCAAAATTAGTTAAATTTTTTATATATTAATTTTAAATTATTGAGATCATTATAATCTATATATCTTAATTCAAAAATATTAAAATCATTATCATTTTCGTAAATTTTTAATTTAAAATAACTATCTTCTTTATAATCAAAAACAATTTCATCTAAATTTGTTAATTTTATATTTTTAATTTCTTTAATTTCATCTATAAAATTTAAATCTTTTATAAATAAACTTAATCTAATAAGAAATTTTAATTTATTATTATCTCTTATCATATCAAATTTTTTTATATCAAATATAAAATTATTAATATCTTGTGCACGTTCTTGTTTTATTTGTAAACTTCTAGACCTAGATGGTGGTTTTGGAATTTTTAATTTCTTTTTAACAGGAGATGGTGTTTTTAATAGCATTTTATTATCAGGAGACGATGGAGGTGTTTTTAAATTCATTTTATTTTTTAGATTAATTTATATATTAATTTCTAATAATAATTTTTTTCAATTTTTAGTAATATAAAATTATATTACTAAAAAATACATCTGTTTGATATTGTACAGTTAAATATAATGATACAACTATTTACTTACAGTTTTTTTTTTTGGTATTTTTATTTTTTGATTTTCTGTTTTTTGTTATTATTACTTTTTTTATATCAGTTTTTTTTTTTTTTTACTTTTTGAATCTTTTTTTTTTGATATTATTTCTTTTTGAATCTCAGTTTTTTTGGTATGATAGTCTTTTTTTTTGAAAGGTCAGTTTTTTTGGTATGATAGTCTTTTTTTTTGAAAGGTCAGTTTTTTAAATATAAGGATATCCATTATGTTGAATACCATTTTCTCTATCAGGTCTTCTAACTTCTGGAACTTCCAAATTTTTAAATGTTCTTTTTGGAGTTTCATAAGGATTATGTACTTTATTAAATTCATCTTCATATTGAATAACATCGTCATCTGGATCAAATATATAGTTTTCTTTCTCCATGCTTGGTTTTACTACATTCTTTGGTGTAACATATACTCCATTTACATTTCTTACATATATATTAGATGTATTTTTATTAATATAGATGGAATCAATACTACAATTATCAAATAGCAATTTAAAAGATTCTATTTGTTTTTGATTAAAGTATAAACCTAAAAAATCAAATAAATATGTATTGAAACTGTTGTAGCAAATATAATCATTTGTTTCATGATGAAAATATGCACGAGTAATTAGATAAAAACCATTTGTAATATCGACAATTGGTCCTTTGAAGTGAATATGAAAATCAAATTTATCCTTTTCTTCTTTATAAAAAGATTCAGAAGGAACATATTGTTTTTCTTCTACAGGAAAATTTGATTCAATCCAACATAAAATATCTTTTTTATTTTTTAATAAATTTGAACATTCATCAGTTAAAAAATTTATCATTAAATATCTTATGTTCATATCTATTAATTTTACGTCTTTATTAAAGTCTGTTAATAATTTCATACCGAGATAACTGCATTTTAATTCATTATCAAGATATTCTCTTTCAAATTTTATTCCATTTAAATATTCGCACACCATATCTTTAAAAAAAAGAGGATAATCTGAACTATACAATATTGGTGGAACTAATCCATTACATGTAATTCCACAATTATAATTATTCTCCACTGGTACAATTACGGACATGTTAATCATCGAATTAGGTTGTTGATAAACATTAAATTCAGTTGACACATTATTAACGAATTTTGCATTAATATCTATTACATTTTTAGTGCCTACATATAAAATATAATAAGCATTATTTAAGAATACTTTAATGTAATTATCATCTAATTCATTTGTGTTTTTAAACACATGTTGATTTTCATCATTTAATACATAGTACAATACGCAATCAATTAAAATAATTAAAGGTAATCTATTATTATAAGGGAGAAAAGATATATTTTCTGTTGATAGTACAAATATTAGATCTTGTTTTGTGAAAGAAGTTAGATTAAAAAAATCATTAAAATTTAATGATCTTTCATTTCCAATTATCCATCCATTTGAACTAATAGAAAACACTTTAAATAATAAAGGTCCTAAAGTTACATAAACAGGTTCTACAATATCCATTATATACTGTATATGGTATTTGTTGTGTTGTGGTTTTGTTTTATTTTTTGGGTTGAACCAGTATTCTTAAAGCGATATGTAGGAATTTATTTTTTCAATTTTTTTAATAATTTATCTTAAACATTATTAAAGCATAATTTTTATATAAAATTATATAAAAAAATATATTATATGGAACTATATCCTAACAAAAAAATCAATATCTTATTGTAATTTATATTTGGAATTCCAATTTTATCAAAAATTATTAATCTTCCTTTTTTGTCAAATATATTTTATATGACATCCTTTACTTCGTAACGCACTAAAGTACGGAGTTTCCTTTACTTCGTAACCTAGAAGGTTACCAAATCCTTCATTTACGAAGTAAAATTATTATAATATAAAACTTTCTTTCTCTCATTTTAAAATTTTCAGCATCTATTATATTTTATTTTAAGTTTTCTAAAATATAATCATAACTACACCATTAGAATTACAGATATTCAAATCTTCCGAATGTTTTTTTTAGTACTATTAGATGTAATTTACTCTATCAGTTCCTGATAACTTTTTCTATTTGTTTAAAAAAAATGGTTTATTTTTCATTATTTTTATATGAATATATATATGTTTTATAATAACCAAGGTTCTTTGAATAATCTACAAGAAAATTATAAGAATGAAAATATAAATAATTCTAATTCTTATGATGATAATATTAAAATTAATATTGATGAATTAGTCAAAAATAGTGTTATTGAAAATGAAATTAATAATATAAAATTATATAAAAATGACAAAAATATTACAAATAATGAAATTAATACAGATTACTCTATGTCGATAACAAATATAAAAGAACCTGAAATAAATAATGAGATTAATAAAGATGACTCTATGTCAATAAATATAAAAGAACCTAAAATAAATAATGAAAAAAATCATTCTGAAGAGAAAAAAACTTTTTTTTGTATAATATGTTAATATATATTTTAGTTCTATTAATCGATTTTAATAATTCAAAATCATAAATATGTTCAAATACTATCTTCTGCAAAATCAGTTAATAAATCAAAAGTTTCTTTACATTCATAATCATTAATTAAATCTAACTCAATATCAGTAAAAAAAGTTTCAAAATAATCTTCATTATATAATTTTTGAATAAAATCTTCTACTTCAACAATTTTTATTGAATTTCCAATATATATAATATTAAAGTTTAAATCAATAAGTTTATTATGTTCAAATAACAATAAATTTTTGTAAAAATGAACAAAGTCATCAATTGATAATAAATCTGTTTTAGTTTTTTTTTTTGGTAAGGAAATTCCTAAATTAAATATTATTCCTAAAAAAATTCTATAATACAAATCATTATTTAAAAATAATTTTTCTCTTTTTATAAATTTAGTTAATAAATAACTACTAAATCTTCTAATTATATGTTTATAATCAACCATTCTTGAAATAATTGAATTTAACAATATAAAATTTAATAAAATTCAATTTTTTAGTAGTTATAAAAATTAGATGATATATTATCAATATTTATTGGTTCTAAATCTCTTGACTCTAGTTCATTTATTTCATCTTCTATTTTATCTTTTATATAATCATCAATTTTAATATCTGATTTTATATCCTTACTTATATTTACTAATTTATCATCTTCATAATCATAATTTTTATAATAATTAACTTGAATATAATTTTTATTTAACTTTTTATTGTATTTATATCGAAAATATAATATAGAAGATAATAAAAGTATAACAATTATAAAATCATAATAGTTTTTAACAAAATAAATTATGTTATTTGAACTATAAACTATAATATCATTAAAAACATTATAGTTATCTATTTTGTTACTTTTTATAATTTTCTTAGCTAAATTTGTATCAATCAATTTTGGTTTTAAATTCATATATATTAATTTTAAAAAAAAATTTATAATTAAATATAAATGCAATACATAATTTTACTTCTAGTAATAATACACCTAATTTATTCCTACATGACTTATTCCAAATTTAATTGTCCTGATTGTCCTGAATGCCCAGTTAATATAGAAAAAGAAGAAATTATTCCTAATAATAAATATATAATTAACTATATTTATAACTATTTTTTTAAAAACTTAAATGATGATACTAATAATATTGAATACTTAAAAAATAATATTATGTTTCCTAATAACTATATAGTAAAATTCGATTTAGATGCAGAATCTATCATAAATAACATTAAAAAAGATTTAGAATTAAATATAAAATTTGATGAAACTAAATTAAAATATATACAATCTTTTGATTCTTCTAAAATTAAACAATTTAATGAACAATACTCATTAGCAGATTACCCTTCTCCTCTTATCAAATTTGAAGATAGTAACTTACTTTTTGGATTTATTAAAGAAAAAAATAAATGGATGATTTTACTTGATGTTACAAAATTTAATTAAAAATTTTCATCAAATTTAAACTCCTTTACTTCACTCTTCTTATATTCAGTTGGTCTATTTTCAAAGAAATTAGTTTTACTCTGTAAAGAAATATTTTCCATGAAATCAAAAGGATTTCTTACATTAAATATATTCTTATAACCTAACTCTCTTACCCATCTATCTGCTACAAATTTAATATACTCAGTCATTAAATTACTATTCATTCCTATTAATCTACATGGTAATGATTTTGTAATAAATTCTGTCTCTATTTCTACTACCTCATTTACCATCTCTTTAATTGTTTCATAACTTAACTTATTTACAAGATTTGAATATAACTTACATGCAAATGTACAATGTAATCCTTCATCTCTAGCTATAAACTCATTAGAATTACATAAACCTGGCATTAAATTTCTCTCCTTTAACCAATAAATTGCACAAAAACTTCCACTAAAAAATATTCCCTCTACACAAGCAAATGCAACTAATCTTTGTGCAAATGAAGCATTCTTATCCTCAATCCACTTTTTAGCCCATTCTGCTTTTTTTCTTATACAAGGAATATTCTCTATCGCATTAAAAATAAATTCTTTCTCTTTATCATCCTTAATATATGTTTCTATCATTAATGAATACATCTCAGCATGGATGTCCTCCATTGTCGCTTGAAATCTATATGCCATTTGAGCCTCTAAAATTTTTACATCCTTTAAAAATCTTT
>Ga0163109_10003954_pt1 | contig 11294 bp, 9 predicted proteins | sample CRUFie1St13metaG_FD_108704 | JGI IMG/M metagenome (GOLD analysis project Ga0163109, IMG submission 108704) | Marine microbial communities from the Costa Rica Dome - CRUD Field 142mm St13 metaG | ecosystem: Environmental > Aquatic > Marine > Oceanic > Photic zone | place: Costa Rica: the Eastern... | reverse complement strand
TTTCCACCTAAACTTTCAACTTGTTCTTTCGAAGCCATTCGAACATCCGTAGCGAATACTATTGCGCCCATTCTTTTAGCTGTCGCAATTGCTTGAAGTCCAGCCACACCTGCTCCAACTACTAAAACTTTTGCTGCTGGAATTGTACCTGCTGCTGTCATCATCATTGGTATTGCTTTCTCAAAGTTACCAAAAGACTCGATAACAGCTTTATACCCAGCTAAATTTGCCTGGGATGATAAAATATCCATAGATTGAGCCCTTGTAATTCTTGGAAGCAATTCAAGAGAAAAAAGATTAATTTTCTTTTTAGCTAAGCTTTCTAGTTTATCTTTATTATCATAAGGGTTTAAAACTCCAATTAAAATCTGATTTTCTTTGATCAGTGAGACTTTTTCCTCGGGAAGCATTCCTAACTGAACGATAATATCTGACGAATTAAGAATTTCATTTTCATCTTTTGAAATTTTTACACCTAATTTTGAGTATTCATCATCGCTAATTCCTATATGACGCCCGTAATTTTCACTTAAAAAAATTTCAAATCCTAATGAAGTGTATTTTTTTATTATATCAGGAGTTATAGAAATTCTTTTTTCAATTTTTTGATTTTCTAAAACGGATCCGATTCTCATAAAAGAACCTTACAATAAGAAAATTGCCATTAACACTAATACAACTATAACAGCGACAGTTCCCCACAGAACAAATTTTGTAAAATTATTCCATGTATTTTTGTGACTTTCATTATCCATATGGACTATTTTTGTCTTGCTTTAAATTTTGGATTAGTTTTATTGATAATATAAATTCTACCTCTCCTTCTTACAAGTTTAGAATTTAGATCTCTCTTTTTTAATGATTTTAGTGAGCTTTTAATTTTCATAATATTATATTAGTAAAATGCCGGCAACGTCCTACTCTCCCATGTCTTAAGACAAAGTATCATCGGCGCAGAAAGGCTTGACTTCCGAGTTCGGAATGGTGTCGGGTATAACTCTTTCGCAATAATCACCGGCAGAAGGTTTATACATAAAATTAGTTTAATGTAAACTATTTAAGTCTTTATTTTTTACTATTTACAATGGTTTTAATGTAATTTTTGAGGCTAATTTTGCCAAATATTTTATAGACTTTATTTGACAAATTCATATTTGTTAAAGCAGAAGCATAACGTTCACCTTTTCTAGGTGCTAAAAATTTTATTCTTGTGTCAAACATTTTAGCTACTTCAAGAATTGTGTAACTTTTTTTATTTGAAATACTATAGTGTCTACATTTATTTTTTTTCCAAGCATAGAAACATGCATCTACAGTGTCATCAATATGTGTAAATCTTCGAGATTGATTTCCAGGTTTTACAACTGTTAAAGCTTTATTGCTCTTATACTGATTTTCAAAAATTCCAATTACTGTAGCCATAGGTCCAATTGATATTTGTTTTGGTCCATATACATTATAAAAGTACAAAATTTCATATTTAAAATTAAACCAATTTTTTAAGTTTTCTAACATTTCTAGATTTTTAGCTTTTGTAAAAGCATATGGTGACAAATTTTTATCTTTTCCTTTATTCCCTATGCTTGCAGAAGTAGCTGAATAAACTAATTTGATTTTATTTGATAAACAAAAATTAAAAACAGCATGAGTTCCTATCGAGTTTGACTTTATACATTCATCCATTTTTAAAAAACTTTGATATATTCTTGAAAATTCACCAAAATGAAAAATGGTGTGAATTTTTGATTTATATTTGTTTAGTGTTTTTGAAATATTCGATGTGGAGTCTTTGATATATCTTACTCTTGTATCTTTAATATGATCTTTAATTGTACTAGAACTGTAATTATCAACACTTATAATCTTATATTTCGTTTCCTTTAAAAGTTTTTCTATTAAATTTCCCCCAACGAAACCTGCCCCACCTGTTACAACAATAATTTTATTATTCATTTATTTAATTGAATCTTTCTAATTAAGTTCTTATCTAAAACAATATAAAATTTCTTTCCATCAATAATTCTTTTTTTTTCTGCTTTTAACAATAATTCATTAAAATGAGAAGAGTTGTCATTTATATAGTAGTGAGCGTTAATCAGCGGGTTATAATTATATTTATTAGCTTCTTCAAAAATTCTTTCAATGTTTTTCAATAAGAAGATTGAAAAGGATAAAAAAATTAGAAAGATTATTTTTTTCTTTAATTTTAAGTTTAAATTTAGCCTTCTTTCAATAAATATGCTTAAAGGTATAAAGATAGATAATGCAATAAGTGTAAAGCCACCATATCTTAAAGCTGGATGATTCAAAAACCATTCAAAAAGTAAAAGTAAAACTGCGGTATAAAATAAATAAAAATTCTTTTTTGGTAATTTTGTTTTTTTGAATCTAATTAAGAAAATTGAGGAAATTATTACAATCAAAATTAGAGATAATATAAAATCTGAAATTTTGTTAAAAAAATGATTTTGTATCCAATTAGGAAACCAGTTGAGTCCAGTTAAGTAAAATTCAACATCATCTACTCGATAAGAAGGACTTGCACCAGCTTTTGACCAAAGTTCATACCAAGTTTTCATTTTTATTACCTCTATTTTTGGTATCGACCAGGAAAATGACTCTATACAACTAAAGCTAGCAGGATAAATTAAGCAACCAGTATTTGAGAAAACAGTAAATATAAAAATCACAATTCCAATTAAAAAATAGTAACTTACCCGCTCAAAAAAGATTTTTTTAAATAAGTTCTCAGTAAATATTATTTTCCTAAATTCAAAAAATAAGATGAATATGAAGATTGTATAAATAAGATAAAAACTTTTAAGTGAAATTATAAGAAGTATTATGACTAATATTTTTTGATAATATTGAATAAAATTTATTTTACCTAATTTTCTATTAGTACCCTCCAGATAGTAAACTGCTAAAATGAAAATAAGAATTAAAGCTGATCTATCTGTTCCATGTTCCGCTAATCTGTAAAAAATTGTATTAATAAATAATAATGAAAGCAGTGATAATATAAAAATAAAGTTGAATTTTTTATTTTTCAATTGATTGAAGATTTTTTGAATAAAAAATATATTTGAAAAAATTAGAAAATATATCGCTCCACTATTTATTAAGGATTTTTTCAAAATTGGCAGGTAAAATAAAGAATTAAAGTAAAATATAGATGATGGTGTACGAAACCCGTGTTCTAAATTACCTAAACCCCATATTTTTTTAAATTCAATTAACGAAATTGTATAAGGAAAATGATAGTAAAAAAAGTCATCATGGGTTTTGTGCATCAGAAGACCAATAAATAAAACTGACGAAACTAATAAAATTAATTTTAAATTTTTTTTGAATAATTTTTTTTTTGATATCAAAAAAAAAGCAAATAATCCTATTGTCAAAAAAATAGAGTTATGAATAAAGTTATGATTTACAAATAAATTTGTAATATATGATAGAATTGTCATAAATAGAATTCCACTTAGCCCCAGTTCTCCAAGAGAAAGTCTTATCGACAAAAGTTTAGAGGATAAGTACCCAAAACCGATTATTGAAAATAAAATAATTATATAACCAAAATATAATAGAGGTAAATTTATCATTTAAAGCTTAATTAAATTTTATAAATCTTAAAAAAAGTATCTAGGATCAACTTTAATTGATTCTGTAGATCTTTTTTTAGTTTCATAATTAATAAATAATTATTACTCACTTTTACCCCAAATAAACTTTGTTGTAAAAATTAAAAATCAATATAAAAATAATCAGTAATTTCTTATAATGACATCTAAAAATTTAGATTTAAAAGATAACTTTATTATTATTTTATTTGCTACACTCCCTGTAGCGATAATCATTGGAAACTTTTTTATAAATTTTTATCTTCTTTGCATTTTTTTGATATTTATCTTTAAAGTCTTTAAAACTAAAAGTTTTACTTGGTTTAGAAACAAAAACTTTATAATACTTTTCATATTTTATTTATATATTTGTGCAAATTCATTTTTTAATTACTATATCAGTCCACCGATTGGTTACGATGGGATTACACGCTCGTTATTATTTTTAAAATTTTTAATATTATTTCCAGCTATCCCTGTTCTATTAGATCAAAAAGAAATATTAGAAAAAATTTTCAAATTTTGGTTATTTATAATTTTCATAATTATAATAGATATTTTTTTCGAAAAATATAATGGATCAAACTTAATTGGTTTCAAGAGTCTAGATAGCACAAGAATAACTAGCTTTTTTTATGACGAAAATGTAGTTGGTGCTTTTCTTTTTGGTTTTGGATTTATAACTACAACTTTTTTCTTTCAGAATAAGATGACCAAAAAATATATGATTACTCTAAATTTAACATTAGTTCTTGTATTGTTAAGTATTCTTATGACTGGAGAAAGATCTGCTTTTTTAAAATCGACCTTACTTTTTTTATTAATCTTTTATTTTATTGAGGAAAAAAAATTATTTTTGAAAAAAATTCATTTACTTACATTTACAATTTTATTAGCTATATCTCTACTTTTTATTTTTCCAAATATTCTTTTGAAACAAACAGAATTTTTTAAAAGAATTTTAAATGTAGAAAATCCAAAATCATTATCTCAACGATTTGAGAATATAAAGTACTTTGCTCATTACGACACTGCAATTGAGATTTTTAAAGACAATAAATTGAATGGTATTGGAAATAAAAACTTTAGATTTAAATGTCATCATAAAAAATATTTTAAAGAAAATCTTAAATTTACTCATCAAAGATGTTCAACACATCCTCATCAAATACATTTTGAATTATTATCAGAACAAGGTTTGGTTGGATACATTATCTTTATTTTATTTTTACTCAGTTATTTTAAGGAAAAATTTTTCAATGATTTAAAAGAAAAAAATATTTTTAAGATTACAACAAATTTTTACTTGATCATTTTTTTGATTCCAATTCTACCAAGTGGGAGTTTATTTTCAACATTTAATGGTTTTTTATTTTGGTTTTTTTTAGGGCTTGCTAATCTAAAAAAATTATCTTAACTAAAATTGTATGAAAAAAAGAAGAAGAAATTTTATAAAAATTCTAATTTTTAAAACAATATTTTTATTTAGTTTAACGAAATCATATTCTGATAATAAATTTTACGCTAAGAAAATATTAGATAAAAAGACTTTTAAAAAGTTTGTTTGGTACTTAGACAAAAATGATAAATGATTCATAAAAATATAAAAGAACTTGTTGGAAAAAGTTTTCCAGTAATAATTGTGGGTAGTGGGCCGGCAGGAATTACATTAGCTTTGTCTTTAGAAAAAAGAAAGATTGATTGCCTTATAATCGAAGCCGGGCGTGAGGAGTACTCTGATGAATCTCAAGAAAACTATGCTGCAAAAATAATTGGTGATCAAATAACAGACCTTCGATATAGCAGATTAAGACAATTAGGTGGAACAAGTGGACATTGGGGTGGTTGGTGTAAACCAATTGAAAAATGGAATATTAAAAAATGGGGCATTGAATATGATTCTTTTTCTAAACTAAAAGAGCAAACATGTGAAATTTTAGAAATAGAAAATAATTTTCAACAATCAAAAATAAGTAATTATTATAGCCAAATTCAATTTCAATATTCTAAAGTAAGATTTGCAGATAAATATAAAAATCATTTATCTAGTTCAAAATATATTCATTTACTTGTTGACGCACAAGCTACACATTTATCTGGTGAAAATAAAAAATTTGAGTCAATTTCAGTCTCTCAAAATGATGAAAATATTATATTGAAGTCTAATTTCTTTATTTTGTGTGCTGGAGGAATTGAAAATTCCAGAATTTTATTATGGTCCAAAGAAAAAGATAACTCTTTAATTAATAATGATCTTCCAATTGGGAAATATTGGATTACTCATCCATGGATTATTGGGGGTATTGGATTTTTATATAAATCTAAAATAAAAAAAATTTTGAATGAAAATTTTATAAACTATGATGGACCAATGCATTTCGCGACAAACAAAGAATTAGTTAATGAAAAAAAAATATTAAGCGGAGCTATGTATATGAATGCTAAAGAGGATACAAAATTATATAAAGAAATTGTTAAAGACTTTCTATGTGTGGCACCCGAATATGGAAAAAAAATCGCAAAATCTATTTTTGGTAAAGATTTGAAATGTGGGAATATTTTTATGAATTTAGAGGAACCGCCCAAAGAAACAAATAAAATCACCCTAGATAGAAAAATAATAGATAAAAATGGTGTTCCTATAACTAATCTATATTACAAAAAATCTAAAGAGACATTAAATTCAGCTAAAACAATCTTAGTTGAATTAGGAAAATTGTTTATTGAGAAAGATATCGGAAGGATAGCTTTAAAAAGTGAGATAGAAAACTTAGAAAGTTATGAAAATCTTGGGGTCCATCATCATATGGGTGGTACCCGGATAGGAAATAATTTTAAAACTTCTGTAGTTGACTCAAATTTAAAACTGCATGACTTAAAAAATTGTTTTATTTTAGGAAGTTCCGTTTTTCCCACAGGGGGATATTCGAATCCAACTTTTTCAATTGTACAACTTGCACTTAGATTAGCTAAACATCTCGAGCCACAAATTATTTGATGAAATTAAAAAAATATTTAAAATTCAAATTCGTATTATTATTTTTAATTTTATTTTCTTTTCTATATAAAATAAATCCTATCAAAAACTTTTCTGAAATAATTAGTTATAAACTTCCTAAAAGATTGGAAAATATATATGGATATTGCGGAGGAGAAAGCATTGGGTATCTCAAATACATCAAAAAAGAATTTAAATTAAATGCAAATCCAGAAATTATTAATTTTGATCATACACCTCCAAATTTATGGTCTATTTATGAAGCTAAATTTAATAATTACAAAAGCGATAAAAAAATAATTTTAAATTATCCTGGAAAAAAAATTCAAGTTAATTTAGCTAGTTTAGGTGATAATATATTTGAATTTAAAGATCCATACTACTTTTCTACAATATCAAATAATATAAATAAAATTTACTCAAAAAAAACTGATCTTAAAATAGATTATTTAGAGTTTTATAAAAACAACTACTCAAATAATTCAAACTTAATTAAAAAAAGTAAATTAGGACACATGAATTTGAGTAATTACAAATTAGAAATCAATCTCGAAGAATTTGAAATTGAAGAAAAAAGGCTTTTTATAAAGATAATTTCAAATGAAATTTATGATGAAAGTTCAGAGATAAAATTAGAGTTAGAAAATAAGCTTGATATTAACGATTACGAAGTAATCCATAGCCATAAAAATTGTTATTTTTTAAATTAAATGAGTGAAATATTAAGCATAATTTTATCATTTTTTATTTTTTTTATTTTTTTATGCGCACCACTAAATATAAATAAATCAAAAATTTTCAAATTTGGATCTACATATCAGATTGGAATAGCTAACCTAATAATAAATTTAAATTTTCTTATTATTATTTCCTTACTTCCATTTAAGCTGATTAGCTATTTGCCTTTTTACTTTTCTGCTTTAATATTAATTTCAATATTTTATTTTTTAAATAAAAAAAAAATATTAAAGTTTGACAAATTAATCTTAAGTTATTTTTTCGTTTTATTTTTCTTAATCAGTTTAGATATAGCTGTTAAACTTAATTTAGGATGGGATGCAAAATGGTTTTGGTACATAAAATCTTTGTTTTTTTTTCAAAATTATAATTTCAGTTATTTAAGTCAGTATGAATTCAATTCATTTCATCCACATTTTGGCTCATATTTATGGGCCTTTTTCAGAGAACTTTCACTAAATAAATTTGAATATAGTGGAAGAATTTTCTACGTTTTTCTATATTTAGCATCTTTATTTTTTTTAATTGATAAATTCAAAGAAAATAAAACTCAAAATTTTATTATAATTTTTTTATTATTGTTAATAACTTACAATTACAAAATTTTTTCTGGTTTACAAGAAATCTTAATTTTTAGTGTGTTAGTGATTACAACAAAATTAATTTTTGAGTATATTAATCAAAAGATAAATTCTTACTTATTTTTCATAATTCTATGTATGAATATTCTTTTGTGGATCAAAGCAGAGGGAATTGCATATTTCATGATTATTTTAATAGGATTGAATTTTATCAAAAATTTTGAATTTAAAAAAAGATTATTATTTATTTTTTCTAGTTTGGGTCTAATTCTATTTAAAACTTTAATATATAAGTATTTTAAAATATCGCTTAATGATCAACCATATTTTGTTGAATATATTTTAAATCTAGATCTTCAAACTATTATATTTAAATTAAAAAATATCGTAATTTACGGATCATTTTATAGCTTTAAAAATATAATTTTTTTAATAGTACCAGCTATTTTTTTTCTGAATTATAAAAAATTATTTAAAGATGAATTCAATAAAATTATATTCATATTATTTATACTGAATATTGGGTTTATTATATCTGCATATATGTTTAGGGAGATGGAAATCGTTTATTCTTTGAGAACTACTATGGATAGAATTATTTTCACTTCTTCAGGAATGTATGTGTTTTATTTAATCAACTTTTTTAAAAGCAAAAATTATTATAAAAAATATATCCTATAAACCCAGTCTTTTAGATAACTTTGATTTAAATGTAGAGTTGGGATTAATTTTTTTTTGCAATTCATTAAAATTATTAAAATTTGAATACGAGTTTTTAAAAAAGTTTTTCGACATGAACGAGTCTTTTGCAAGGTAAATTTTAATATATTCATTACTAAATTTTTTCTCAAACTCTTTGTAAACATCAGAAAAATTATTTCCTAAAGCAATATCTAAAGTAATTGATAGCCCTTTTTCTCCAAATGAAAGTAAATTTTTGTTACCTTCCCCATATTCTTTGAGAGTTGTAAGATAAGAATAAAATCCTTTTTTACGAAAATAATTAATAATTTCTGCAAGTAAATCTTTATTATCTTTATTTTTTTTGATCAACAATTGCACTTGGGTAAAGCCGTTTTTTCCATACAATTTATTCCAGTTAATAATTGTATCGAGTGGATAAAAAAAGTTATTAATATCCTTTTTCATTTTTTGATTTTCTTTATGAAATAAATAATAAAATAAATTGAACAATCTTATACAAATTAAATTTAGAAGAAAGAAACCAAATATACCAGGAATTTTAAAACTTTTTTGTTTTTTATAATTCAGATCACCATCATTAGAATGTTCCCCACAAAATATGATCGATCTACCGTTATTTTTTTTACTTAAAGTATCTGTCCAAGCAACTAAATATTTGTAGTCTTTGAGATCATTAAATTTTTGAATTGTTTGTTCAAAATTATTTGTTTTTACAATCTTTACATCAATATTCTTTGAATTTATTTTTAAAAGTTTTATTTTTACATTAATTATAATTCCAGTTAAACCAAGGCCTCCACAAGTAGCATGGAACAATTCCGAATTTGTTTTATTTGAACAAGAAACTACTTCTCCGTTATCTTTAATAATGTCAAACTCCTCTAAATAATCTGAAAAACTTCCATCTCTATGATGATTTTTTCCATGGACATCATTTGCTATAGCACCTCCAACAGATACAAATTTTGAACCAGGGGTAACGTTTAAAAACCAACCCTTTGAAATAATTAAATCATTTATTTCTGAAATAGTTACGTTTGAACTACATTCTAAACAGCCATTTTTTTCATCAAGCTTAAGTATTTTTTTATAATATTTTAATGAAATAATATTTTCATTAAGCGCAACATCTCCATAACTACGACCCATACCTCTTACTAAAATTCCTTTAGATTTATAATCTTTAATAATTCCAATGATTTCGTTGATGTTTTTAGGGTAAATGGTATTGCTTTTAACTACTAGATTGTTTCCCCACCCAGATATATACATTAATTTTAATTTAAATTTGATTGTTTATATTTAGTAAAATTTATTTTAATTATTTAAATTACAATTATCAATGAAAAAACTAAATAAACTACTAAGAATAGAACATTATATTAAAAATTTTATAATTTTTGCGCCTTTATTATTTACTACAAGATTTGAAAATATAACAAATATTATAAATGTTTTTAAAATATTTAGTATTTTTTGTATTCTAGCATCAATAGTTTACATTTTTAATGACATAATCGATATTAATGTAGATAAGCTGCACCCTAAAAAAAAAAAGACAAAACCACTTGCTGCAGGGTTAATTGATTTAAGATATGCAAAATTAATTCTTTTTGGTTTAATTATTTGCTTAATTATTTTTTTATATTTTTTTCCAAAATTTATTGAAGTATCCTTACTATATATTTTGTTAAATATTGCCTACTCATATTTATTAAAAAATATTTTTTTAATTGACATATTTTCATTATCATTAAATTATTTAATTAGAGTTTATGCTGGTTGTGTTGCGCTCGATGTTGATTTATCAAATTGGATGGCAGTAACTATTTTCAGTGGCGCTTTATCAATATCTTCAATTAAAAGAGAGAGAGAATTATTTCTTTATGGATACAAAGCCAGGAAGGTTCTAAAATATTATAGTAAAAAAATTCTAAGAATAATTACAATCTTAGCGAGTATTTTATCAGCAGTTTTCTACAGCTTATATGTAATTTATTCAAACGAAAGAATATTTCTAACAATTCCATTAATAATATATGCGATCTTAAGATTTACCTACAGATCAAAATCAAAAGATTTTACTGACTCACCAGTCGAGGAACTACTTAAAGATAAACAAAATTATTTAATTATATTTTTTTGGTTAATTATAGTAATTTTTTACAACTAATATTTGATGCAAAATTTAATAAAAATATTCATTTATTTATTAAGAAAATATTCTCCATTGAGAATGTTTCAAATTATCGAAGCAAATAAGGTTTTTATAAAAGGTAAAAGTTTAGAATTTGGTGCTTATAAAAATCAAAGTAAAAATTTTTCTTCTTATTTAAAAGGTGAAAAAAATTTTCAATATACAAATCTTAAAAAAGACAAAAAAAATAATATTCTAGGAGCAGATCTTAATCAAAAATTAAAATTTAAATCTAATTATTATCAAAACCTAATTATCTTCAATGTTCTTGAACATTTAATAAATCCATCCAAATCTTTAAAGGAGCTAAATAGAATTTTAAAAAAAGGTGGTTTATTAATAGGCTCAACTCCGTTCTTATATCAAGTTCATGGAGCTCCAAATGATTATCTGAGATTCACAGCCGATTACCTTATTTACGAATTTAAGAAAAAAAATTTTAAAGCTATTTATGT
>Ga0163109_10003952_pt1 | contig 11298 bp, 5 predicted proteins | sample CRUFie1St13metaG_FD_108704 | JGI IMG/M metagenome (GOLD analysis project Ga0163109, IMG submission 108704) | Marine microbial communities from the Costa Rica Dome - CRUD Field 142mm St13 metaG | ecosystem: Environmental > Aquatic > Marine > Oceanic > Photic zone | place: Costa Rica: the Eastern... | reverse complement strand
CCATTTGTGAAATTTACCTCTTGTCCCTTAACAAACTCTATCTTGATGCCCTTTGGAATTACGAGAGGGTTTGAAATATTTACTCTCTCTCCTTTTAATCGAAACACTCCCTCAAACTCTTCGAAAGAATCGTAAAATTCTTTTCTTGAATAGCATGAGGAGGAATCTGACACATATTTGCTGGAACTGTAAACCTTTAATACGGGCAATGTAAGTTTATGCTTAACAAAGTATTTTTCTATGCTTTTAAATTGCTGATCAGAAAAGGATAAAGAGGACTGTAGTGACTCATTAGTTAATACTTTATCGTACAAGTCATCAGTATAATCATCCAAACTAAAATAAACTAATGGCTCAATCAAGCTTGAAACGGAATTTACATAATAACATATTTTAACTGAATTTTCGTTCATTAAATCCAATGCTTTTAAAGTTGAAAAAACCTTAATTGTTTTATCCCAATCAAATAAACAAGTTAATCCAAGACTATTGTCAAGATAGTTATCTAATGAATTCTTCAATTTAAAAACACTCTCTTTATTTCCATTTTTTGGAGTAGATAAAATATTTAGCTTTCTTCCTTTCATAGTAAACAAAAGACCTTCTCTATTTCTATTACTTTCAATTAATCTTTTATCTATTCCTTCTTGAAAAAAAACATCAACAAGAGTGTCTTTCAACTGGAGGGTTTTGAACTGTGTTTTAAATCCAATTAATTTTTGAGCTTTAAGTACATGTTGAAGGGTAATTATTTTACTCATCAAAACTTTACTCTCTTTATTTTTTACCCAAAAAAAGTCAACCGTTTTTTTACCCAAAAAAGTATTCTTCTTCTTTGTCTCTAAACTAAAACCTCCTTTTTTAGGCACAGTATTGACTTTAATATTATTGTTTACGTTGCATTTTTGAGCTTTTCTTAAATCTTGAAAGTCAGAGGTAATTATAATATCAGGAATAGTTTCAAGTTGTGAGATTGATTGATCAGGCGAACAAGAAAACAACAACAGACTCAAAACTATGTAATTAAGTAATTTCTTCATAGAAAAACGACGAAGTTAAAATTAAATTAAGTTAAAAACATTTTTTCTTTAAACATATTCTCCTCGATGAGGCTTTAAATCATCTCTTATTTGAATCATATGATTTTTTGTTGTTAAAATATAGGCAACATAGTAATGAGAAAAAATCTCCTCACAATGCACTGTTGTATTTTCCAAACCTTTTGATTCAATGTATTCAGTAACGTGTTTTACATGGTGTTCCGCAACCTCTTTAGCATCGATACTTCTCAAATCCCAAATCAATTTAATTCTTTCATCACTCATACAAACAAAAATACGCCAATCTTTAATCGAATAACTTTTTTTTCAAAAATTTATGGAATCATAATAAGAAAGGCGTCTCTATATTATAACCTATAAAAAACATGCAAAAATGAAACTCACAAACATCATAATTAGCTCAGGCTTTTTAACTATAATTCTTTCAGGAGCTTATTTAAAAAGTGTTTCTATTGAGCATTCTAATAGCGATTCTAGAAGCAATATTAAAGAAGTAAAAAATATAGAAGAAGACACCTTATCCTTTAAACCAACTTCAATGTTTCCGGCTCTCCTAGTAAAAGAAAAAGGGACGTCATCACCTTTAGAATTGAATGAACTACAAATAGATATAAACGTGGTTGGGCATATTGCTACAACCACTTTTGAGATGACTTTTTACAACGACTCTGAAAGAATTCTAGAGGGGCAACTGTATTTTCCTCTTGGGGAAAACAAAACCGTTTCAAGATTTGCGATGGACGTGAATGGGGAGTACCGAGAAGGGGTAATCGTAGAAAAAGAAAAAGGAAGAGTAGCTTTTGAAAGCACTACTCGTAGAACAATTGATCCAGGACTACTTGAGTGGACAAAAGGAAATAATTTTAAGGCTAGAGTTTACCCAATACCTGCAAAAGGCACAAAAAACATTATATTTTCCTATGAACAAGAGTTGATTTCCTCGAAAGATGGATTAACCTATATTATGCCACTGGGTATTGAACAAGTGGTAAGAAAATTTGAGTTAAATGTAGAAGTTTTTAAGCAAAAGATTAAACCAGAGACGAGTCATAACACCTTTGAAAATATTGAGTTTGAAGAGTGGCAAGAAAACTTTGTAGCTAAAAAAACTTTTATGCACTTTACTCCAAATAAACAATTGGGGTTTAGTATCCCTCATGGTAATCAAACACACTCTCTATGCGAAAAAGTAGAAGGTGTAAATTATTTTTTCACTTCTTTTCAACCAAAAAGATTCAGTAAAAACAAGAAAAAAGCTACTAAAACACTTTTGATTTGGGATGTTTCCAGTTCGGGAAAAAATAGAAACCATAAAAAAGAAATAACCTTACTCGATGAGTATTTGAAAAAAAACAAAGGAACAAAATTGGAATTAATAACCTTTAGCAACACCATACACAGGAAAGAATTGTTTACAGATTTCAATAGCTTAAAAACACAATTAACCAATCTAAACTATGACGGAGGAACCCAACTAGGCAGTGTCGATTTAAGCAAGGTTGATGCAGATGAAATTTTATTATTCAGTGATGGTGTTTCAAACTTTGGTGAAACCGAAATAAAAAATGGACACATACCAATATATACAATTACAAGTAGTAATAAATCTGATTTTTCCTCTCTAAAATTTCTTTCATTAAATAGTGGTGGGGTATTTATCAATTTAAATCAATCAAGCATAAAAAACAGTTTAAATTTATTATCCAAAACTCCCTACCGGTTAATTGGGTATGATGTTTTAGAAGGAAATGTACATGAAATTTACCCTAAAACAGAAGCAATAAGCTATAAAAACCTCGTAATTGCAGGTCAATTATTTTCCAAAAAAGCTAAAATCAGAGTAAATCTAGGTTTCGGCTCCAAAGTTCATCATTCAGAAGTTATAGAAATAAATCCTACTGATGATTTTTTAATGGGATCAGTAAAGCGTTTATGGGCGCAGAAAAAACTTTCTCATATTGATTTAAAACCGAAAGAAAACAATGAATTAATTACTCAACACGGAAAAAGATATGGATTAGTCACTCGAAATACCTCACTCATTGTTTTGGATCGATTAGATGATTATATTCAACATGAAATTACACCTCCAAAATCAATGCAGGAAGCTTATTTTCAAAGATTAAATAATAGAATAAAAAATCAAACCGATAAAGAGGCTCAACATATTTTAACTGTAAAAAGAAACTGGAAAGAGCGTATTGAGTGGTTGAACAAAGAGTTTAAATTCGATAAGCTTTTAAAAAAACCAGAAATACCAACTCAAGGAAGGCAACATTCATCAATACATGACTCAAGTGTATCTTATAATTGGAGCAGAGAGTCAAACGGAACAAATAGGTTAGATATTCAAGGGTCTCTAGATGCGTATTATAATATTGCGGAAACAATGAATACACATGAGGGAACATACTCTTATCGAAAATTCAAACAACACCCATCAAAAAAAACAAGCTCCATAAAAATAAAAGAATGGAGTCCAAATGAGTCTTATTTAGGGGCCTACCAAGATAAGAATCAAAATAATTGGTATTCAATTTACCTCAATCAGAAAAAAAACTACATAAATATGCCCTCTTATTTTGTTGATATCTCAACACTTTTTTATAAAAAAGGAGAGCATGAGCAAGCACTTCGTATTCTTTCAAATCTTGCAGAACTAGAATTAGAAAATCATCAAATTTTAAGAATTCTTGGGTACAGATTGCTAGATATGGAAGAATACTCCTTAGCTATTAAAGTTTTTAAAGAAATAGAAAAAATTAGAGTAGAGGAACCTCAAACCTATCGTGACCTGGGATTAGCCTATGAACAAAATAGAGAATATCAAAACGCAATAGAATCACTTTACAAAGTAATTAGTAAAACATGGGACGGTCGTTTCTTAAATATTGAACAAATTGCATTAGTCGAAATGAACAATATAATCTCCAGACATAAAAGCAAACTCAACACAGAATTTATCGACCAGGAATTCATAAAGGGTTTTCCTCTTGATGTGCGGGTTATCTTAAACTGGGATTCTGACAACTGCGATATGGATTTATGGGTAACCGATCCTAGTGGGGAAAAATGTTTTTACAGCCATAACCGCACAAAAATAGGAGGAAGGATGTCCAATGATTTCACACAAGGTTATGGGCCTGAAGAATTTATGCTTAAAAATGCAATTAGTGGTAAGTATAAAATTCAGGCAAATTATTACGGAACAAGAAGTCAAAAAACATTAGCGCCTGTTACCCTAAAAATGCAGTTTTTTACAGGATATGGACGTGAAGAACAAAAATTAAAAGAAGTGACATTACGATTAAAGAAACAAAAAGAGGTGGTTGAAATTGCAACGATTGAGTTTTAAAAACTCAGTGGCTTTTATAATCCATTGGTATAGGTTTATAACTTTTTTAAAAAACAAGAACAACAATCCCGCTTGTTCGTACATTTAAAATATGAGCAGAAGAAAGCCCAGAAAACCTTCCTATAATCCTTCTAAATCAAAAAATAACCCAACGAGAAAAAAAAGCTCAAAAGGAAATGCAAGAAAACTCTCCCGGGCAAAAAGAGAAGACCTAAACACTCTAGACGGAATGACTAGTTCAATCGTTTCGGTTTTCAATAAAAACCCTTCTAAAATCATGAATTATAAAGAAGTAAGTAGGGAAATTAGAGTGGGAAACAAAATGGATCGCGAGAGAGTTCAACTAATCTTAGAAGATTTGACTCAACAAAAACAAATTCAAGAGCTTGGGAGAGGTAAGTATCAACTGAACATACAAAGCGAAGCATTAGAGGGAACAGTTGATAGTAATCGAAGAGGAGGGGCGTATATCATTTTCTCAAACCGTGAGGACGACGTTTATGTTCATGCTAAGAACATGAATCAAGCTCTTCATGGAGATACTGTTCAGGTCAAAATAGTATACAGAAGAGGGAAGCAAGAGGGGATTATCACAAAAGTGACTAAGCGTGCTCGAACACAATTTATTGGAACTATTCAAATGAATGATCGATTTGGTTTTTTAATCCCAGATAATGAGAAGATTGGAGTTGATTTGTACATCCCAAAAACAAAATTAAATGGAGCCAAAAATGGAGAAAAAGTAATTGGAGAAATTACCGACTGGCCTTTTGACTCTAAAAACCCATTCGGTAAAATAATAAACGTACTTGGAGATGCTGAAAACAACGATGTTGTGATGCACTCCATTTTATTCGAATACGACTTACCCTATGAATTTCCTCCAGAAATAGAGGCTGCTGCAGAAAAAATACCCTTTGAACTGGATGCTGAAGAAATAAAGAAAAGGAGAGATATGCGAGATATCTTAACCTTTACCATTGACCCTCATGATGCAAAAGATTTTGATGACGCATTATCTTTTAAAGTACTACATAATGGCAACTATGAAATAGGTGTTCATATTGCGGATGTTTCCCACTACGTTCAACCTGGAACTATTTTAGATGAAGAGGCCTATGACCGTGCAACTTCAGTTTATTTAGTTGATCGAGTTGTTCCAATGTTACCCGAAAAACTCTCGAATGGAGTTTGTTCACTCCGTCCAAATGAAGAAAAATTTACTTTCTCAGCGATTTTCGAGATGGACAACAATGGAAAAATAAAGAATGAATGGTTTGGCCGAACAGTCATATATTCCGATCGAAGGTTTACTTATGAAGAAGCTCAGGAAATCATTGAAACCGGTGAGGGTGAACTGAATTATGAAATCGGTATTATGGATCGAATTGCAAAGAAATTACGAAAAAAAAGATTTAGGTCTGGTGCTGTAAGTTTTGACCGCGTTGAGGTAAAGTTTGAGCTAAACCAAAAGGACAATTCAACTCCTGTCGGAGTTTATTTTAAAGAAGCCAAAGACTCCAATAAACTTATTGAAGAGTACATGCTTCTTGCTAATAGAAGAGTAGCTCGATACATCGGAAATAAACAAAAAAACAAAAACCCAAAAACATTTGTTTATCGTATTCACGATAAACCAAAATCCGATAAGTTTGATCAATTCGCAAACTTTATAACCCAATTTGGATTGCATGTTGACAGAGGAGAAAATGCCAACATTTCAAAATCGCTTAATGAAGTTTTAGAGGCTGTAAAAGGAAAAAAAGAAGGAAATATGATTCAAACCTTGGCTGTGCGCACAATGGCCAAAGCGGAATACTCCACAAACAATATTGGTCATTATGGCTTAGCCTTCGAGTATTATTCACATTTTACATCTCCCATTCGAAGATACCCAGACGTTATGGTTCATCGGCTCCTTCAACATTACCTTGATGGGGGCAAAACTGCCGATGCAAGTGAATATGAAGAAAATGTATCTATTCCTCTAAAATGGAGAAACAAGCTGCAGAGGCAGAAAGAGACTCAATAAAATATAAGCAAGTAGAATTCATGAGTAAACATCTTGGGGAGAGGTTTAAGGCTATAATTAGTGGAGTAACCGAATGGGGTATTTACGCAGAAATTGAAGAAAATCTTTGCGAGGGAATGATCCCTACTAGAAACTTAACCGATGACACCTATGTTTTAGATGCCGAAAATTATTGTGTCATCGGACAGAATACGGGAAACAAATATCAAATGGGAGATGAGGTTTTAGTAGAAATAAAAAATGCCGACCTATCGAAAAAGCAACTGGATTTTACTCTTGTAGATTCTCTGGAAAAACCCAAGCCTGATTATGGAAAGGAATGGGATTTTGAAATATAAATCCACATTAACACAACTTCTTTTCAATACCTAGGAATCCCTAAAGCTAAATACTTCAATCGTAAGGCTAAGTAAAAACATACTGGCACAATCACTAGAGTTAAGAATGTTGCAAATGTCAATCCAAATATAATTGTCCACGCCATAGGCCCCCAGAATATTACGTTGTCTCCGCCAATAGTTACGTTTGGCTCAAAAGATGTAAATAAACCTAGAAAATCAATATTTAAGCCAATAGCTAAAGGCAACAACCCAAGCACAGTAGTAATCGCTGTTAAAAGAACTGGCCTTAAACGTGTCCTTCCTGCTTCGATGATTGCGTCAATAACATAAGGAACATTTAATCGATCTTTCCCCTTTCCAGAAATACCTAAATCCAACTCCTTTCGTGTAATGAGTAATTTTGTATAGTCCATCAATACAATGGCATTATTTACAACAACTCCTGCAAGAGAGATGATTCCAATCATCATCATTATAATCACAAACTCCATTCCTGAGAAAATCAAACCAGAAAACACTCCAGTAAAACTTAATAACACAGCAAACAATATGACAAATGGGGAAGCTATTGAATTGAATTGAGCTACAATAATGATTAAAATAAGAAAGACGGCAATAGCTAATGCTTTTCCTAAAAAGGCAAATTCTTTAGATTGTTCTTCTTGTTGACCTGTAAATTTCCATTTTGCTCCTTCAGACATTTCATAATTATAAAGTTTTTCCTTTATATCAGCTACAACTTCATTAGCATTATACCCTTCAATAATATTGGACTGCAAAGAGATAGTCCTTTTTAAATCAACACGTTTAACTGAGGAATAAGTTGATGACTTTTTAATTTTTGCTACAGATGAAATCGGCACTTGGCGAATTTGACCGTTTAACATGTCTCTAAAAGTAATACGCTGATTCATTAAATTCTCAACATTATTGCGTGTATACTCGTCCAACCTTACTGTAATATCATACTCATCTTCGCCTTGCTTGAATTTTGATACCTTTTTTCCAAAAAGTGCTGTTCGAATAGTCATACCTATTTGTGCAGTAGAGATATTAAGCCTTCTCGCTTTTTGTTCATCAATATCTATTATCATTTCGGGCTTTCCTGTTTGTATATTCATTTTCAACTCTTCAATACCTGCTATGTTTTGTGTTTTTATAAAGGATAACATTTTTTCAGATTCTGTAACCAAATCATCATAATCATCTCCAGATATTTCAATATTGATTGGTTTTCCTTGAGGTGGCCCAGCATTGTCCTTATCGACAATGACTCTAATTCCAGGATAATCAGAAACCAAATCACGTAAAGTATTCATGATTTCGGATGTATACACTAGCTCTTTTTTACTTTCTCCATTCACATGAAGCCTTCGATCTGCATACTCCTTAAATGAAATCTGTATTCTTGATTTTTCTGGTGTATTGGCCATTGATGGACCCTCAGAGGGGTCGGATGTACCATTTCCAACCTGAGCTATAATAGAATTTACGATACCTGTATAACCAGAATCAATCGTAAGAGTATCTTTTTTACCTTCGTTGTTTAACCGATATAAATACCCAGGTACTTGATTAAAAAAATCAATTACTTTTTGTTCAACAGTCAATGTTTGATCGTTAGTGCTATTAATATCTGTTCCAATTGGTTTTTCAATAAAAACATTCAAATAGGATGGTTCATTAGAAGGAAAAAAAACAACTTTAGGAGGAAGAACAGCAACTAAAACGACGGAACCTATAAATAAGCCAAAAACGCCAACTAAAAAGTATATGGGACGATACCTTACAAAAGCAAAACTTAAAAACTTTTTGTAACTATTCTCTAATCGAGGAAGAAATGAATGTTGAAATTTCAAGGTTACAGGACTAATCATTCTTGGATTAATCAAGATAAAAAACCCGACAAAAATCAGCATGTTTCCTACTCCATTATTTATAAAAAAAGCAATTAATAAACCTACGCCCAAAATGGATACCGCCAACCTTTTAACTCCTTTATTACTCAAGCGTGCCATTAAGGCAATTAAAACTGGGTTAATTACCAGAGCAACAAACAAAGAAGATCCTAAAACTATAATTAATGTTATGGGAAGATATTTCATAAACTCTCCTATTATTCCTGGCCAAAGAGCTAATGGAAGAAAGGCTGCCAAAGTAGTTGCTGTAGATGCAATGATTGGCCAAGCAACCTCTCCAGCACCATATCTAGCGGCCTTAAATGGACGGTAACCTTCATCCATCAATCGGTATATATTTTCAACAATCACTATCCCGTTATCTACTAACATACCTAAGGCCAAAACCAATGAAAAAAGCACCATTGTATTCAAAGTAACTCCCATTGAATTGAGGATAAAAAACGAAATGAACATGGACAAAGGAATAGCAATTCCAACAAATGAAGCATTTCTTAGGCCTAGAAAGAATAATAGAACCGTAACTACTAATATAGTTCCAAAAATAATTGAGTTTTCTAGTTCCTCAACTTGTATTTGTGTTTTACCACTCAAATCATTTGTAGTTGTGATTTTTAAACTTTCTGGGAAGTCATTTTTCTGTGCTGATTTTATTATCTCTTTTACTGCATTTGAACATTCTATTAAATTAGACCCTGCCCTCTTCATGACATCTAACATGACAACAGGTGCACCATACTCTCGCGCATAGCTTTCCCTCTCTTTTTCTTCAAAGCTTACGTCAGCAACATCTTTTAGCCTTACTATGTTAAACTTTTCATTTTTTACAATAATATTTGAAATGTCTTTCCAATCATTAAACTCTCCTAGCAAGCGAACATTTCTTCTAATTCCATCTACTACGACATCTCCTCCTGATATGGTCATATTCTCAGAGGAAATTGCATTCTCAATATCGTTGAATGTAACTTCCATACTCTCCATTTTATATAAATGAACATCCACTTTAACCTCTTTCTCTTGAATACCACGAATATCAACACTGGTAACTTGTGGAACATCTTCAATTCGATCTTCTAAGATTTCTGCATACTCCTTTAACATATCCATTGAAAAATCGCCTGATAGGTTAACATTTAGCGCTGGTGTTAGCTCACTTATATTTAGTTCAAAGATATTAGGGTCAGCAGGTAAATCTTTTGGAAATGTTGGTTCGCTTTTCACCTTTTCAACAGCATCCTTAACCTTCCTTAATGCTTGTTCTGGAGTTACAGAAAAATCAAACTTAACATCTATCGTAGAATATCCTTGTACTGAAGTGGAAGTGATTTTGTCAATTCCAGAAATCGTGTTAATTTCCTTTTCAAGTGGTCTGGTAATCAATTTTTCAATATCCAAAGGAGAGTTTCCCGGATAAGGTGTTCCTACATATATTTCAGGTATAACAATCTCGGGAAAAGCCTCTCGTGGCATCGTGTTGTAAGATGTTATACCAGCTAATGCAAGAATAAATGTTAAAACAATAATTGTAGTAGGATTTTTTAATGACAAGTTGGACAAACCAAACGATTTTAACCCTTTCTTTTTATCTTTTTCCATTCTTTAAGACCTTGTAAATGTGGGAATAATTTTTATTTAATTTGGACAGCATCACCCTCTTGAACTGATTTTGAACCCTTGTCAATTAAGACAGTAGAGGAATCCAAACCTGCAATAATTTCAACATTATCTCTATATGAATTTCCTAATTCTAGTTCTAATTTCTTAACCCTATTTACACTACCATCATTAACAAAAGTGTAAACATAATTTCTCTCCTGCCTATCTTGCTGTATTATTCTTGATGGTATAACCAGAGCATCATCAGATTTATAGTCTCTTATTTTTAATACCGCAAGTTGGTTAGGCTTATACCTCCCATTAGGGTTATTAAACTCTACTTTAACCTTAAACGTTCTGTTTGCGGGATTGATAAAGTTCCCAACTCTTTTTACCCTTGCCTTAACAGACTCTCCCAGCGATGGAAACTTAACTTCAACATAACTGTTCTTTTTGACCGATGAGATGTATGCTTCGGACACATCTCCTTCGAGAAAAACTTTATTTAAATTCATTACTCGAGCAACTGGAAGTTGTCCCCCTGCAGGTTCCCCTAGTTTCGGATTAATTTGATCTACGATTCCATCAAAGGGAGCTCTGACCTTATACATATCAAGCTGCTCATTAAGAGTTATTAGTCTTTGTTCGAGAGCTTCTTTGTTGTTTTTTGATTCTAAAAATTGAATCTCCGACCCTATCTTTAAATCCCATAACGACTTTTGTTTTTCAAAGACTTTCTCGGCAAGCTCTAAACCTGTTTTCAGCTCTTTTATCCCAGACTCAAGTTGACCAGCGTCCAACGTTATCAAGATCTGTCCTTTTTTGACTTGCTCTCCTTCAGCAACATGAATTTGTTTCACAACTCCAGGCGCTTCCGAAAAAAGAGCTGCGTTTTCTACCACCTCCACATTTCCATGTACTTCAAAAAAATGCTCAAATGTTTTAACCTCTACTTTTTTGATTGTAATGGGTATTTTCTTAATCTCTTCAT
>Ga0163109_10003950_pt1 | contig 11299 bp, 17 predicted proteins | sample CRUFie1St13metaG_FD_108704 | JGI IMG/M metagenome (GOLD analysis project Ga0163109, IMG submission 108704) | Marine microbial communities from the Costa Rica Dome - CRUD Field 142mm St13 metaG | ecosystem: Environmental > Aquatic > Marine > Oceanic > Photic zone | place: Costa Rica: the Eastern... | reverse complement strand
TATAATTACAAATTAAAAAATTGATTTTATTATAATTAATTATTAAATAATTTATTATATTAATAATGCCTAATTGGTGTGAAAATAATCTGATAATAAATGGGTCTAAAAAAAATTTAGAAAAATTCTATAATGAAAATAGAAATGAAGAAAAAGATGAAAATCTTGATTTTTATAAATCAATACCTATGCCTAAAAGTGTATATAATGGTAATATAGGAATAGAAGAACGCAAAAGATATGGTTCAAATAACTGGTATGATTTTAACATAAAAAATTTTGGTACTAAATGGAATGTTTCAGACTCTGACTATTACTTAATAGAAAAAGTAAATAAAGAAGATGCATTTAATACAATTAAAACTATTTACTTAAAAACTACAGAAAAAGGTAAAACATTACAAGTAGGTAATATAGTAAAAAAATTTTTTGTTAATCACGAAGCAATTTATAATTTTTTAACAGCATGGTCTCCTCCGATAAACTGGTTGATCCAAACATCTAAAAAATATCCTGATTTAAAATTTACTATAAACTATATTGAATATGGATGTGATTTTCGTGGAACAGAAATATATCAAGATGGGGAAAATGTATATAGATTAATAACTTCAGTTAATGAATACATATATGAAAATAATAAAAAAGAAATTCAAGATTTGATAAAAAAATATATCAATGATAAGAAATCTTTAAAACCAGAAGAATGGAATAATTTAACTATTGAAACTTTATGCAACAAACTAGATGAAGATGGTGAAATCCATGATTTGTTAGAAGAAATAATTTATTTAGAAAAAGATCTGTTAAATATAATTTTGCAAGAAATGAAAATAATTTAAAAAATCAAAAATATAATTAATATATGAGTATTAAAATTGTAAAAGATAATTATCCTTTATTATACAAAAATAATAAATTTACAAAAAGTAAAGCAATAGAATGCTTAAATATAGGATATAATTTATTGTATGGTGATAATCAAACTCCTGAAGAAGTAATTGAGCAACAAAAATTAAATAAAACAAAGCAAGATATAATTGATAAAATAAATGTAGATAATCAATTAACTTGCTCAAGATTAGAAAATCTCGAAACTTTAGTGTCATCATTAAACTTAAATGATAAAATGAATAACTTGGATAAAATAGTTAATAAATTATTTGGTATTTCTAATAACTCTTCAAAAAGAGGTGAAGCTTCAGAAGATGTAATATATGATTTTTTCAAAAAAAAATTTAAAGATTATTGCTATGATCAGAAAAGTCATATTGCTCATTCTGGTGATGGAGAATTAATTTCACCAACCAATTTAAAATGTTTAGTCGAAATAAAAAATTATACTAATTCAGTTACAAGTAAAGAAATAGATAAATTCATTTATGATATGGCATATACTGGTAATACATTTGGATTATTTATTTCATTACAATCTAATATAGTTACTAAAAAAGGAATCCAATTTGATGTCTATATTAAAGAAGGTATTAAAAGATATTGTGTTTTTGTTTCAAATACATTTGATGAACTCTCAAGAGTTGAAAGTGCTATCTATATACTTGAAAATATATTTAAATTTCAGCAATATTTTGAATCAGATCAAGATTTATTATCAGTAATATCAAATAAAATTAATGCTAATCTTAATGAATTAAATGAAATTGTTGAACATCTATCAACAATGAAACAAAAATATCTTGATATGGAAAATAATATTAAAAAACAATTAGATACATATTATTATAATATAAGAGATACAGAAATAAAAGTAAAAAATAAAGTAGATTATATAACAAATAATACTATTAGTGATTTCAAAGAATTGGAAAATTCAACAACATGTAAAGATAAATGGGATCTAGTATCAGAACAAATAGGTGATAAAATAAAACCATTATTTCATAAATTAACAAATGTTTTTTCTAAAAAGGGCTTCATTCCAAATAAAGAAAATAAAATTATTAAATTAGTAAAAAATCAAAAAGTAAATTACGAATTAAAATTATTAAAAGATAAAATGATCTTACTAAATCAAAGTATTACAATTGAAATTAATAAAAAAAATATAGATGATAGTATCAAATATATTGAAATAATTACAAATTAATTATTATATTTTTTTAAAAAATATGTTAATAATTTTTTGTAATTAAAAGAATTAAAAAGCATAAATTCTAAATCTTCACCTGGTAAAAAATTATTCTTATCTGTTTTTGTAAACCCATAAACTTTATAATATTCTTTTGGTGAATAAGATAAAAATAAAATATTAATATGAAACAAAATATTTATTAAATTTAGTAAATCTTTTCTTTTATCTAATACTTCTGTTAATTTAGATTTTTGATTTTTTAAATCATTATCATATATTTCATAAAATATTTTGAAATGAGGATATATTTGTGTTAAAGACTTTTTAATTTTATTCCATAAATTTTGATTTTGATATAAAGGTAGTAACCAATTATACCTAAAATTTGGATTAAATAATTTTTTATTGAATTTCCATTTATTATTTTTATAGATATCACCTAATATATTAATTCTTGACAATTGATTTATAAAAAGTTGAAATTGTTCTTCATCTCTATATTTATCAAATTCATTTTTTGGATATTTTTTATGATGAACAAGTCCATAATCTAATAAAGAGTATTGATATTTTGAATTAATTATTTTATTTCTAATTTTTATATTACTCTTTCTTTTATCATAGGCTATATTCAATAAATGTAAATCATTATGTGTATATCCTTTTTTTTTTAAAATAATAAGAGCATTTAAAATTTGTATAATTGAACTGTATTTTTCTTTTAATGGTATCTTATTTTTTATTACAATATTATTATAAATATTATTCTTATATTCGTATATAATATCAATACAATATTTTGAATTATTTAATTTTTTTAATTTTGGATCATTAATATTATCATCAAATTTTTTAATATTACATTCTGATATCTGATAACTATTCATTATCATAAAATATTTTTTATCTTTTTTTGGTAGTTTATTTATAAAATTGGAGAATTCTATTTCTCTCCATATATTATGTTTTAAATTAACTTTCATATCTTTTTTTAAAATTTTCTGTCTTTTTAGAACATATTTTTTATTATCCAATTTTATTAAATATACGATTCCAAAAAATCCTTCATTTAATTTTTTTAAAATTTTATAATTGTCCATTATAATATATATATATATTATAATCATTATATTAGTATTGAAGGTTCATATAATTCTAATTTATAATTAATACCAAATTTATTTAATATTTTTTCCAAATAATCTACTTTAAAATATTCTTCGATTAGTTCTTTATTAATCCAAGAATTATAAAAATTTACCTTTATTTTATTTTCTGTTTCCTCTAAAATTTTTAATTTTTGGTATTTATTAGTAAACTCTTTTGTTATTTTAAAAGTACCAATATAAACTAATGGATTAGTATATGTATTTTTAATAAAATTAAACATCTTCTTTAAATTTTTAACATTATGAATACTATGATTAAATATAATTAATGAATAATCATTTTTTAATTTATTAAAATTCTTAGATTGTGTTTTTAACCATAAATCACCAAACAATGATGATTGTTTTGGAATTGATAAATCATGTGAAAAATCTACCCATAATGAATTACATTTCTTTTTTCTATGCACTGATTCTAATACTTGTAAATCTCTATCAACACCTAAATAGCTACTAAATTTTAAACCATTCATATAGTTTCCATATCCACAGCCAAAATCTAATATTTTTGTATTATAATTAACATTAGTTTGTAAAAATGTTTTAAATCTAAATTTTCTTTTTTCCAAATAGTGAACTATTTCAGGTTCAACACTATATTGTGTATAATAATCATTAGATACAATATTATTTAGTAATCGATAATCAAAATCATTTTTTATTAAATTAATAATTTCATTAACCAACCATAATGGGTTTGATTGATTTTTATCAATTCTTTTTTCACCAATTTCCCAAAATTGACCTGATTTATTTATAGGATGTATTCTATATATACCATCTTCTTCATTATTTGAAGAAATATTTATGTTTTCTATTTTCTTATCATTTGAATAAAAAAACGATCCATCTTTTCTTAAATCTATTGTCATATGTTTTAATGGTTTTAACTTATGTATTTGTTTTGAATCTAAATTATATATAATAAAACCATCATTTGGAAAAGGTGATTTATAATTTTGTTTTAATAATTGTAACAAGTCAAATATATTTTTTTTATTAATCAGAAAAAAATTTTTTATAATAGTATTTTCAAATCTTTTTGAAATCATATTTTTACTATCAGTTATTAAATGATATGTTGTTTTATAATCATATTTTCTTATATCAACAATATTAGTACCTGTATAACTAAAGAAATTTTGTAAATCAAAATCCTTTGGGAATGGATAATTATTCCCATCTACTCTTTCAATATAATGATTATCCATATGTATAGGAATACCATCAATCTTGTAAGTAATAATTATATTTTTATTTAACAATGAATATGCAGAATAAATATTCAAATGTTTTATAACAAATTGTGAATGAGACATTAAAATAATAATAGATTACTCTTTAATTTATTATTATTAAAAATCAGAATAAGATTCTGAAACTACAACAGGTTCTCTATATGTATATGGATCTTTAGATTTTAAAAAATCTTCAACTTCATCAATTTTTGAATCAGTAGTTTTTTTTACAGTATTACCATTAATAACATTTTCAAGAAATTCAAATCCTTCAGGTAAAGAAACATCAACAAGATATTTTTCAACTTGATAATATTTTACTACAAAATGATAGGAAATTATTGTGACTATAATAGATTTTAATACTATTTTTGGCATATTACCTCTAAGAATTAAAAAATAGGATATTATCAAAACTAGAAAAACATCTATTAATTTTATTAAATTAATTTTCATATTATATTATAATATGGAAAAAATTTATATTTATTTTATTAATGATGAAAAAAGTGAAAATGTTAAAGGTAAAACTCCATTAAAAGCTGCTAAAAAATTATGGAGAAAATATAAATTTGACAATAAGTTTTTTTTAATAGATAAAGAATCAAAAGAAAAATATGATTTTAATCCAAATGATTGGTCTAGAAAAGGTAAATTTATAAAATAAATTAATTGATAATCATAGATTATCTACAATAAATCACATTTTTAACATTCTAAAGATATTATTTTTCATTAACATAAAAGAAAAAAATAATGCAATAATTCCAAAAGCTGATGCAAATATTTCTACAATAAAAGTTAAAATACTATTCTTCTTCTTATTTGTATATTTTTTTTTAAATGATGTTTTTTTAGTAAATGTTTTAGCCATTATATTATTATATAATATAATTATATATTATGAGCTATTTAAAATTAAAAGTTGTAAATATTCAAGGAATATTAATTGATAAACAAAGTTTATCTACAAATATAAATCAATTTGGTAGTGGGAAAAATGACATTAATATGAATATTTTTGGAAAAGGTACTTCATTCTGGTATACATCAAAAGGTAAATTTATTACAAATGGTACTAATAAAGAGTCATTAAATTTTGTTCTAACAAAAGTAAGAAAAAATCCAAAAAAATACCTTAATAAAGAATTAATTAATATTACATTAACAGATTGGAAAAATAATTCAGCTGCACCACATCCAATTGAAATTTCAGTAATTGTTGATAAAATTGTTCAAAAAGGAGATGTATGGAGTTACGAACCAAGAAATAGTTTTAATTCATATATTAGATTTTTTGTAAAAGAATCAGAATTTAATCATAGTTATTTTAAAAAATTAGGAAAAGCAGTATTAGATCAAAAATTTAAAGATGGAATAGAATACACTTTCGAAGACATAAAAAAATTATTATAATTTATTAAAATTGAATAAAAATAATTTATTATTGAATTATTTGTATTTAAATGAAAGATAGAAATATTATGCAATATTTTATTGATAAAAATATTGGTATTCATAAGAATAATAAATATATTTTTACTAAACAAGAATTACTGGAATTAAGAATTCCAGAAAAAATTATAAATAATAACTATAAAAAAATTTATAATACAAAAAATAATAATAATATTGAATGGACTATTCAAGATATAAGAAGATTAATAGAATTTGAAAAAGATCCAAATTTGTATAATCTTCAAGAAGTGTTTGGTATTAAAATTATTCCAAGTAAAGAACATGAGTATAGAATATTAAAAATAATCTTCAATGGAGTTTATAATAATTTGAAAAGTAAAAAAATAAACTGTCCAGGCATATATCAACATAGAATTAAATTTCCTGTTGGTACATCTGACATAGTTCCAGATGGTACATACTTATATAATGGTAATGTTATCATTACTATTGAAGTACAAGAAGCGCACCATAAAACACCTGAATTACAAAGTAAAGATAGAACAAAGAAATTAAAATTAGAAGCATTATCTAATAATAATGCTATATTTGTTCCTTATGATATAAGTGATAAGGATTTAAAAAACATAATTAAGGAAATTACTTGTGAAATAGAACATATTTTTATGTCAACAGTAACATTATCAAATGTAAAAAAACATTTAGGAGATTTAGAAGATTATCAAGAAATACTACTAAATGAATTTGGACAAATAATGATTGATAATCACGATAGTAATTCATTTGATGAAGAAAAAAAATTTCCATATAATTATAATTTATTCAAATTAAAATGTCGAATTGATAATAAGTTTGATGAAAAATTTATTGAACCTGGTTTATGTTTTATAAATAAAGTGGAAGATAGTTCAGACGAAAGTAGTTCTGATGAAGAAGATTGGGATGACGATGAACAAATTGATTCCTTAGATAAAAATAAATTAGAAGAAGGAATATTTGAAGAAGTAGAAGAAAAATTTGTTCTAAATGAAGATTACATCATAAAAAATAATGAAAAATTTATAAATCAAGATACAATGATGATATTGCTTCTTCAATCATCTTCTAAATTAGGAGCAAAAATTAGGAAATGGTTTTTAAAATTAATAAATTTAATAAAACACTTATATAAAGTTGCAAAAAAATCACAAGAAAGATTTTTTAATTTTAGAATAAGTGAAATAAAAGCACAAAGAGCTGTAAATTATATGGTATCTACACATAATTTAGAAATAGCAAAGCTAAAAGATACCTGTGAAGAACAAGAATTAAAAATATATCGATTGCTAATTGAAAATGATAAATTAAAAAATACAATAATTAATTTATCTAATACGTAGTCGTTTAAATTTACCATGTACTTGTCTATAGTTTATGTCTTTGACTGAGTATTTTCTTTTATCTCTCCAGATTTTTACAAACTTTTTTAATAATCTTGAAACAATAAATCTTGCGATACAAGATGGACATGGTTTTGGACAAAAGAAATTTCTTACTCGATTATATTTTAAATTTCGTATCCATTTATATCTTGGCAATTGAATTAATCTAAATCCATACCAGTCATTATTTATATAAATAGGATTATAATCTGAATTTTCTATATACATTATATAAAACTATTTAAAAAAATATTATCTTATTAATTAATAAGTATAATAGTTTAGAGAAACATAATTCTCATTATTAATTTTGATAAATATAGAATTTTTTTGTGAAGAGCATTAAAATTTATATTTACGGATTAATCCTTATTCCTTAAAATATTTTTTATATTTTCAGGAGTTAAATTGATAAAAATAATAAATTATGAAGTATTAATATGGATAACTTTCTAAATGAAATTGAAATGGATTCATTAGTATTAAATGAAGATTCAATTTGTTTAGACATTGATTCAATAACAATAGATGATATAGGAAACTGTTATTGTTGTAGAGAAGAAACAACATCTAGAAGTCCATGTATATGTAGAACACATATGTGTGATTCATGTTTATTAATATATAGTAATTATAATAGAAATTGTACTATTTGTAATTCTGAATTAGATATTTATATACCATCACCTACAAATACGATTAATTCAAATGGATATCTATCATTATCATATTCTTTTGATGATAATTATCTTGAATATTATCACATCGACTTTTTATTAATAATAAAAATAGTTTATTCTTTTTTATTAGTTGTGTTATTATTAGCACTAATAAATTTTATGGGATGTATAGGAAATCATTATGTTATGAATATTCCAATTCGATTTTCTTATGATCATTTAACATTTTTAATGGGTGGATTATATTTAATATTCACATTAATAAGTACTTTTGCATTGGGTACATTAGTATTTTGTATATTTAATATTATTAGTATGATTTTGTTTTACTTTTCATGTGGTTACATTCATGGATAATTGATTTAAATAAATAGCAATTAATATTAATATTATGCCAACAAAAATATTAGAATTAAACAGACAAGAATCTAATAAAGAAGAAAAAGTAGTTTCAATTGTAGCTGATAGAACAGGAGTTTACGAAGAAACATACTTATATGAAGAAAATGAATTTTTAACAACTGATCAATTAATTTATCAGGCAACTATTCATCATAATTTTGTTTTAGAAAAAACAGTAGGAAATGCTGTATTATTAAAAAACACAAAAAACAGTAAAGATGAATTATGGGTATATCCGAATACAAATGAGTATGAATTAATAAAATATAAGAAATTAATTAAAAAAGATTAAATATTTCTATTATATATGCAAGATTGTATAATAGAAATTCCAAAAAATTCATATATAAAATATGAAATGGAAGATGGACAACTTTGTGTTGATAGAATTTTAACAACACCTATGCCCTTTCCTTTTAATTATGGATATATACCTAAAACTCTAGGAGAAGATGGAGACCCATTAGATGTTGTTTTAATATCCGATTTTAGTTTAGTACCAGGTTGTAAAGCAAAAATTAAAGTTATAGGAGTGCTTGATATGGAAGATGAAAAAGGTGTTGATGAAAAAATTATAGGTACTATTGATTCTGAAAAAAGATTTGAAAATATAAATGATATAAATCAATTAGATAAACAAACATTACATGATATTAAGTATTTTTTTACACATTATAAAGATAATGAACCAAATAAATTTAGTAAAGTGAAACAATTTCATGATAAATTATATGCAAATGATATTATTAAAAGAAGCTTAATTAATTACAAATAAATTTTTTCTGTACACTTAAATTTGTTCTTAAAAATAATAATTCAGAATCTAATAATTTATTCATAATACTAAACATTGAACATGTATATGTTAGTATAAAAAAATCAAATAAAAATATAAAAATACTAAATATTATTAATCCTACTTGCAATGTGCTTGAATTTAAAATAAATCCAAAATTAATTGTTCTAAATAAAATATTGATTGTTAAGTAAATTAAATATACCATTATTAATGGCTTGCTAAATTTTTTAGTTCCAAAATATCCAGTAATTGCACCAATTAATGGTAATAAAAAAATTGGATAATAGAATGAATAAATTAACCCTGATATTAAATCAAAAAGGCTAACTATATTTATAATTAATGATTTTTTAAGACATATTTTCATATTATCATTAAATTCTACATTTATATTATCTACAATAACTGCTTGTGCAATTGGAGTAGTTGGTGTTAAATTCACATCAACAAATACTCCTTGCTGATTATTACTATTTCTGTTATTTGATTTTGATACTTGTGACATTTTAAAAATAAAGTAAATTAATTTTTAAATAATTTATACAACAATCTCACAATGATCTACAAAAGTAATCATTCTAACTCTACAACAATATCTTTGTAAACCAAAATTATCAAGTAATTTTCTTATTTCTACTGAAAATTTATCATCAGATAAATTTTTTGTTTCTAGCTCTTTTACCTTAGTCTGCCAAGGTATCTGTTTATCTGCTAGTAACATTCTACAAGTTGGACATTTAGGTGGCAACATTTATATTATAATATGTTTATTATTTAAATATTTTTTTTTCAAATATTTTATATACATGTCCACAGCAGATACAAAAAAAAGTACAGATCTTAAAACTGCAGGATTAACTATTCAAAATAATTACTATAAAACTAAATTAAAACAACAAAGTAATCGTATTAAATTATTAGAAAAACAAATAAAAAAAATAGAACCAATTGAAAATAAAAAATTATCATTCTTAATCCAAAAATTACAAAAGCATGTTGATGAATTTATTAAATATGTTACTAAAAATCAAAATCCAATGGATATCATCAAATTTACATTAATAGGTGAAAGACCACTTTATTTAGGACTATTTGGAATAATTGTTTATAGTGTATATTTAATTATAAAGCAAATTACAACTAAATCATAAATTATGCTAGCTTAAAATTATTTCCATTCATTGAGTAATTATTTGCAGTTTCAACTCTACCTAAATTTGTTTGTGGTAATTGAACATTTGAATTTATGTTTGTATTCAATTTATCTATACAATTATTAAAAGATTCCTTAAAATAAGGCATTAAATTTATTTGAATTTCAGAAAGAACACTTTTATGATGTTTTCTCAATACAGGATTATTTTGCAAAACTTGAACTAAAGAATTAAAATTATTTAAAATTAGTTTTAACTTTGAATCTAATTTTTCTACATATTGATTACAAAACTGTAAATTTTTATTTGTCTTAATCTGACTATAAATATAAAAATAATGATCAATATCTTTTATTATATTTGTTACTACTTCTGGATTATAAGATTTGAATTGTTTTATTTTATTTAATAAATCTAAAAGATTTGTTGTATTTGGCATATTCTCTATTTTATTTGATTTATTTATTAATCCTCTTTTTAAAAGTTCATATTTTATATATAAACCAACTACTGAAAATAATATAATCCATTTTAATGGTATACCAAATGTTTGAAACCCCATCACTACCATTATTATCATTCCTAAATTTTGCATTATTGTTGTGTATAATAGATTTGAAAATTTCATATATTATCTAGTTATATAATATTATAACATTATGAGCGAAACTGATTCAGTAATAATCTCTGAAGAAATATATAACAAATTATTAGCATATCACATTCAATATGAAGAATATAATTTTACAGAAACACATATAATTAGAAAAATGTTTCATAATTTAGTAAATTTGGATAATATTAACCCAAGAAATGCTACAAATATTATTAAAGATTTCTATTTGTTTAATTCTTATAGAATAACACAATCTGAAGTTGATGAAACATTAGATCAATTAAATCAAACTAATAATAATATGAATAT
>Ga0163109_10003949_pt1 | contig 11300 bp, 14 predicted proteins | sample CRUFie1St13metaG_FD_108704 | JGI IMG/M metagenome (GOLD analysis project Ga0163109, IMG submission 108704) | Marine microbial communities from the Costa Rica Dome - CRUD Field 142mm St13 metaG | ecosystem: Environmental > Aquatic > Marine > Oceanic > Photic zone | place: Costa Rica: the Eastern... | reverse complement strand
GATTACGACCCCGTCTTTCAACAATACTATGGACGAGAAGCACAGAAGCGTGATTGGGCCGATCTAGACTACCAAGAGTTTCTCAACTGCTAATCATACTACAATACGCATAAAAATTTGATTCATTCATCCTCAATAACAGTAGATTACATCCTTTTTTTCAGCGAACCGCTAAACCACCTTACCCAACCCAAACTATGTCTTCCCAATCTGCTACGCAGTGCAAGAAGACAAGGGCCTTTGCCCGCCAACCCAAGAAGTCCAGCTACCACTCCTTTTCCCAAAAGAAAACCACTGGAAGCATTCGGACGAACCAGACACAGCAGCACGAAGTTGTTGTGTTTGAGTATTCAAAGACATCTTCTGTATCATCATGGGATGACCTTCCTGATTTTGAGGGAAAGGTTGAATGGGAGAAATTCAATGCCGAGTCCGACGACGAAGAAGAAGAAGACCACTGCCCGTGTGAAGATAGGGATAGTCACTTCTGTCACGAATGTGCGGTATGCTTTGACGATTGCTGTGGATCAGGCGCAGGATCATCATACACTCGCTACTCCTCAACCCACGACTGTTTTGACGACTCCGAGTCTGATGATGAGTGGCACAAGGAAAACTACCAACCATTCATGCAGAAGAAATTATTTGACTGGACAGACGAGTTCGGTTGGAATGACCTTGGTCGCTTTTTGGATCAGAAATTCAAATCTGTTACTTGGAGCAATGAGGTCACTGTTCATGATGACACGGAACCCAACTTAAAACTTAATGAGCAAGATTACCAAGACTATCGCAGACCATATGGAGGAAAGGCCTACAAAGCTGGTGATGCTTCTCCTCTACGTGGATGTCGCAGGTATGAAGTTCATACGCTTCGTCCCGATCTTCAGAGGCACCTCTCTCTAGAGGAAATCAATCTTAAAATTAGATACGCAGAAGCCGACCCAGAAGAACGTAGTCAGATCATTAACAGTCTGGCGGTTTTCCAACAAATATTGGTTCCCAAGTCGCGCGTATTTCTAGAACTATCGCGTGAACGCAAGCGCTTCGACCACTTCATGGAGAGCGTTGACTTTTGGTAAGACCATACTTAAAATAAATTTGATTACTTTGATTGTTATGATTCTTAGATAGAAAACTCAGCGACTGACAATGCCCAAGAAAACTAACGATATCGGCCAACGCAGGAAGAAAGGCGCAGACAAGCGAAGACGGACATACGAACTATATGGTAAGTGCAAGCCTACAAGACCCGGAGATGAACTACTAGTATCACACAGTACAACTAAAAAAGGACCTGTTTCAAAGAAGATGGGGAACAAAAAATCTCGTAGATAAAATTAATAAAAACCAATTCTTTTTTATTAAACCATGTATTAAAATAAATTTGATTTTTTCAGATTCAATAAGCATGTATCATCATTACTTTACCACAATGTCCACTGCTCATCGTCAGAACGAATCCGCGCATTTCTGCTACGGCATGCACACTGTTCTATCTGAAGATGGCAATGGATACTTTCGTGAGACTGACGGCGATTACTGCGACTGGGACTACATGACCAACGGCACAGGCGGATGTGCCGCAACAGGTAGGAGAGATGTTCCTCTTACAGCATCTATTGAAGACGGAAAACTCTATTGCTCTTCTGCATGGGACGACTACGCTCAACGATGGGAACTTTGGAATCAGGATAAGCGATGGGTTGACTCAGAACACAAGACATTCACTATGACAGTGGAAGATGTGGAAAGAGCCAATAATCCCCAACCTTTCTATCAGCCAACGCCAGAGGACTATGAGTCAGACAGGTCAGAAGACTATATGCTTCACACACCACATGCTCAGGACTGGGATGACCTAGTTCAGAGCAATCAAAAGCTGGTTCAACAACTCAACAACACCTTGATTGACCTGAAGAAGACCATCTTGGATCTTCGTTACGAAGAAATAGCCTTCCGTAATATTGAACATCCCTTGTTGGTTCAAAAACTTGCTACTCAGTTCGAGGTCGCCTATGAAGCCGTAGGTGATTCATGGAAACAGGCTGTTGACGACCTTCGCGCTTCTTCGTGTCCCAAGACTAGGTCAATCATTGACCAACTTATTAACTACTACGACACGATGGAAGAGGAATACGACATTCGCATAAAAGACGCCAATGCCATACTTTACTATCGCCTATACAACGTTCAAGAGGCCTTAGAATGCCCTACGGCTTTCGAGGAAGAACAGTGGGAAAACACAGATCCTTTTGTTGTTGACCTACTGTGCGAAGAAGTAGCAGACTTAGAAATCCAAAAGGCCAAACTAGAAAACAGCCCTTTTCGCATTCACAAATACTTGAGCAACTTCATGAAATTGTTTCAACTTATTAGTAATCCTGAGACACTCATCCATACTCCACTAACAATTACTACTGACGTATCTTCCCATTCTTCAGACCCTTATTGTGCTGGAGAATCGCTTGATTTCTGCTTCAACCAGTTGACCAAAGACCAACAAAAAATGAATCTTCGTCGCCGAATTCAAAATATCCAAAACCTTTTGGGTATGGACGACTCTGTTACGGAGAATAGCTTTTCCCAGCAAATTAATGAAATCAGCGAGGAACTTAAAATTAAATGCTCTCAATCCACCTCATCAAAGCTTAGGAAAGGTCTTTACTTTCACATCCTTTTGTAGATAAAGCGTACTAATGAATTTATAATAAAAAATATAGTTTTTTTTGAAATTAAAGTTATACCCACATACAAAAAAAAATTTGATTAACAGGTTTATCAACATACATTAGCATATTTATCCCCGCAAACATCAGCTTCAACCAAACAATGCTCGCACTTACCACAACGACCTCTCCAGCTGAGACTCAATCTCAAGAGAATGATATTGGAATGTTTTCTGTTCACGACACTCCTTTTTGCTCTGAGTTCACGCAAGACACACTAGAACGAGTGTTACTTCCCTCAGGAAGTAGCGACCAGATTGCTCAGGCGGTGAAAGAGGCATACCATAGAGATGAAGAAACGGCAGTCCGCAATCACCTTGGCCTTGATGAAGAAGGTATCTTCCAGCTGGAAAATGACGAATCAGTAGGAGAGCTTGGATACGGACTTGGTGAAATGGAAGTTGTTGCGGAAAACGACGAATCAGACGATGAAGAGGAAGGTGAAATGGGGATCTTCGTGGGACCAGAAGACGGTATAGTTATTCCGTTTGAAAGACAAGATGATTCTCAGTCATCGATTGACTGGGACGGAGACCGCCCCGACAGCTACAGTTAAATAAACTAGAATATAAAATTAAACTTAAATTTTAAACCCTTTTTTTTCCTCTTACCATGTATAAACCATATGAAAAAAAAAATTTGATTAAACCGTTTTACACTCATATAAAGCATTCAAACCAATCAAACATGGCTTCCACAATGAACACCCCGACCAACACAAACGCATCTAGCACGACTGAGAACATGAACGAGCTTCTTTTCAAGTTCGCTGCTCACATTTCTGCTAAGAATCCCCAGGTTACTCTCGAGCAAGCTCTAGCTATGGCACAGGCCGCAGCAAAGACCGACGTCTTCACTGCTTTCAAGGACGCATCTCGCGCAGAAGACGCTTCTGTAAAGTCTTCCAAGAAGTCTAAGAAGCAGAAGAAGGAAGGTCCTAAGCGTGCCAAGAACGCATACATGTTTTACCTTGCTCAGTATCGTAATGCTCTTACTAAGGAACTGCTCTCAGCGATTATGGGCATGAAGGCAGACGCTAAAAACTATGAAGCAGCAGAGGATATTAAGCAGCTTATCAGTGGTGTAGAAATTCCATCTCCTAAGGAAGGAGAGGACATGAAGGTACCAGTAAAGTTTGTCACCAAGCTGGCAGGAACTCGTTGGAAGTCTCTTTCAGAGGAAGCCCAGGCTCCTTTCAAGAAGCTGGCTGAAGATGATACTGCCGCAAAGAAAGCCGAGTTTGAGGCGACACAGGCTAATAAGACGGAAGATACAGATGAAGCCGACGCAGAATAAATAAATTAATAATACTCTACTTTAAAATTCCTTTTTTTCTATGAATACAGTAAATTTGATTGTTGATTTTATTTTCTGTATTAAAATATATAATGTCTACCAAAACAATTGTAGCTGGCACCGAAGTTTCACTCGTCGATCTTTCTAATGACGATGACCATCCTGCGCACATCACACTTGAAATAAAGAAACCTAAACCAGAAGTTTTAGATTTATCTGACACTCTCATACAAGAAGTTAGAAAAGACCCATGGGAACTTACTGACTCTTACACTCTTGCTGAATTTAAATCATGGTATGGCGATTACTTTGGAGAAATGGTCTGGGAACTGGCCGAACTTGAACAAGTGAAAAGTAAACTTGCCAGTAAAGAAGATCAATATAGAAAAATTAAAAACAAACTTAGAAAAGTTAGGAGAAAACATAAAAAGAAGCTCCAAAAAATGGAGTATGAGGTAGCTTTTGCCCAGTATGAGGCTGAAGAAGCAAAATTTTACAGCGGTAACTGTTAGAATAAAAATTAGATAAACAATGTCAAAAAAATTTGATGTATTTTTTTGAAATTATTACATAATACAAATTACAATGGCCGACCAAAACAACACCAGCAACACCAGCAATACTGAACACTCCGAGGTAGACTACTCAGGAGATCAAGTAGAAGTAACCAGCCGAAGCAACAACACAATGGAACCTATGTATTACAAGTTGGAGGAGATGCCCTCTCGGGATGCTCTTTCAAAAATTGAATCACTTACTAACAACTTTGACGCTTCTACTAAGATGAGCTCAGAGTTTGTTGAAGGGCTTCGCCAAAAGCTGAATGTAGATGATTCAATTATGGAAGGATTTCTATATGCTCCATCTGATGCGGATATCACTCGACAAGTCATTGGACGCGATGGTTGTTACTTCCATATGACAACTCAACAGCAAGACATCGCAATGATTTGGCATGATCGAAGTGTAGCCCGACCGGTTTTCCGGTTCTGGGGACCCAAGTTCAATGTAATCAAGGCAATGAACATTATCCGACATCGTATTCATACTAAGAGTAATCCTGAATAGATAAAAAATAAAAACTGACAACTTAAAAATCCTTTTTTTTCCATATATGAAGGCATTGTATCTATACTTAAAAAAAAATTTGATTAAACTGAATTACTCAAATGTAAGAGTAATCTCTAAATGTCTCAGGACACTTCCAGCAACACAGCAACTATGGCTTCTACCGAACGTAACACTATTCCCTTCGTCGAGGCTGACATGGAGAACGGATGCGAAAGCGGAGCATGCGGACTCGCAAAGGCCTTCTATGATTCCCAATGTCGCCTTCTTTGGCGCTTGAAGACGCGGGGAGAACTTTCAACTTTCTACCGTTCAACATTCGACAGTTGGGCTCCCGAGGAGGTCAAGTCTAATCCAGGTCTTCATCGTCAATTCGCACAGGTGATGTTCGCCCTTGTCAATGACGGACAGATTCTTCGAGTAAACAAGGGACAATACTTGGTTTGGACCGATCCACAGAACCCAGCCAATCGTAGGCGTAACCAGGTACATCGTCGTGGTCAGCAGGGACCTCACCGTGGTCATCGTGGTCATCGCGGTCAGCAGGGACCTCATCGTGATCATCAAGGCCCTCATCGCGGCCACCGGGGAAATAACCGTGATCGCCATGGACCTCGTCGGCTCTATCACGAGAGCCATGTCTGCACTGGTAATGAGTTGTTCTCGGAAGGCCAGGAACCTCGTCGTGGAAGTAGTTCTCGCAATGAACGCTACCAGAGGAATCCTCCAGCTTTCGGTAGCTTCTCTGAAAGCGGTGCTACTCGGCGTTGCTCATCTCCGCGCAACTGGGCTTCATCAGAAGGCGAAGGCGAATTCTCTGACTAAATCTTAAAATAAAAACTAACTTAAAATTCCTTTTTTTTGTTAAATCCATATATGACCCCCTTTAAAATTAACCGGCTTTAATCGGAGCCAGGAATCTTATGTGCTTCACTAATCCATTCATCTAGTTTCGACCTATCTTTAGTTTTATTAAAAATGTCTACAGCATTAAGATATTCTTGATGCTTATAGCTTCTATTTGATATCATACGATGAATATGCGCACAAACTGCAATAACATTATCTTCATCATATGTTCTTTCAGGATGTTCACATCTTTCAATTATATGATGTAAATCAATGCAAGAGTAGCGAGTTTCACCGCATCCCACACATTTTAGAGAGAAATTAGGATATTTGGCTAAAAATTTATGCCTATTCCATGCCTCTTGAGGTTCAGTCTCAAATGATAAATTACATTGTTTTTTTTCCAAAAGATCATGAACACAATGGGTGCTATTAAACTTTTGGTTACCATTTTTTAGAACACTCGTATATGTTTTTCTTAGATATCTTTCTATTTTTTTATCTTCTTCATTTCCATCATATAATTTTTTTAGATATTTTTCTACAGCAAATTTGAAGATGTTCGCTCCTAAACCAAAGTCAATAAGCCCATCTTCTTCTCTCATATTTATAAAACTTTTGTTTATTTTGCTACCTCCTCGTCTCCAGGAACGTTTAAAATATTGCCAACAGTCATTTATCCTATCTTCTTCTGTAAAGTCTGGGTCTGGTTTTGTATTTTTAAACAATTCTTTTATCTGCAACATTGTATTATGATGATTTTCATAGTATATTTTAAGGGCTTCTAATAGGTCATCCATATTACATTTAGTAGCAACAGTTTGATTAAAGAAGTAAGGATGAAAATGTGATAAATCGAGTAATTCTTTACCCGGATAAAATTCACAAAGATACGTATAGAATAAAGTATGCCCTTTTTCTTTTCTTATTTTATTTACTTCTTTACTAAGATACCGTTCGGACATCCATCCTAATTCTTCTTTATTTTCAGATTTTGATATTACAAATTTAATTATTTCTTTAACTTTTTTACTATCTAATCCCTGTTCGAAATTTTCTCTTGTAATATTAAACTCTTTTTTACAAAAATCTTCCAAATAATTGACTATATTATCCTTAGTTTTATTTTCGTCTAAAATAGTAAGTCCATTTGGACCACCTCTATTTTGAAATTCGTCTTTATAAGGATGGTCTTTAATAAAATTTGATATATCATGGCGTTTTAATTTAGGAAAATGTTTCTTTAATATAGCTGTAGGAATATCAGGAAATGCCGCCAAATAATCATGATAAGTCATACCTGTTGGTGGAGGAGGATAATTTTTTTCCATTTTTACATACATTTTAATATTAATTATAAATTTTTAATCAAATTTAAGATTACAATTATGACTCAAAAATTTGATTTACTTACTTAAAAATAATACAACATATATATCCAATGAATCTTATCCTTATTTCAACATTATTCTCAGTAGTAGTTGAACCTGTTGCTGTGATTCTCACACCCAATAATCATGTTAGTATCAAAGGACGAATAGACGATTATAAAGCTTCCCGATTCATATCAAAAATTAATAAACTAAATACAACCAATATTTATGTTTACATTGACTCACCTGGTGGAGATGTTGATTCAGGTCAGAAAATTATACAATATATCAATTTCAAAAAAGACACTAACAAAACAATAATGTGTATCGCATGGGAAGCGCATTCAATGGCTTTTAACATACTTCAAGCATGCACTTACAGATATGTCTTACAAGACTCGAAGATGATGCAGCACCAAATGTCCCTTAAAAATCTTGCTGGTAATATAGAAAATATCAACAATTATATGCAGATTACCAATAAAATATATGATAAATTAATTCTGGATGCTAGTAAAAGAATAGGTTTATCTGTCGAAGCCTATAAAATTAAAATAATGAACGATTGGTATTTGTATGGAAGTGAAATCGTTGAAAATAATGTTGCTGATGCGATGATTTCATCAGTAGGTTGTAGTAAAAAATTAACAGACTCTGATAGCCTTACTACAATAGGAGATAATATACTAACAGTTTCTGACTGTCCTATAATTTAAATAAAAAATTTGATATTTATTTTTTTTATTTAAAAAAAATATTCTATATAATTATGCCACCTACCAACGTCACACGTCTCGGAAAGGAGATCGTCTCCAGTATTCAAGTATTCAAAAGACTACTATTTACGCCAGAAAGACCTAAGCCTCTTGGGAGGTGGATGGTTAATGACTCGAACTGGACTATCCGTGCGGAATACGCCACATCAGACTCTTGTGGCGGCGATTTGTGTCGAAAAACACCACCTAGGAAGACTCAAAAGTCAACTGAACAAATCGATCCCAGTGCTTTTTAATTAATGGCTTAAAATCTCTTTCAGCATTACTAATTAAATCATTATTATTAGTTTTTTTTATTGCTAACAAAGTTAAACTATATACTATGGTATTATATAAATTCAACATTGACTCGATAAAATGTTGTTCTACTTTATTAAGATGTGAATAATTTATTTTGGATAATTCAAAAGCTGTACCAGCATACGAGTCACCTAGCGCATTCGGCAAAGAATTTTCTCCAAGTTTTTTTTTATGAAGTTCCTGAATACATCGTGTAAAATCTAAAAAGCTTAATTCATCATCTTTCCTATCATTACACATTGAAAATACACTATCTTTAATTTCCTCAAGTGTTACGATACCGACGTTCATTTTCATATCAACCATTTTTTTTGTATTACAAAAAAAATATTTTAATAAAGTTTATCAAATTTTAATTTTTATTAGTTCTTAGACCAAGGGAATAAGCTGGTTTCGTCTCCCAAAGAACGTGGCTTTGTTGATTTCCAAAGCATACCCCACGTCCACAACATTGAGATGATATAATAGCTAAATACTCCATAAGCCGTTGTATCACTATGAGCTCCGGTATAATCTCCCAGTCCATAATGAACAGTCAGCGCTAGTGTAATTATCAAGTTAAGGAAAATGATACAATATCCAGCACAACAACCAAATAATGCTTGTGCTACAGTGAACGCAATACCCATTGGAATTATCCAACTGAAATTTGGATTAGTTAGATCACAAGCAAATACATCTTTGTTGAAATATTCAGACATTCCTTTACACTTAGGCTCAATTGTGCAGGAAGTTTGTCCTTCAAGCGTTTGAAACTTTCCATTAGGACATACCAAACAGTTAATATCACCTGTTTTACTAGAAAATTTACCTACACTACAGTCATTACATACAGCATTACTACGATGAGTAATCTTGTCTGGACCAAATTTTCCCGCTGCGCATAAAGCACCTTCGCAATTAATACCACCCGTATCTGCTTGGTATCTACCCGGTTCGCAATTAGTGCAGTGAGGTCCTAATCCAGCGGTGCTTGTGTATTGTCCCGCAGAACAATCTTTACAAGATGACTCAGAAAGTGTCGTTTGGGCAATATCTCCAAATTTTCCTGCTGGGCAAATTGTTCCCAAACAAGATGCCATTCCCTCGTCCGGTTGATATTGTCCAGAAGGACAAGCTTTGCAGGCAAAGAAAACATGTTCAGCTTCATCCATAAATCTTCCTGCTCCACAATCAACACATGTAAGTTTAAATCTTCTCCTTCTCCTACGAGTGCTACTTCCATTACGATTAACAAGGTCTTCTAAATATACGTTATATTTTCCACTTGGACATACGATCACATTGCCACCAGTTGCTTTAATTGTTTGAGCCATTACTACAAGCCCATTGAGAATAAACATTGAAAGTGCTGTTAAATAATGCATAGTATTGAGTTGTTATTTTACTGTTAAGCTCATCGTATTTTATCAAATTTTTACACATTCATGGATTATTATAACCATAATTATTAAAAATTTGATATTTTGCTTTTACAAAAAGATATAGTAATCAACCGAAGTCCACAAATATGAGTGATAGTCAACCAAGTTACATTCAAGCACAAGAAAATATGCTTGGTCACTATGAAAGAACACCAGATGTTAGCAATTTTGTTTGTATTAAATTTCCAGTTTCAAAACTACATTACATTCTAAATGCGATTGAGGTAGAATACATTAGATATTTTGATAATAATTTGTCCTCAGGTATCGATGGAATTGCAGAATTTATGAGTAACAATATCGAATGTTGGACAAACCCTACTTTAACATCTGGAAATACAGAAAACAGCGATACTGTATGGTTGGCATTTCCAAACAGAGGTAACATTACTGAAGTTTTGAGAAACGATTTTCTAATTGAATCAGAAGAGTTGAATTATGATAAGCATATTGGAATGCTAAATTGGTGTGGAGACACAACATGTTTGGAAGATAATGGGGTAAGATGTCCAACCTGTTGCTATAATCTTGAAAATAACTAACGCACTATAAAAAAAATAAAAATTTGATTGTCCTGTTTTTTTTTCATGATAAGCAATCATCACCAAGACACTATGTCTCAAATCAATGCTCACGGTATCTCTGAATGGACCCTCTTGGGTTACACATCACATGAACACGATTATTACGTAGACTACAATAACAATGTAAGGGTGTTCGATACAGGCGCAATTGTAGCTAGAAACATCACCAATGTAAAAGATGCGGAAGAACTTACTATTGGTTCTCCAGTTTATGGTAAGGATATCTGGATGGGAATTGATATGACAGTTAAAAAGGTTGACCAATCTACACCTAAAAATATTGGTATTGCTATCAGTCAAATGACAGCTAGGAAAGGTTGTTGGGAGTTTTCCGATCATCTTAGTAGGGACGTTGCCATCAAGCTGGTCCATAAATGGTTTATTGAACACAAGTGGCTGGCTCTTTACACTAAACAAACTGATTTGCCACCCATGAGAGCATTTATTGATTGGGTGACAGGAACGCACTTTGGTTCACTATCAGCCGAGGATAAGCATACCTGGTATAGAAATGCTATGAATATTGATTTTGAAATGGAAAGCAAGGGATGTTCGTTTGAAGATTGTATCGGTAATATGAATGTTCCATTTGATAATCCTCGTAACGTAATTCCTTGGCAATATTATGATGATTTCGGACTTCTTAATAAAGCGGAACGTAATTCTATTTGGGCAGTAGGAAAGCCCAAGAGTGAGGAAGAGGCTAATATGCTTCTACATAAAGCACGTAATAATAAAAACGCTGTGTTGCTAAATGACATTTTGAAGCCAAAAACACGTGATTAACTAACATTAGCTTGGTCTCAATCTAATTTAAAATTTATATAATTCCAAAATAAAAATTTTTTTTTTTGAAATTACAATCTATACCCAAAGTGATAGCGTAAAAAGAATCTTAATC
>Ga0163109_10003947_pt1 | contig 11301 bp, 8 predicted proteins | sample CRUFie1St13metaG_FD_108704 | JGI IMG/M metagenome (GOLD analysis project Ga0163109, IMG submission 108704) | Marine microbial communities from the Costa Rica Dome - CRUD Field 142mm St13 metaG | ecosystem: Environmental > Aquatic > Marine > Oceanic > Photic zone | place: Costa Rica: the Eastern... | reverse complement strand
TTCATGACTTGGAATGTAAACATTTGGAAGGTCGATAAGAGCCATAGCATCACCGCGAGATTCACAAACATCAATCATGTGAGTTGTAAGACCTTCATTAGTTAAGCCAGGAATAGTTAGTAGATTCATGTTAATAAATTCAGGATCTGCAACTGTGTCAATTGCTCTACGATAAGTGTGGAAAGCATAACTTGAATTTTCATTCTGTCCCTGAATTCCAATATTATATAGAGGATCTGGCTTTGTAATATCAAACCCATCAAAACCACCCCAGAATGGTGCTGTAAAACGGTTGTATCCATCATCTAACAAGTCGGTATAAGAACCAGATGAAACAGAAGTTTCATTAGCACGAGAACCAGATTCGTAGTAGTATGATGGTGTGGTACCAGCAGTTTTTCTCACATCATCTAGAGAAAAGATGTATGAGAAACCATCAATACCAGCGTCGCTGGGAGTGGCGCTGTTGTCTTCAGGCCAGCTTTGATTCCAAAGTCTATGTGGATCAGCAACAGAAGCATCTGCTCTTGTAGATGAATTTTCTCTAGTTACCATGAATCCAAAGTATGCGTCTGTTGGGTTTGCCAAACCTCCATCTGAAGCAGAGTGTCTAAGTCTGACTGATGGGAATATCAAGGTGCCAGTCACATTCATTCCAAGAACTGGACCAAACACTCCATTTGATGCATCTGGGATATCGCCCATGCCTCTGATGTATACATCTGAGCCGTAGGTCGAGCCACTAGAATTTAGCTGTGCTGTATTAGCAAACTTGGGCGGACCATAGTAACCAAAGGGAAGCAATACTGGGTCCGTGGCGCCTGCATCTACATCTTCGTTCATAACAATGTAAACGTATCTTGATTGATTTGGATAGTCTCCATATTCTCTTAGTCTCTTTTCATTTTCGTTCCAAGCATAAAATCTGTCACCTATTCTACGGGCGATATAATTGGGGGATGTTGGATCTAAAGTTAGATTGTCAAATCTTTCTAAAACTTGAACATTATTATCAGTATCACGTAGACTTCTGATTACAAGTGAGAATGTTCCATAATCGCTAGTAGAGTTATTGGATTGGAAAATTGACTCTATTGAAACTTTTGCGTTCTTGTGCAGCCACTCACCATGTCCTCTTCCCACTAGTTGGAAAAGTTTTTGTTGCGCAGCCGGGTTGTAAGAAGCTGGAGCGCCTTGATCTTGTGCGATAAACCATCCGGCTCTAGCTTCACGGGATGGCTGTCCTTCCATATTTGAAGGGGCATTGCCAGAACTGCCATCACTCAAGGCAAGAATAATTCCTACTAAGTCTTTGCCAGAAGATAAGTCTGTTGACCCGTCTACACCGCCGTCGCGAAGTTCCTGCTCAAAAGTTTCTCCGAGCCAGTAATCTTTTTCAGCACTTGTAGGATAGAATCCTCCAAGGCTCATTACCTGCGGGTTTGTATTGAAGCGCTTGCGGATAAATGTTTCTTTTGAATCGTCAAAGTTAAACTTAACTTTATCAGTTACAACACCGGAGTCGTTTGCAATCTCCACCGTAAAAAGCTTGTTGGTGTCAGTTGTTACAAGAACACCAGCAGATGATGTGGTTGTAGAAAGAGCACCACCCAAACCATCATAAAAAGAGCCAGATAGAGAAATTTTACCCTTATCGAGATACCAGACAGCGGAAAGCATACCGTTTCCAAGTGCAGTACCCGCAGATGCCGACTTAAATACCCATAGTCCGTAAGCACCACCATTTGAGCCAACTGTGCCAGCAATTTGAGAGTCTGTCTTCCAGCCAGCCTTACCAGTAGCGGTAGAGTTTGTAGTTTGTTGCCCGAGAAGTCGAATGAAGGTAAGTGGAGCAACATTGGCGTTTAGGAATGCTTTTGCTGCATAAGTTCCATACATTGGGGACTGGAAGTTACCATCACGATATATGTCTCCTCCCCCGAACCCAGGGACGGTTCCACCAAAATTAGTGACAAAGTCAGAATATGATTCTACAGTTATAGGCTGCATTGCAAGACCGCGAGTAGAGCGTCCTATAACAACAGGACCGATAGTCTCGGCGCGTCTTGGTCTAAAAGAGTTGTCAATTTCGTTGATAAATACGCCGGGGGAGACGAATTTAAAGTTTTTTACGGGCATTAGTTAATCCTCACTTTTAAGTAAATATGCTGTAAAGCATTGCTAATCACATCTTAAATAGTTATCTATTTTCGCAAAGGACTTCAGGAAGTGTCTACTCAGTAAAAAAGTTGTCGTTGCCTGCTGGGACCACTGTTTCTCTTGGGAAGCTAATTTCTACAACATTTTCGTCTTTTCGTACTATTGGACGGTCATCACTGCTTCCTTCGCCTATTAGATAGCCAAGTACTTTTATGTTTATTTCGCTAGTAAATTGTCTCTCATCTTCTCCAAGGTTTGCCACATTATTACTTTGATTAAAGCCCTGATCTATGAAAGCCTCATACATATGTCCATTTCGTTTCATAACAAAAGAATTTATTTGTCCGGTTCTTGTCATAAATGGTTGAGTTAGATCGTTCATTTGCTGTTGATATTCGGTCTTAACAACAATCTTGTAATCAAGATTAACATAAATGGGGATTGGTATTGATAAAAATTCGACAACAATTTTGCTGTTTGCTCTTGGAAAAAACTTTTGTCTTGTTCCTGAAGTGTTTGTTCTAGTACCTGATGCTACGGCAAAATTTCTGGTTTTATCCTGTTTAATTCTCTTTGCGATAACAAGGCGACCTGCTCTGCCATTTTTCTCGTTTGAAAAAGTGTGAGCTTGAAAACCGCCCTTTCTGGTTGGGTCCTTTGTTATCCCGGTTCTCTCTATTGTTACAACTGGTAATGTTATAACTCCACCGCCGTCATCAACAGGATGTCTAAGGTCATGATCGTTCTTAATTTGAAAAGCTCTCTCAGGTGTTTGCCACAATACTGGCACCCTTTTGTATCCTTCGTTTGTTATTGTAGTTAAGTCAAGGTCTTCCTTTAACCAAGATGTTATCGCATAATCTATATCTTCTATATTTGAGCCAAGCATCCCAAGCTCTTTGAGACTGAAATCTTTTTTATCTTCTGGTAGCTGTGTGAAATCAAAGTTTTTAGGTAGCATTGAATAGTCCCTTACGTGCCCTCTTACAAGTAGCAGAGGTTTCAAATGTTTGGTTTACTTGGCCAAAAAGCTTTCTTGAAGAAGAAAGTTTTATAATCTCATAATATCTCTCACCATAAAGAATAAAATCTCCCTCACGAACAAAAAGATTTTGATCTTCAGTGAGCCTACGCTTGTGAAAATGAACAGTAATTTGTGAACTACCATCAATACCAACAGAATCAAGATAAGAAGAACCCTCTTCATCGAAGTTAACAAGAGCAAATACTCTGACAGGGGGTAGAAAAGTTTTTTCTATTGCTTCGCCGTATAGGTCGTGAAAGTTTGTTGCTTCCATATCAATAGGATAATATAATATTTGCTGTCCAATGACCTTTTCTACAAGCTCATCGTTGACTTGCTTAACAAGATCTCTTTCTTTCTTACCAAGAAAGAGCGGCGGCGGTGGGGTTGCTGGTCTGGACCATTCGTTATCTGACATTTAATTATCCTACAAAGATTGGTAGCGGAGAGCGACGAAGAGTTTCTTCTGCTGCCGAGACCTTCTCTTGATCTTTCTTTACCAATTCTGGGTATTCAATCTCTTTCAGCATATCCGTGAGTCCTTGGCGAAGATCGTCTTTTTCTTTTTGTGCCTCGGATAGAAGCGAAGAATAGTTTAGGGTGACGGATTCACCTGGGATTGGGACTGTTTGGAACTTACCACGAATCTGTCCAAGCATCTCTTTACATAGCGCGAGAGCATAGTTGCGAATCCACTGTTTACCCATTGAGTTAATGTTCTCATATGGTATGTTATCGAATGGAAGAGTGTTGATATTGTTTACACCAAGAACGCCGGTATTTGTGCCGTCGTCTTCACCCCAAGAATTATCAGCTATTCTGAAGCGGAACCATATCCTATCCAAATATCCAGCAAAATTATCATCGCCTCTGGGTTTTGGATATAGTCTCAGCCTATTATTAATAATTTCATAAGAATAATGAGAAACTCTGGTGTATAATGAATCCTCATACATTATAGCTTGCAATTTATTTTGCCACGCTGGGACAATCTCAAATGTAGAATCATCTGCATATTGTCCATATGTAGAATAATTCCCTACAACACCCATGCCACCATAGTAGCCATAGAAGCGCCACATGGCGATTGGGGAGCGATAAAAAACTTTATCAATGATAATACGTGAGTCTCCAATTTTTCCTGCGTATGGAACTGCACCGCCTGTATCATCAAGCCCCGAGTCAGACGCTGCTGATACAATAGATTGAAGGTCATAATCTTGTTGATTTTTTACAGTGGTGAATGACGCAGAATAAATACGAGTTGTTCCGCCAACTCCTGCCATTGTAGAAGCACCATCACCTATCTTATTGGCATAAGAGAGCGTTACTCTTGGGTATTGTAAACTCGCGCTAGCAGGACCACTGACAATCTCGCCTTTGTGATCAAAGGTGCCTGTAAGTTTGCCAAGCGTATCGGAGAGGACATTTTTTCCCTGGTGCATGTTGAGAATATAGGAGTATTCTAGAACCGCTTCTTCGTAGGCAGAATAAACATTGTTGTTTGTTAATTCAATGTCTACAACATCGCCACCAAGTTTTTTAAATACATAATTTACTTGTCTTGCAGCACCAGTTATAAATTCAGCAGAGGCTGTATACATGCCAAAAGGAACTGCGGAGGCTACATCATCTGTAGAGCCCGTAGAAGAGAGAATTATAGCGCTAGTTTCTGAAAGTGGTTGTAAGTTTGTGGGCATTCATGGAGCCTCCTGTTCGTAGTAAATAGTGAAAGCACAAACAAAAACCCCCTCACCTTAGTAGATGAGGGGGCAACAAACATTAGTTTGAATTACTCGGACTTAGCAGTCTTCTTTGCGGGAGTTTTTGCTCGGGGTTTGGCTGGTACCTTCTTCTTTGCAGGTGCCTTTGCGGGAGCCTTTGCAGGTGCCTTGGCAGGTGCCTCTCTCTTTGCTTCGTCTTCTTTCGTGTTTATTCTAGATGATCTAATCATGTTATTTCCTTATTGTGAATAAAATCAGTCAGTGCTTACGTCTGCTGCTTTAACGCCAATGAGGCGAACAACCAATTGACCAGCATCATAAGTAGTGGTACCATTGTTATCGGGAGTCAAATACACGTAGTGTCCATCACCAAGAGGAGTTGACATTCCGCCAGCAGCAGTAGCTCCGTTGCCACCAACATTGTTACTGGCAACAGCAGCAACAATGTCCTGTCTATCAGCAATAGTATCACCAATTGCCTCAACAGCGGTGCCAGCAGCTAAAGAGACTGCGGTTACGTCGGTAAGCGCCTCTGCACAAAAAACTTCTCCTGAAATCCACTTTCCGTGAATGTCATTTTCCCACTGCATAAGCTGAGCGCCCGTAGTTGCACTGTGAGTGCCGATAGGCTTATCAACAGCAGATGATCTAATGTCAGCCGCGCTTGTTCCAAGATCTAAAACGATCTCAGTGATAACGAAAACACCTTCGTTGTACATTCTGTGTGATACAACAGCAGGTGAAATACTTGCACCAGCCTGATAAGATGTGTCTCTGCCGGTTGTTCCTCTACGGAGTAGGGCGTCTAAGCGTCTTGCTCCTAATCTTCTACTTCCCATAATATTTTCTCCTTTATGATTATATTATTGCAATAACTTGTTCTATTCAATGAATTATTACCAGCCACCTCGGTAATAAAACTTTCTAAGGGCAGTGGCCTCGCCCAGAGGAGAATATTTCAAGTTGTTGTAAATAGTATCCTCAAAAGCAAAAACCCCCTACCGAAGTAGGGGGCTTGGTTTAGTAAGTGGGCTTACTTATCAGGAAGCGCCTTCTTCACCGAGTAGACCACGGCAGATGACTAGACCATACATATCTGGACGCACCATCTTCTTCGCGTAACGGGTCATAACGCCCTTACGTGGTACGAAGTCTTCTGGTCCGAAGATTGTGGGTGTAGTCTGTAGTGGCACGTAAGGTGCGTAGACATAGCCGCTTTCAAGGAAAGAGGCACCGCGACGACCAACGAGGAGCAACTGGCGTGGGAAGTATGGGTCAACAATGACATCAAACTTCTTGCTCAGTGAACCAACGCGGACAGCACCGATGGAGCCCTTCTCGTCGTCGTGAGTGACGCTCGCACGGAAGCCAGCGGTGAACTCAAGGATGTTGGCAACTTCAGGTCCGCAGACAACGAAGTTAGCGCCACCACGAAGAGTCTTGCGGTGAATCTGTGCAGAGACATCGTTGATAGTTTCAACGAGGGTCTCGTACCACTCAGAGACAGTGCCGGTGAAGTCAGGAGCAGCAGAAGATGCACCTAGTTCAGCACCAGTCTCGCGGTTGACAAAGAGACCAGGGGAGCGTGACCAGTAGTAGGTAGCTGCGGTAGCACCGTTAACGAGGTCAGCAAGGATCTCACGGTCAATCTCAAGAGCAATCTGCTCGGAGAGAATTGAGGTAAGTTCAACCTCTGCATCCAAGTTGTGGTATGCGTTGAGGTCCTGACCAAGCTCTGGGGTCCACTTAGCCTTGAGCTTCTTGGTCTGAGCGGTAATCGCGGTTGAATCAACCTTGATGTCGATCTCAGGGATTCTGCTCTCGCCTTCTAGTGGGAAGAGGTCACCAACGACCGCACCGACAGTGCTTGCAGCGTCAATCTGGTCAGCAAGTGGCATGGTTAGAGTGCCTGCTGCAAGGGTAGTACCAACAACGTTTACAGAGGACTCACCGGTGACGAATGATGACTTACCGGAGATGATGTAACGAATTGCTTCACCGCCATCAGTATCTAGCATGCTGTCCGCGTTAGAGACGCGGGTGGTCAAACGACGAATCTGATCGACATCGCCTGTGTCAAAAGAGCCAGACGCTACGCCACCGAAGGCGCCAAGATCGGATGCAAGTGCCTCTGCGGTAGCATCACTGCGGTCTCTACCTCTTGCAAGCCCAGCTAGAACGAACGCTGAAAGGTTGTTGAAGTCAGGATCACCTTCGGTTATGGTGTGATCACCGGTGGCAATGTCAAGAACGATGACACCGTAAGAGCTATCTGTGATGGAGAGAAGATCAGGGTCATACTGAATTCTCTTTGCATCAGCAGTGCTAACAGAACCATTAAGCATGAAGGTTCTCATAGCAGCGTTAGTGAGATCGCTCGCAACAGTGGCGTTGTTGGAGCCAGTTGCGCTTGCGTAGGCATAGCCAGTAGCACCATCACGAAGAGGACCACCAAAGCCAGCCTTGTTGGAGGCATCAAGAAGATTGACGCCATCGATGACCTCGGAACCAACTTCGTTGGTACCATAGATTGACTTGCCAACACGGTTACCAAGACGATCGGTCTGGGAGCCACCATCTCCAAGATCACCAGAGAAGGTGAAGTCAAGGAAGAAAATGAGGCCACTGGGGAGGCTCATGGGCTGAACGCTAACGAGATCGTTGGCGATAAGACCAGCGAAAACGCGACGAACAATTGGGAATGCGACGGCTGCGAAGCCTTCGACAGAACCTGCACCAAGGGTAGTCTGCTCGCGGAGAAGCTCCTTGGCTTGGTTTTCAAGTAGACGGGCCATTGAGTTCTGCTGACGCTCGGTCTCGATGCCCTCTAGAAGTCCGGTCTTCTTCCACTTGGAAAGAAGTGCGTGGGACTCGGCACGCATATTACGATTGACAACGCCTTCGGTCAATCTTTCAACAATACTAGACATATTTAAATCCTCCTTAATTGATTTAGTTTATACCTGCTAGTTTACGCATTCTCGCGGTGAAGGGATCCACTTTAGGTTCTTCCTTGCGAGATGCACGGATAACGGAAGTTGGACGGGTGATAGCTTCGCTTAGTGATTGTGGTCCTCTCTTGGGAGTGGACGCCACTGTGCTTTGAAGTGTCTCGTGGATTGTCTTTGCTTCCTCAACCGAACCAGCCTTAGAAATCGCTTCGACAATTCTTTCTTTTTGTCGCTCATTCAGGGAGGTATTTCTCAGCGTGCGGTTGGTGTAAAGGAGTCGTGCATTACTAAGATTTACATCCTGCACATTCTCCTTAAGAGATTCAACTACTTCTTGGTAGTTGGAAAGATTTTGTTTTAATTTCTTGTTCTCGAATACTAGCTCTTCTTGAGCCTTCTTAAGTGCTTCGAGTTCTTCTGCGACTTCGGTGCTGCGGCGATGAGCCATCTCTAGCTCCATTTGGTGCTTGACTGCTTCTTCGGAGCGTCCAGCCCAGCCGCCTAGCGTAGCACCCATGTCTACGGTAAGTTTTTCCATAATTGCATCGAGGAGATCATCGGAAAGTTCTTCGTAAAGATCTTCTTCGCCTTCTTCCATAACGTCATCATCTTCTTCGGCTTCGTCAAGAGTTTCTTCGTCCTCTTCGGAAAGCATAGAGGCGACCATTTCCATAATGGACTCTTCATCTATTTCCATTTCTTCGTCCATAGTTTCTTCAGCCTCTTCTTCGGTTTCTTCAGCCTCTTCAAGAGTTTCCTCTTCTTCGACGCCTTCACGAAGCTGGTTAAGTGCTTCGGCAAGTTCTTTAAAATCAATTGTCACCTCTGTTGCTTCGCCTTCGCTTACGCCACCAAGAGCAGCGTTGTCCTCGGTAAATGCGTCGGGAACACCTTCAGCAATCTCGTCGGCTTCGACTTCTTCATCTATTGCCGCTTCGGCACCAGCGGACGGAGTTTCTTCTCCTGCGCCAAGACCCAATGCATCAGTCAACTCGTCCTGTTCCAGTAACTGGTTGAGGGTTGACTTGACTTCTTCTGAATACTTGTCGATAATTGTGGCCTCCGCATTCTTCATTGCGGCTTCCTTCAACGCCTTTGCGTCTACGATTGCTTGCTCTAGTAATGAGGACATAAACAAAAACTCCTATAGAAATAGTTTTTCATTTTAAATAGTGCATAGAGGAAGTAAAAGCAGTTCTTTTAGCCCGGTCTAGTGGAAGCGACACCATTAAAAGTATGCATATCAAGTTTGTAGTAAGCTTTAAATTTAAAGTTCTTTGCTCCTGTGCCAGCGGTAGTACTTTTTCCAATTGATATAAACACATGAGCATTTGACCCGGTGGGTCTGCTTGGCATACTACTCATAAACAGGGCTGGCGCCTCTTGTTGTCGAGTTTTTATTCTTGCATTATTGTTATCATAAACGGTTGTGTTTACCCACTGAAAAGGTGTTACCGGACCAGGGGCAGATGTACACACTGTTGTTCTAATATATCTCATATTTTCGGTGGTAAGAACTGATTGTCCCCCATTGCCATAAAAAACTCCAGCTTGAGGGGTTGCAGATTTATATATCATTATACCGCCGACCCGACCTGTTTGAAAATCATTCGTGCCATCATTTATACCTATTGCAATAAATGCTTTGTTATTGTCACTATCACCCGGATTTTCTGTTATTTCTAGAAAAAAATCTAATGTAAAATGGTCCGATCCAAGATTTACTGGTTCTCCATCGGGTTCTAGCAAAGGAAAGCCAAAGTAAGTTGCTTTCGTGCTGCCTATGCCCACGCCGCCGCCAAGATTAGATGCAACATCTTCAACTGTTACTGAGTTGACAAAACCATCATCAGAGTAAGCACTGACGACCGTAGACGGGGTTCCAGAACTTACTCTGTCTGTAGTTCTGACATTTATTGCATCAGACAATAAGAGCTTTGTCCACTCATCGCCATCAGTTAATCCCCAAAATGTTCCTGCTGAGCTAGATAAAAGAGTCATTTGTGACATCAGTTTGTCCCCACTATATAAAAGCTACCAACACCGTCAGAAGCGATTGTTACAGCGCCATAGCCGGTTTGAATTTTTACAGTACCCTGACCATCAATTGTTTGTCCACTTCCAGCAGATGTAGCAATTACAATGTGATTAGAGCCAGAGCAGCTTCCACTAACATCCTTGAAGGTTAATCTCTGTCCCGGTCCGTATTGATTTGCTGGTGATAGCGAAGCAGTAATAGCCGAGCCAGTGGTTACAATACCAATTAAATCGCTTTCAGGAGCAACAGTGAAGTTGGTTGTGAATGATCCGTAAGCACTTTGTCCGCCTACGTTTTGTAAGTTGCTGCCGTCTCCATAGAAAAACGATGCAGAAATATTGCCAGAAGAACTGACTTCTTGGACAGCTAAAGTGTTTGTAGCAGCGTTGAATGTAAATGCACTAGAGCCACCAAAAGCATTACTATTGTTAAATTGAACTTGGGTATTGGTGCCAGCAGCGCCATTGTTTTGCATCAAGGTGACAACACTTGTTAAAGTGGCATTTTTTACATTGTTGGAGTCGCCACTATCTCCTAGTAAAATAATATCTGCTGGGGCGGGACTAGCTTTAGCTGGTGTCCTTATAGGACTAATAGTTAGACCTGTTGCTGACAGAACATTTAAACCGCTTGTATTGCTAGCGGTTACCTCCAATCCTTGTGCGCTTGCTGTTAAACCAAATGAAGCAGACACTGACAATTTATTTGAATTGTTAAACAAGCCCGCGCCAATATTGATATTACCAGCGTTAACATTACCAACTAACTCTGCCGCCGCTAGATTAGTTAAATTACCCCCATCTCCATAAAACTGAGATGCTGACACATTAACAGATGCGCTAACCCCTGAAACGCTAACGACCTTTGTAGTGTTATTAAATAAAAATGTGTTATCAGCACCAAAATCGCCAGAGTCATTAAATTGAATTTGCTCGTTAGAGCCTGCTGGGGCACGAAAAGTCAAGCTATTTTGCATATAAGTCTGTAAATTAGTTATTGTGGCCTTTTTCAAAGCGTTAGATTCATCATTATCAGCAACCAAAAACTCATCAGCGCCTGCTAAAGATCCACCAGCAATACCATCGGCTCTATTTGGATCTGCTCTTATACCACTCCCTCCGACTCTTAATCCGCTTGTGTTGCCGGCGCCATTGATTGAGATACCATTTGCTGCAACCGTGATACTTGTATCGGAACCAGAAACTGTAACGGCGCCTCCCGTGTTTGTTAAACCATTTCCAAGACTTATGTTGGCAGCGTTTACTTGACCAGTAATGCTATTAGCTTTCAAATTTGTTAGCCCACCGCCAGAACCATAAAACTCTGAACCAGATATATTTACTGATGCTGAAATGTTGCCTGTAACTGCCAAAACAACTTGGTTGTATGTAAAACCAGAACTTG
>Ga0163109_10003946_pt1 | contig 11301 bp, 8 predicted proteins | sample CRUFie1St13metaG_FD_108704 | JGI IMG/M metagenome (GOLD analysis project Ga0163109, IMG submission 108704) | Marine microbial communities from the Costa Rica Dome - CRUD Field 142mm St13 metaG | ecosystem: Environmental > Aquatic > Marine > Oceanic > Photic zone | place: Costa Rica: the Eastern... | reverse complement strand
TATTACAGCGCCATCTAAAACCCTCACATTATCACCCAGAATAGAGTTTTTTATAAGTACATTGTTTCCTATAGAACAATTTTTACCTAAAATAACATTTGATTCAATTATTGTATTGTGACCAATAATTGAATTATTACCAATTTTTACATTTTTTCCAATTAGAACATTATTACCAAACTTAACTTTCTTAAAATTTTTTTGATTTGGAGCATTTGCTGTAAAATCAATAACATCATCTAAAGAATTTGGATAAAAAAGAGCTGTTACTGAATATACTGATTTTAATACATTTGAGACAATTATGGGTTCACAATGATTTTTTATTAACTTCAAATATTTATCACTAGAAATAATATATTTTGCTTTAGTTTTCTTCAATATGTCTAAGTATTTTATATTATTAAAAAATGATATATCATTTTTTGAAGCATTTATTAAATTACTAATATTGTTAATTTTTATATTTTTTTTTATATTTTTTTTTCCCAAAATTTTTAATATAACAGATAGAGGTATATTTTTTTGTCTTTCAAAAAAGTGATTTTTAATTTTCACTTAATAAATCCTTATCTATTGTGTATTTATTTAACTTAATTAAAATATTTTCAGTAATATCTAAAGTTTTAGATCCAACTAAAATATTTTTTTTATCTAAGACTAATAATATATTATTATCCTTAACGTATTTAGTAACTATGGGATTAAGATTTTCTAAAATTTTTTTTGTAAATTTTTTCTGTTCACTAGATAAATTTTTGTTATTTTTTTTTAAATCTTTTTGATATTTATTCAAAAGTTGATTTAATTTCTTAATTTTATTATCTAACTCATCCTTTTTTAAAATATTTTTTTGCTTATTTATTTCACTCTCTTCATTCTTAATTTCTTCTTGTTGTGTGATTAATTTTGATTTATTTTCATTTTTAATCTTTAACAATTTATCTTTATAAAAAATACCTAATTTTGAATTATCAATTATAAATTGAACATCTAAATAAACAACTTTTTCTGTTGAAAAAGCATAAGTCGTTTTTAGTAAAAAGATTAAAAAAATTAATAATTTCATTAAAACGACGTCCCTATTTGAAATCTAAATTTTTCTGTAATGTCTGACTCAGCCTCAGAGATAGGTACCGCATAGGAAAAGGTCATAGGGCCAACAGGACTAAACCAATTTAAAGCTATACCTGTAGAAGATCTTATTTTATTTGAGTCCAAATTATCATTGTAGTCAACCTCCCAAACATTTGCCATATCTAAAAAAAAATTGAAGTCTAAATTTTCATTTTCATAAAATATATTTGGCAATGTAGAGCTTAAATTTAAAGCGGCTGCATAATTACCACCAATGTACTGTGAACCTTCCTTTGGACCAATTTTTCCAGACTCGAATCCTCTTAATAATTTACTTGGTATGTATACCCTCTTTGAGACTCTAACATTATCTTCTAATGAATTAATTGATTTTAACAAAAATTTAGCCGACAAAATTAAGTTATCATTTACAGAGTGATAACCTGCAGTGCTAAAAGAATTTTCAATTGATAAATCATCTGAATAAATAGGAAGTGTTTGACTAAATTTATTTATAAAACCATCCGAAGGCTGAAAATTTTGATTTAATTTATTATAAGATATTGAATAAGATAACAAATTTTCAATGTAATTACCTTCTTGTTTTTTAACAATGTCACTTGCTGTTGAAGAAGTTTCAAGATCTTCATAAAAGTTTGATAAATCCAAATTTACAAATAAATCATCCATCTGTTCAAAACCTGTACCTAAAATAAAACCTGTTCTACTTGTTTTATAACCGCTAGCGCTCATAAAATCATTCGATGAACTTTCAATTACGGTTTTTATAGATTTATCAGAGTTTTTAAAATTAGGGTTTAATACTGAAAATTTACCTTTAATCGCATCTTCTGTTAATAGTAAGTTTGTATCTAGTTCTATTCCAAGTCCTAAATAATTTTTCTCTTTAATACCTCCAGAAATTGTTGCTCCAAGTGTACCAGCTCCAGCACCTGCAAATATTTCACCAGTCGGTTTTTCTTCGACAGAAATATTAATAATTTTATTTGAGCCTTCAATTGAAGAAATCTCATAGTTTACTGATTTAAAAATATTTTTTGCTTTTACATTTTGTATAGATCGTTCAAATAACAATTTATTGAATGCATCACCTTCATCAACAATAAGTGTATTTCTGATAACTTTTTCATCAGTGATAAAATTGCCTAAAATATTTATTCTTTCAACAAAACTCTTTTCTATATCTTTAAATTTTATAATTACATCTATTGTATTATCTTGATTTAATATTTCATCATATGATGCATTAATAAATACAAAGTCATTTCTCAAAGTATAAATATTTAAATCATCTACAATTTTATTTACAATTTTTTTGGAATATTTTTTACCTTTTATTTTTCTAAATCTTTTTTCAAATGCACTGAAATTATCAACATCAAAATTTAAATTTTCACTTATTGAAATATTATTAAAGTAAAATTTATTACCTGCATCAATATTAAAAATTATTTCAAATTGATTTTGTTCATTTAAGATCGCAGAAGAAGACTTTATTTTTACATTGTAATAGCCTTGGTTTTGATAATATTTTTTTAATCGTATAATGTCTGAATCTATTCTATTGGAATCTAAAAATTTATTTCTGGTTATAAACTTCCAAAATTTTGTTTCTTCAGAAATAATAATATTTCTCAAAGTACTATCTCTAAAAACTTTATTACCAATAAAATTTATTTTTTTAATTTTAGCAATTTCACCTAAATCGAAATCATAAATCAAGTCTATAGTGTTATTTTTATTTCTAATAACGGAACTTTTTAAAGTTACATAATAATAACCATATGATTTCAAAATATTTTTTAATAGTATTGTCTGTTCTTTAATTTTATTTTCGACAAAAGGATATTTCTCATTTTTAGAAGTAACTTTTTTTAAACTATCGGTAATATAATTTTTTTCTATACCGTTAATTACGATCGATTGAATTATAGGATTTTCTTCAACTTTAATTTCTATAATTCCATTATTATTCGATGCTAAAACACTTTTAAAATAATTTGTAATATAAATATTTTTTAAAGAATCATTTAAAATATCATTATTTATTTTATCTCCTACCTTTAAATTAGAAAACATTATTATTGTTTCATCTGTAATTCTATCATTTCCAATTATATTAAATTGTTTTATTATCTCAGAATATGAATGATTGATAAATAGAGTTTGAAAAATAAAAATATATATTAATTTTTTTATAAATATTTTAATAATCATAAAATTTAATATTACCTTCTAAATATTTTTTTGTAATGATGATCATTTTTTTTATATCATAAATATTTTTAGGTTTTAATTTATAATATTTGCTTAAATAAGGCTTATTAATCAATCTTAAAATATTCATTTGGATAGATTTATAATTAATTTGACCATTTAAATATTTATGAACAAGATTATCATTAATTGTAATTAATATAGTTTCAAAATATGATGAGTTTTCTGGAATTAAATCAATTAAAGATAACAATGGAAATATTTTTTTTTTTGGAACTAAAAATTTAATTTCATTAAATTTCTTTAGTAAATTTTTATTTATATTTTGCCTTTGGACTTTGTTGATTTGCAAAGCATTTGTAATAGGAATTGTCATATTTGTTTCATGAGCTAAAAACTTTATAATATTATGTTTAAAAAAAACTATTGCATGAATAAATGATGATGGATGGATCAAAATACTAATATCCTTTTTTTTTAAATCAAAAATTTTTATTGCCTCAATATATTCAAAAATTTTATTCATCATGGTTGATGAATCTATAGAAATTTTTTTTCCCATTTTCCAATTAGGATGTTTTAAAGCTTCTTTTGGATCGATATTAGATATATTTCTATTTGATTTAAGTAAAAATGGTCCTCCCGAGGCTGTCAATATTACTCTATCAATAGATGATTTTGGTTCATTTTTTATTAATTTCCATATTGAAAAATGTTCAGAGTCAATTGGAATAAAATTAGTTTTATGTTTTATTAATTTTTTTTTTATAATATCCCATCCACAAATTATGGTTTCTTTATTAGCAATTAGTATATTTTTAGAGTTCGGAATTATATTTAAAGTTGGCTCGAGTCCATTGATTCCAGAAATTGAATTTATAACATAATCTATTTTTTTTGATTTTAGAATTTTTTTTATATTTTTAATGCCTAAATATAAATTGATATTTTTTGATTTAAATTTTTTCTTAAAACTTAAATATTTTTTTTTGTCCTCAATAATTATATTTTTTACTTTAAATTTAATAGCCTGATTAAATATTTTTTGAACATTACTTTTAGATGTTAACAAATGTATTTTAAAATTTTTATTTTTTTTTAGAACACTTAACGACGATGTTCCAATTGAACCTGTGGATCCCATAATTACGATATTTTTTTTCATAGTAAAATTTTAAAAAACAATCCTAGTGGAATGGCAAAAATTAAACCATCTAATCGATCCAAGGCTCCACCATGACCAGGTAACATATTTCCAGTATTTTTAATTTGTGCTTTCCTTTTTAAATAAGATATTGTCAAATCACCGATCTGTGAAATGAATGAGATTAAAATAGAAAATATAATTATATCTATAATTTCAAAATGTCTTTGAAAATAAATTACGACTACAGATACGGATAAAGTAAATGATCCTATCATTCCTGAAATAGTTTTATTTGGACTTATTTTTGTGAGTTTTTTACCTTTTAGAGTTTTACCAAATATGAACCCTCCAATGTCTGAAAATACACATACTAAAAAAATTATATATAAATATAATTTATCTAAATCCTTATTTCCTGTAAAAATAGTCCATAATTTTAATACTATAAAAGTTAAGTAAATGATTAATAATGATAGAAATATTAAATGATATATTTTTTTTTTATTAAATATTTTTCCAAATATAAAATTAAACTCAAATATAAGCTGATATAGAAAAAAAATTAATAAAGTAAATAAAACTACACTATTTATCAAAGATAAAGCAACAAATGCCAAAAGAATTAAAGAAGTAACTATACGCTTACTCAATTCTTTCATTTATACCTCCAAAATTTCTTCTAACAAGTTTAAATTTTTTTAATATTCGGAAAAAATCTTGTTTATTAAAATCTGGCCACATTTTTTTTTCAAAAAAAATTTCTGTATATATGATTTGCCAAATTAAAAAATTACTAATTCTTTTTGTATTTCCTGTTCTAATCAATATATCAGGATCTGGAATATTATTTGTGTACAAATTTTTTTCAAAATTTTTTAAATTAACAGATAAGGTTTTTTTTTTCATTATCTTAAATGATCTAATAATTTCTTGTCTTGAGCCATAATTAAGAGCCATATTAATCTGTATTTTGTCGTTATTTTTTGTCAATTTCTCAACCTTAGAGATTTTATTCTTTAATTTTTTTGGAAATGATGAAATATCTCCAATAACTTTAATTTTAATTTTTTTTCTTTTTAAATTCTCTAGTTCCCGATCGATATATTTTTCAAGTAATGTGAATAAATATTTGATTTCATTTAAAGGTCTTTTCCAATTTTCTGTTGAAAAAACGTATAATGTTAAAAATTTAATATTTTTTGTTTGTGCTGCTGAAATAATTTTTTCAACAGCTTCTAAGCCTTTTTTATGACCAAAATTTCTTGATTTTTTTTTTTTAATACCCCATCTTCCATTACCATCCATAATGATGGCTACATGATTTGGAGATTTCATATTGTCATTATTTCTTTTTCTTTTGATGAAACTTTCTCATCTATTAAATTAATATTTTTATCTGTGAGATCCTGAATAATTTTTTCATATTTTTTTTCATCATCCTCTGATATTTCTTTTGACTTAAGCATTTTTTTTAAATCATCGTTAGCCTCTCTCCTAATATTTCTAATTGATACTTTGCATTTCTCACCCATTGATTTTACCATTTTTTTCATTTCTACTCTTCTCTCTTCGCTTAAATCTGGGATTGGTAATCTAATTAATTGTCCATCGAGTTGAGGGTTTAGACCAAGTTCTGATTTTTTTATTGCAGAGTCTATAAATGATACATTGTTTACATCCCAAACCTGAATATTGATAGTTCTAGGTTCAGGAGTTGTAATTGTTCCTAATTGGTTGATTGGCATTTTTTGGCCGTAGACTTCAACTTTTACAAAATCTAACATACTTGCATTTGCCCTACCAGTTCTAAGTGTGTTTAATTCCTTTGAAAAAACTTCAATGGTTTTCGACATCTTTGATCTGTATAAGTTATCATCAAACATCATTCACCAATTTTTATTCTAAAAAATTCTTTAACCTTGAGATTTGGAACATTAATCTCATTCAAAATATCTTTAACTTTTTTTTTTGGCTCCATTACCCAATCCTGAGACATTAAACTATTTTCTTCTTTAAATTTATTTAATTTTCCTATGCTAATTTTTTTTGCAATTTCGTCAGTTTTTCCTGAATTTTTTAACTCTTCAGCAATTAATGTTTGTTCTTTTTTGATAATATCTTCACTTATTTTATCAGAACTTAAAGCTATTGGATTAGAAGCTGCAATATGCATTGATAACTGTTTCCCGAAAATTTTTACATTTTCATTATTCTCAGATGTTTCAATGGAAACAATTACTCCAAGCTTTGAAACGTTTTCTTTAATTACAGAATGTTGATAAATATAATTTTGAGAGTTAGAATTTGCGATAGTTTTAGTTTTTCCAATAGTTATTTTCTCTCCAATTTTTGCAATCATTGATACAAGATTATCTTTAACATCTTTTCCATTAGACATTTTGGTGACATTTAATTTTGTGATATCAGATGAGCAAATATTATTTAATTCACTTAACTCCTTAACGAAAGATATAAAATCTTCATTTTTGGCAACAAAATCTGTTTCACAATTTACTTCAATTAAAGATGTTTTGTTTTCATCACCGCTAATTACAATAACTCCTTCTTTTGCATCCCTATCCATTTTTTTTGAAGCTTTTGTAATTCCTTTTACTCTTAAAATCTCAACTGCTTTATCTAGATTTCCATTTGCTTCTTTAAATGCTGCATTACAATCTTTAAAACCAGCACCTGTAGATTGTCTTAATTTTTTAATTTGTTCTATATCACTCATTCGATTTAAATTGGTATTAAGTTAATTTAGTTTTTTGTCTATGGGTTTAACTTTTGTATCATTTTTTTCTGTTGGAATTTTATCAACTACATTTGAGTCATTATTTTGTTGAGTAATATTTTTCTTTGCATCATTGATTGTGTCTTTCATGATGTTACAGTATAAATCAATTGATCTTCTAGCATCATCGTTTCCTGGGATGGGATAATCTATGCCATCAGGATTTGAATTTGTGTCTAAGATTGCAATAATTGGTATTCCAAGTTTAATTGATTCTTTTATCGCCAATGACTCATAGTTGGTATCAATTATAAATACTAGATCAGGAACTTTTTTCATATTCATAATTCCTCCTAATGATCTTTGTAATTTATCCCTCTGACCACTCATTTTAAGTAATTCTTTTTTTGTAAAACCTCTGTTTTCAGCAGACAAATCTGAATTTATCTTATTTAATTTTTTTATTGAATTTGAAATTGTACCCCAATTAGTCAACATTCCACCTAACCAACGATAATTTACAAAATATTGGTTAGTGTCTTTGGCTAATTGAGCAACTGCCTCAGAAGCTTGCTTTTTAGTAGAAATAAACAAAATATTACCTCCTGCTGAGATAGTATTATGAACTTTTTCAAGCGCTACATTTGTTAGTTCAAGTGTTTGAGTTAGGTCTATTATGTGAATGGAGTCTCTTTTTCCAAAAATGTATTTTTTCATTTTTGGGTTCCATCTCAAAGTTTTATGTCCAAGGTGGACGCCAGCTTCAAGTAATTGTTCAATCGTTATTTTTGGTATTTTCATAATTTTTCCCGGTTGTGCCACCACAATTATTGCCCAAATGGGACCGGAGGTATAAAACCACTAATTGTGTGCGTGTTATTTTGAGTGATAAATACAAAAAAATTAATAAAACACAACCTTTATTTTTCCTCAATTTTCGTATTTTCAAGCAAATTTAATGAGTTTAATAGCTGATTGTTAATTTTTCTTTTATCTTTAAGATGAAATTTGTGAATTTTATTATCCTTATCTAGCAATATATTAATTTTCGTTTTTCCATCCTTTAAACCAAGATTTTTGATTTTTTTAAATTCTTCAATATTGTTAAATTTAAATGTGATGTTAGTCATTTGTTTATTCAATAATTCATTTAAAGAAATAATTTTTTTTACATTGATTCTTTTTTGGGATTTATCCTTATCAATATAATTTTTTATTAAAGTAATCATTAAAGAATTTCCTTCAATTAATTTATCTCTATTTGTTTCAAAAATCTCCGAAAATATAAATAACTCAAATACATTAGATAAATCTGAAAATTTTGCTATTGCATAAGAGCTACCTTTTTGGGTTTTTTTTTCTTGAACTTTCAATACAGTACAAGCAATATTTGAGCTTAAAATATCGATATTATTTTCAAAATCATCGTAATTAACAATATTATAATTATTATAAATTGACCTATATTGATTTAGTGGGTGATCAGAAATATAAAATCCCAGGGTTTCAAATTCTTTGGAGAGTTTAATGTCTAAATCCCAATCATCAATATTTTCCAAAATATAATTATCTTCAATTTCATTTTCTTCAAAAAGATTAATTTGGTTTAAGAATTTATTTTCATGTATATTTTTAGATTTTAAAATTAAATTTGGTATAGAATTAAATAATGATTTTCTATTACTGCTGAATAAATCAAAACAACCAGCCTGAACTAAACCTTCCATTTGTAATTTATTTATATCCTTTGGATTTATTCTATTAATGAAATCTGATATACTTTTAAATTCTCCATTATCTACTCGCTCTTTGACAACATTTAAAATAGATTCATATCCAACATTTTTGATAGCGCCTAATGCATAATAAAAATTTTTACCATCTGATGAAAAATCAGCATTAGATTTATTTATATCTGGTCTTACGATTTTAATTTTAAGTCTTTTAAGTTCTTCATAAAACTCACTCAATTTTTTTTGATTAGATAATTCCATTGACATTGATGCTACAAAAAATTCATGAGGATAATAAGTTTTTAAAAAAGCAGTTTGATATGCAATTACTGCATACGCAGCTGCATGACTTTTGTTAAATCCGTACTCTGCAAAAGGTTCGATTTTTAAAAAAATTCCAGCGGCTATATCTTTACTAATTCCATTTTTATAAGCTCCTTCAACAAATCTTTGTTTTTGCTTTTCTAGTTCTGCTCTCTTTTTTTTTCCCATTGCTCTTCTTAAAATATCTGCCTCTCCTGCTGTAAATCCGGACAAAACCTGTGCAATCTGCATTACTTGTTCTTGATAAATAATTACTCCATAGGTTGGTTTTAATATTTGCTCTAATTTTGGGTGCAAATAATCAGGTTCTCTTTTTCCATTCTTACATTCATTATAAATTGGGATATTGCTCATTGGTCCAGGCCTATAAAGAGCTACTAATGCAATAATATCTTCTAATCTGTTGGGCTTCATGTTTAAGAGTGCATCTTTCATCCCAGAACTCTCAAGTTGAAACAAACCGATAGTTTTACCGCTTGATAATAATTCATATACTTTTTGATCTTCGTAATTAATTTGATCTATATTAAATTCAGGTTTATTTTTTTTTATTAGTTTTTGAGCTTTATCAATAATTGTTAATGTCTTTAAACCAAGAAAATCAAATTTTATTAAGCCTGCGTTTTCAGCTGAATACATATCAAACTGTGTTGAGGGTAATAATAAATCTGCTGTATTGTCTTTATACAACGGTACAGTCTCAGTTAGTTTTTTATCTGCGATAACAACTCCAGCAGCATGAGTAGCAACATTTCTATTTAAACCTTCAAGTTTAAGAGATAAATTAATCAAACGGTCAACCCTTTTATCCTCCTTTATTAATTTTTGGAGTCTGGGCTCAAGATTAATACACTCTTGTAATGACATTGGTCTTGATGGGTCAAAAGGAATCATTTTACAAATACTATCAATAAATCCATAAGGCAATCCAAGTACTCTCCCAACATCTCTAATTACCATTCTTGCTTTAAGTTTGCCAAAAGTAATTATATGAGCAACGCTATCTTTATATTTTGTTTTTAAGTACTCAAAAACTAAATCTCTTTTTTCCTCGCAAAAATCTATATCAAAATCAGGCATAGATATTCTATCTGGATTCAAAAAACGCTCAAAAATTAAATTAAATTTTATTGGATCAATATCAGTTATAGACAAACACCAAGCTACTAAAGAACCAGCACCAGATCCTCTTCCTGGACCAACGGGAATATTATTTTTTTTAGCCCACTTAATATAATCTGAAACAATTAAAAAATAACTTGCATAATTCATTTCAATTATAATTCTAATTTCATGATCTAACCTTTTTTTATATTTTAAATATTTTTCCTCATTTTCAAATTTATCTTTACTATGATGAAAAACATTTAAGAATTTATCTTGCAAGCCTTCCTTAGATAATTGCTTCAGCATTTCATTTGCATCTTTATCAGAAGAAGAAATATTTGGTAAAATAGGTTTAGATGAACTGGGTTTAAAAGAACATCTATATGGAAGATTAAAATTATTTTCTAACGCCTCAGGTAAATCTTTAAAAAGTTCAATCATATCATCTGATGATTTAAAATAATGCTGATTTGTAAGTTTTGTTCTATTAGAATCACTAACATATGTTTTTTCACCAATACACATCAAAGCATCATGAGCTTCATACATATCTTGATTTAGATAATAAATTTCATTTGATGCAATTATTGGTAATTCAAACTTTTTAGAAATTTTAAGATTGAAATTTTCGAAATCTTTTTCATTTAAATCGTTATGTCTTTGAATTTCTATATAAATATTTCCCTCAAATTTTTTTTTTAGTTTGATTAATATTTCTTCAATTTCATTTGTTAATCCTTTGTTAAAAAGAGATCCAAACATACATTTAATTGAACCAGTTAAAATTATTATGCCATCTGAATTATTTATTAAATCATCTAATTGACAATGAGGACTAGTAATTTCTGAATTTCCTAAATAGGATTTTGATGAAAGTTTTATTATGTTTTTATATCCATTATAATTTTTAGCTATTAAAGGAATTAATCCTATAAATTTCT
>Ga0163109_10003944_pt1 | contig 11302 bp, 14 predicted proteins | sample CRUFie1St13metaG_FD_108704 | JGI IMG/M metagenome (GOLD analysis project Ga0163109, IMG submission 108704) | Marine microbial communities from the Costa Rica Dome - CRUD Field 142mm St13 metaG | ecosystem: Environmental > Aquatic > Marine > Oceanic > Photic zone | place: Costa Rica: the Eastern... | reverse complement strand
TTCTGAAGAATCGGTGTTTTTTAGGAGTTTTAGTGCTTTTTTTTGTGTAAAACTGGTACTTTTTTCAAATTCAACACTTTTACTTTTTGTTGATTTCAATTCATAAGACCATTTATGGTGTCAAAACTTTTAATTAAGGAACTTATTTTGTTTTTATGGTAACAATTTTCAGCTCTTTATTGAATTTAAGTTTTTTCACAGTTTGTTACCGCTTATGGTAACAATTTTTGTTACGAGTTACCATTTTATCGTCACAATTACTGTTGATTGTAATTCAACAACAATTATTGTCAATTTCCACACCATTTATGGTCACAAAATAAAACTTTCTCCAATAATTCGATTTTCGTTCCCTATTTATATTTTTAAACCATTTAAACACAAAATCACTGCATTTATCATATGAATAATAATCAATCGCCCACAATTATACAGGCTACCGCCATTCCCGTTCAACCTTCTGTTCACGTCGTTCATACAAGGCCTGAACCACCCGCAAAAATGAAACTCGCATACAGTTACTCCAGAACTGTTCGCATTTTCGCCTTTATCGAAGCATTCTTTCTCATTATCTATAGCTTCTATCAACCATACTTTCTCATACAATCTTTAGGTCCATTATGTGGTTATTTCGGCGCTAAAAAATTTCATAAGCCTCTAACTTACGCATACTATACTTATCTAATTCTTTCCCTCATTCTTAAAGTTACTAACCTCGCTCTCACTTTCAATAATTTTGATGAATATTATATTTTCCTTGGTATTCTTACTATCGTTGTAGATATTTGGATAATCAAAATAACCACACAATTCATTCACTTCCTAAACGCAATCACAGACGACCAACGCAATAATCTTAGACATATGCACATCGTAACAACTTATCATTATTGGTAAATCACTTAAATAATATTTCACGTCATTTACTATGAACTCATTATCTGATGACCTATTATTATATCTCTCCAAGTTCTTACTAAGAATATCTTGTTGTAAAAAATCAGATTTACATAATCTATCTCTAATTAACAAAACTATGTTTTCTTTGTACAAAGAAAAATTAATTATATATCCTACAATCCCTTCTTATCTTCACAAAAAAGTTTATAGAGAAATACCTCATTATTACAATTCAAATTGTTATCTTTGCGGTCCCTTCAATAAAAAAGAATTCAATAATATAATTAACGCCATAAATAACTCCCACAGAAAAGAATACCCAACTCGCCCCAAACAATATTGGCCCCAAAGCCTATCCGATTCTATACATTTTGATACCGCCTATGAAATGGATATATTAAAAACAAAAACCGATTCATTGAACAATTACCTTAAATTCTTAATATCTGGTAAATGCTGTCAAGGTAAAGGTGCTACATTATATATTAAAATATAAAATTGAATTGATATAAGTATATTACATCTATTCAATATATAATAATGTCAAATCCTCAAACTCCTGAATCTCAAGGTGCTCAATGGCTTCGCAATAACGAGCCTAATATGAAAACAATGGATATGAACTGGACAGCAGATAGATATGACTACCCACAATATGTTCGTAACTACATAGCAAATAACTGGATTAAAGTAAGCGATCGAAATGGTGGCACATACACCAAACCACCGTCTTATAATGACGATGAAGGTAAATACGAAGATGACCCTCGTGCTGGCACTGGTAGTAAATATTATAAAGAAAGCTCATTCGCCCAATCTTACCTTAAATCATCCGCCGCTAAGGGTATGGATGATAATAATAAAAATGCTATGAATGTATGGGCTAATAAGGGCGCCGATGCCGCCGCCAAACATATGATGGAACAAGCTGGTGGTGATTATGGTCGCATGAGAAGCATGTTCGGTTAACGCCTCCTTCTCCTTTTACTCTTCCTACGTCGCTGTCTGGTGCGTTTTTTTAAGTTCCTTTTTCTACGTTTTTTCTTTGTACGTCTTTTCTTGCGTTTACCTCCTGTTGTCGAAGGTGATTTTCTTTTACACGAAACACCATCAATAGGATTTCCTTCTTTATCGATAGGTATAAATTCATCAGTATACGTTATTTTTGGTCTCCCTTCTTCCATATCTCTTATTCTTTGTATTTCGTTTTCCTCTGCTGTTTTTAATCTATCTAAAAAACTAATTCCTATTGCTCTAAAATATCCCCTATAACCCTGGTCTCTTTTACCAAAAATTGGATCCTTCCTTATTAATTCTCTTGTTAATAAATTTTTAGGTATTGAATCTATTTTTTTGTGATCCTCTTTAGCGTATACCCCCTTCATTTCTTCCTTTACTTCAGATAAAATTACGTCTAACTGACTAAATAATGCTTTATCCAAACTTTCTAAGTTATTCATAATATTCTCGCCCATGTCCATGACATCGCCCAAATATTGTTGAGATATCCAATAAAACCATTTAGACTGAATTGATTTTTCAAATTGATTATTATTATATACTGGTATTTCCTTTATTACGTTAAAACTCATTATTGCTGATTCAGTTACTTGCGGTAATACTGTATCAACAGGCGATTTTCTTCCGTCAACAAGCGTACTCATATATATTATATAAATATTATATAGTTATCTAATATATTGGTATAATCTCCCTCAACTCCGTCGTATTCACCGCTCCATTCCCAAAATATAGTCTTATAAACTCCTTCGTCCTCTCATCATCCAATGAACCACAGATCTTCTCATATAATTTCCTCTTATCCACCTTTTCTATATCCTTCTCATACCTTATACATATCAAATGATTCTCAATAAGGTATTTATCCTCCATATCTATCAGGCAATAATCAAAATTATACCTCCCTACCCCATATCCCCTATTCATTACAAGAATTATATCATTATTTCCTTCTTTTTTTATATAATTCTTCTTCTCCTCGTTCTTGTATGCCTTCTTTATCAACTTTTTATCCTTAATATCACCCGAATATATTAATCTCGTATCATTTTCATCCATCGATAGCACCTTTTTACACTGATTCCATACCACATTACCCACATTCACCTTAAAATTCATCTCATTTAAGGTTTTAGACCCCTCATATAGCTCTTTTATCCTCTTAATCTTCTCTTTTGTATTAAATATTGTATACTCCCCCTTATTCAATACCCATTCTCCATTTTTACCCACCTTCTTTTTTACGCATAATATCATCGTTTCTTGCGTCGTTTCAAGCCATTTCGCCCCCTCACAGTCCTCTATACCTATAATCTCACACGTTTTATCTATCAATTCCCTTAATTTATTGTAATATAAGCAATTTTTAAAGCTAGATGGTAGCACAAAGCTTAATATACCCCCTTTTTTCAATAATTTTAAGGATTTTAATATGAATAATACAAATATATTGGGCCTTCCCTCTATATATTTCAAATATTCCTTCTCCACATCCCCTCTTTTCATCACATAGAACGGTGGATTGCCTATTACAAGGTCATATTCACCCTCAAACTCCGTCTTCAAGTAATCCCCCCTCACCAAATCCACGTTTTCTTTGTTTATTTCATCGTCCTTTTCACATAATTCCGTCATCCTCTCATTCAACTCTATCCCTTCTATCCTACTTTTCTTATATTTATTATTTAATACCCTTATAAACTCCCCTGATCCATAGCACGGCTCTAATATCCTCTTAAATCTCCTCCTTCCCAACATATTTATCATTTTATATATCAATTCTTTCGACGTAAAATATATTCCATTCCCTTTCTTCTCATTATTATCCAGCTCACTCGTTATTTTCTTTGACAATTCAGTATAACTCATTATATTTATTATTTTATTTGTTTTAAATCAATTTAAAAATAGATATTCATAATAATTATATAATGGAAAACACCTTCATTGAATATGTTTGGCTCGACCATGACAATAAATTTCGTTCCAAAACTAAGGTTATACAGGGACATAACCCAAAAGAAAAAGGCCTACCTATGTGGAATTATGATGGCTCATCCACTAAACAGGCCGATGGCACTGATTCCGAAGTATTCATACGTCCCGTCAAATTATGTTATGACCCTTTTAGACAAGGATCTCACGCATACATCGTTCTTTGTGATACATGGCTTGTAGATACTGAAGCATCCAAAAAGAAAAATGAACTCGTTTACATATCACACCCTGATAATACCAGAGCAAGAGCCGAATATATCTTCTCCAATCAACTTGTTGAAAAAGAAGACCCTTGGTATGGTATAGAACAGGAATTCTTTTTCACTACAAATGATGGTCAATCTTTCGAAGCTCCAATTGGTATGACCACGGTTGATGGTAAGGAATGGATTAGCACCTCTGGAAAACCACAAGGTGATTTTTATTGTGGTAATGGACCTAACAATATCAAACAACGCGATGTCGCCGAATATATCCTTAACTGTCTCAATTATGCTGGACAAATCAAATGCACTGGATATAATTGGGAAGTCGCCCCTGGCCAATGCGAATTTCAAATATTCTCCTCTGGCATTGATGCCGCTGATTCTTTACTACTATTTCGATATATTGCTATTAGAGCCGCCGAAGAAAAAGGTCTTAGTATAAATTTTCATCCAAAACCAATGAGTGGCGATTGGAATGGTTCCGGTTGTCACACTAATTTCTCTACCGAATCCATGAGAAAACCCGACTCTTACGATTCCGTTATTAAACCCGCTCTTAAAGCACTCAAAAGTAATCACTCTTATCATATTGAAAATTATGGCACTGACAATAAAGAACGCCTTACTGGCGAACACGAAACAGCATCTTGGGATACCTTCACCGCTGGTGTTGGTAATAGAGGCGCATCCATTAGAGTACCCACCCAAACATACTATGATAAATCTGGTTATATCGAAGACAGGCGTCCTTCCTCCAATATGGACCCCTATATTGTAACATCTCTTCTCGCTAATACTGTCGTTCTTAAAGGTAAAACTATTAACCTTGATAAACAAGTCCCTATGGTAAATGACACTACTCAAGAAGCCACCGCTTAGTGCGCTTTTTTTAGTTCTTTTTTTATAGTATAAATTAAAGACAATTTATATTATACATATATATGTTGTGGAATCAACACGTTAGACGTTCTATTAACGAAAAACTTAGAATAGCTTACGAAAAACGCTTAGAAAAATTAGGTTTAACCAAATAACTATCTCCTCTTCCTTCTTTTAGATGACCTCCTTCTCCTCTTTCTTCGTGCCTTTTTAGTTCTCTTTTTGCGGTTTTTCTTTCTCCTTCTTCGCGTTCTTTTATATCCACCTTCGATTTTCTTTGCTGGTTCACATTTCATTTTTTCATTATCACGATCATCTTCTTGAAAATAAAATGCATCGTGTAACAATGTCCGTTTGCACTCCTTACAGTAGTGGGTCTTACCACCACATATTTTCCCCACACAACTTTTTTCACACTCAGTACAACAAGGTATGTGTTTGTCACGAATAAAATGTCCATACTGATTATTTTTACCATTTCTTCCATTATGATACGATTTTAATAAGTCGTGTATTAATTTTTTCTGTTCCTCAAGTTCTAAATGCTTACCATAATCTTCAGTTACATAGGGTAATAGTGTTAATTTAAGATTAGGAGGAAGTCTTTTCCACATTTTTTTGGCATCTCCTATAAATGGTCTATCGTTTTCACTCAATTCTTTTGATAGCCAATTCCTATGAATATCTATATTATTATGATTTAAACCAGGTTCTTCTTCTGTATCATACCCGTCATCATAAGTAAATAGAGGCCCTTCTTCATCTGTTTCGGGGTCGCTATCATCTATTGTCTCACGTGTATTCGCATTCCTCCTACCTGGTGTCGCGCTTCTTCTTCTTGACATATAAATATTATACACATTATAATATTTATTGCGCTGAATCCAATAATGCCTGCTTACTCAACATGCATTCCTTCCTTCTCTCACTCCTTAATCCCTTACTATTTATATACTTTATCGAATTCGTTAAATTCTTCATCAATACATCTTGTTGGAAAAAATTAACAACCTGCCCATTTGTAATATTCTTATGTAATATCTGTAATGAATTCGTACAAAACAAATCATATTTCTTCAATTTACTATTTAAACCCATCAATTTCTCCTGAACCGCATTATAATAGTTCTGTATCTCGTCATTCACCGCCTTTGCATCATCCAATTTAAATATACACGTCCTGTCCTCATCCTCGCTGGTATATATGTAAATATAATCACTATACAAAAACTTATCTATCGATGGTGAATTCTCTTTCCCCTTCACTAAAACAAACGCTACATGAAATCCATATCCAAATTTTATTAATATATCTATCTCTTTACACGGATTAATCCAATATGCCATCTCCTCCATCTTTTTATCCTCCCCATATTGCGTTATTAATCCATCTAAATAACCCTTTTTCACCCACCTTCCCAATCTTCTCCCTTTCTTCAATCCACAATTCTCTAATAATTCTATTATCTTTCCCGAATTATTATCTTTCCACGTCATTTTTAAAATATTTGTCATCAAGCCAGCAATTTTTTCTTTTAATTCCGTTAACATTTTAATAATATTATATTTTTTTAATATTATTTTAACTTAATACTCTACCTACTCTTATATATTTTCCCGTAATAAATCCTAATGTATTCGCTATAGGATCTTGCCATTTCCAATACCACCATACTTTACCACGCTGCTTTGCACCACTTGGTGACTTACAAAATCCTATCCCCTCTAAACATTTTGGCTTATATACACCACAATACCATTCAAATATCTCCCATAATAATCCCATTATTACTGATATTCTTAATGTATTTGGATATATAAATCCCATCATCACAAAAAATAAATAATGTGACAATAACCAACCATCTACTCCATATTTTTTTGAATTCTTTAATAATGAAAATTCTAATATATCCTTATGTTCTTTTATATGTGAACATCTATACCATCCATAGAAAAATACTATTATTGGCGCAATAGACCCAACTAACCAATAATTCAATGGTACCTTCTCTATTAAATCACTCAACATTTCCTCTCTTTCCTCCTTCTTTACATTATTTCCTTTCTCATTCCCTATTATGTCACCTAAACTATATTTATCCCCCTTCTCCATCCTAATATTATAGGAATTTGGAAATTCATAATCCATGGCACTCCCAAATCTTATCAATCCCCATCTTTCTCCTCTCTTCAAAATATCTCCTTCTTTACAAAAAATTACTATCCTCTTTTCATACATTAATTTTAATACCCAACTTCCTAACAATCCAGGTCCATTAAATAATTTCTTTACTATAGGACTTAACATAAAATCATTTCCTTTCATATCCTCAAAATGTATTATAACCCTCTCAGCATCTCCTTCTAACAATCTTCTCTCTATCTTCTTCACCCTACAATCCACCGGTGATATCATATAATGTCTATCTATCGGTGCTAAATAAGTCGATATCTTTGTTTTATCCCCCTCTATTTTGATATCCATCACTTCTGATGATGATGGTGATATTATATCCTCATATTTCATTTCTTTCAAATTTAAATTGTTTCTAAAGAAAATTAATACCATTATTATTAGAAAAAGTCCTATGCCCATTGTAAAATTAAGTCCTATTCCAATTAATATTACTGACAATACTAATATTTCTTTCGCATACCAATAATTATGTAGCAAATTGCTCTTATCTAACATTCAATATACATTATATATATATTATTTTAATTTATATCTCTCTGATAATCATATTTTATACGCTTCTCCTCCTCCTCTTTTATCATCATATCTACCATCCACCCTAAAAAAAACCATATAATTAATATGTATATAACTGTTGTAATATCCATTATATTACTTTTCTTTGTACTCTTTATATTTTTTTTATAATTGAAATATCTGAACCCCATCTTCATCTCTCTCATATAATTCATCCTCGTGCAAATCCTCACCTCTAACCAATCTATAATTCGCTATATCCTTCTTATTCTTCCATCTCCTCTTTCTCTCTCTATATCTTGGACTCCCTTTTCTTGTTTCATTAAATCTCTTTCCTATATAATCCATAAATCTTGATATCGTATTCCCCATATATATATACTAATAACCATTTAAATTTTTATAACTCTTTAACGTATTTTTTATTAACATACACACCGTCATTGGTCCTACGCCTCCTGGAACCGGTGTTATATATGACGCTACACTCTTCACATTCTCATAATCTACATCACCCACCAACCTATATCCTCTCTTTCGTGTTTCATCCTTCAATACATTTATACCTATATCTATCACTACAGCACCCTCCTTCACCCAATCCTTCTTCACCAAATGCGCCTTCCCTACTCCCACTATCAATATATCTGCTCTTCTTGTATGCTCCTCTATATTTTTTGTCTTTATATGACATACCGTCACTGTCGCCATCTCCTTCATCATTATTAATGACATTGGTAATCCAACTATATTGCTCTTCCCTATAACCACCACCTCCTTCCCTTCTATCTCTATATTATACTCCTTTAACAGTTCAAAACATCCTAATGGCGTACAAGGTATAAATAGTGGTTCTCTTCTTTCCATTGCCAAATATCCCATATTATTCGCATGAAATCCATCCACATCCTTTAAAAAATTTATTTTTCTCAATATCTTCTCCTCATTCAAATGTCTTGGTATCGGCAATTGTATCAATATCCCATGCACTTTATCATCATTATTCAACTTTTCGATCTCTCTACACACCATATCATTAGTTACCGTCGTCTTCAATTCTATCTTATAACTCTTTATTCCTACTTTCTCACACGCCTCCATCTTTTTTCTTACATACACCGTAGAATCCTTTCTTCCACCTATAATTATTACAGCTAATCCTATCTTTCCTACCCAATTTCTTTCTTTTATCTCGTCCTCTATACACTTCAACTTATTCGCCGATATCTTCTTTCCATCTATTATAGTCATTTATTATCTTATATATTATTATTTTTAACTAATATCTCTTATATATTATAGTGTATACATAAATTCCTTCAACTCCAAATATTGTTTCGCCATTCTATTCGCATTTTCGCACTCCCATATCCTACAATCTCTCATTTTTACACCTCTTGATGGTGTTGTACTCATAGTATCACGTCCCACAACCTTATACATATTCCAACCCAATAGCTCGTGTATAGCTATATATTTCTTTCCGTTGATTTCGCACGCGTAAACTTTACTCATGATTGTATTCGTAATTTAAAATTACTTTATAATGTAATTTTAAATCAATTTTTCAATCCATTTTCCTGGCTATTGCTTATTCTCTATATCCTTTATCGCATCCTTTATATTGCATTCTGTAGCCAATTTCGCTATTATAGCATTATCAACTGTGGTCTTTTCCATTATTTCATGATGTATTTTTTGTTGTATTGCTGACTCTTTTTCTGAAAATGGTCTATTTTCTTCCACTACTTTATCATATAACTCGACAACACAATTACCATATACTCTTGTTTTAAAATCATTTATTTTTTGTTTTAATGCTCCTCCTTCATTAACATCCTCTTTTACCCAACCTTCATTTTCTTTATTTACCCAAAATTTTCCTCTTTTTACATCCGCACAATGAACCGGTCTTTCTTGAGCAGGCATTTTATTCATTTCTTTTATAAATAACTCAGAAGGTGCATCCTTTATAAATTGTGAATTTGATTTATATACTATATCATTCAATTTAAGTTTAGATTGAATACCTTTTAATAATTTTTTACCTATTTCTTCTATCGTTTTAGCATCCTTACAATGATCATCCAAGAAAACCTGGACTGTTATATTATTATTATATGTATTATTACAGTTCGTATTATTATTTCCCATTGTTTTATGGTTTAATAGTAAATTAAATTGCTCTGTTGTAAGAAAAACACCACCAGGATTATCTGGTTTGTCCTGTTTTTCTTCTTCACTCTCATCCTCATAATCACTTTCACAAGGAATACATTTTTTCTTATGTTTCCATAATCCACTTCTGTTTTTGTATTCCTCACCACAATGCTCACAAATATATGTCTTTAACCCTTTTTTACCCGTTTTTGGAAACGCTTTGGAAACGCTTGGAAACGCTTTTTTTAAATGTTTTTTGGTAAGGACATGTCTATCCCAATGAGATTTTTGTGACGCTGTATAGTCACAACATTCACAATAATTATAATACCCTTTTTTTACCCTTTTTTTACCGTTTTTACCCGTTTTGGAAACGTTTGGAAACATATTTACTCTAAATAAAGAAAATATTTTTAAGTATTTACCAAAAATAATGTATTATTTTTTTTATCGTCACAATTATTTTAACACAAAAATTCTAATTTTAAACCATTTATGGTATAACAGGTGTAAAAAAATTAGTCAAGCGTTTTTTTAGGCCAGCTTTTTGCTGACTTTGCAGTTTTCGGACATTTGCATGGACATTTTGAAATGTCCAATTTCTGAAACCGAACGATAAATATATTAAAAATATAGCTTCAATAAAATTGATTTAAATAATATAATTTATATTTTTAGTATTATGAGCAATACTGGTTTGAAAAGAGAAGGAAATGAGAAATATTATACAAGTGATGGTGTGGTAAAGAAGCTGTTAGTTGCATATAATAAAATAATTCATAGAAATGATACAGATTTGTGGATAGAACCAAGTGCTGGAAATGGGTCATTTACAATGTATTTGGGTGATAGAAATCTATTGGCTTATGATATTGCACCTGAAGCAGAAGGCATACATCAAAAAGACTTTCTGGATTTAGACTTAGATATATGGAGTATTCCGTTGCATTTCATTGGAAATCCACCGTTTGGAAGGCAATCTTCTATAGCGATTCAATTTATAAAACGCATAACATCGTGTGAGAAAACGAAATCCTTAGCATTTATATTACCAAAAAGCTTTAAAAAAGATAGTATGAAAAGGTATTTTCCTCTAAACTTTCATTTAGAACATGAAGAAGATGTTGAGAAAGATGGATTTGTTATGGAAGGAACAAAGATAGATGTTCCTTGTGTATTTCAAATATGGGTTAAAAAGGATTATGAGCGTGAGAAACCAGTAAAGTTAGAACCAAATGGTTATAAATTTACAAAGAAATTACAAGGAAGATATGCGTTAAGAAGAGTAGGATTTCGTGCTGGTATAGTATTGGATATGTTTGTTCATCCATTATCAGAAATATCAGAACAGAGCCATTATTTCATTAAATTAGATGAAGGAGATGAAAAATTTGTAGAGAAATATGAAGAATCTATAAATTTT
>Ga0163109_10003943_pt1 | contig 11302 bp, 7 predicted proteins | sample CRUFie1St13metaG_FD_108704 | JGI IMG/M metagenome (GOLD analysis project Ga0163109, IMG submission 108704) | Marine microbial communities from the Costa Rica Dome - CRUD Field 142mm St13 metaG | ecosystem: Environmental > Aquatic > Marine > Oceanic > Photic zone | place: Costa Rica: the Eastern... | reverse complement strand
TCTTCCCATTTTTTTCCTGTTTTACATTAGTGCGCCCAAACCCCCCGCCCCCCACCCCCCTAGACGATATCGCACAAGAGCCCAGAGGGGCTCTCTGCCGCGCCCTGCTCCTCCTTCTTGTCCGCCAAGCAGTCCTCACCGCTCCGTGGAGAACAGCCAAAGGCAAAGTGAATCTGATTAGGGTCCCCAAAAGCGGTGACGTAAACGTGCCCGCCCTCGTGCACTTCGACCCCGAAGTCGACCGGTGCCGGGGGGTGCACAGATAGCAGCTCCGACCACTGGCCTGCGCTGGCGGAAATCGCTGCCTGGACCTGCCTCAAGCCTGGGTCCCATCCCAGGGCGTCTACCTTCTTCGAGAAGAACGACACTGCGCTCTGCAAGACGGAAAGATCGCCGCTCTGCCCTAGATAACCGCTCCGCCCGATCTCTTCGACGAGGTCTGAGTGGTACAGGATGCAGTGGAGAAGAGACGGGTTCGCCATGGTGGCCGCCAGCGCACACACTTCCACCGCGCTGGCGAGGGCGTACCTTCTCGCCCCGACAGGTGCGGTGTTGCCCTGCTTGCGCTGCTTCTCTAGGGCAGAGAACGTCGCGCTCAAGGCGGAAAGCAGGCTCTGGGCTGCCTTGACGCTCAGAGCAACGCCCGCGCATACAAGCGCCTTGCTCAGCACGCGGCACTGGGACACCTGATAGGTGTTACTCGAACGGAGACATCTAATGGCCACGGGCCAAAGGTCCTCCTCGCTGAGGACGGACCCGTCGACTTTGTTGGCCTGCCTCGTGAGCGGGGCGAGGAGGTTGGAGAGCACCTTGATCTGCAGTTGTCGAGGCAGATGCTGCAGCTGGAACCGACGCTCCGCGGGTGTCGACCCTTTTGCCGAAGCGAGGATCGCGGAGAGGAGATCGGGCAGAGCGGCCATCCTCCCGGATCACCCCCCACCACCACCCCAACCCCAAAACGGCCCCAGGGCCCCCGCGGAGGGCGATCGATCTGGACTGTCCTACCAAGATGTCCTGGCAAGATGGGCAAGATGGCAAGATCATCGGATACAACATTCGCGGCAAGATTTCCGCGGCCGAGGCACGGCAAGCACCCCGGAGTGAGAGCACCCCGGAGCCACCAGGGGCGGCGCTCCCTCGACCGTAGACCGTAGGGCTCGCCGTGCGCAAGGAACGTCGCGATGGTCAAGAGAACTTTCGAGCCGCACCCCGTCTTCGACCTGCCTTACCTCCTTGACTTCTTGCGTGAGAACGAGATAAAGACCATCCACGCGAAGAGGATTTACAAGGGCCTCGTAAAGCAACTTGTGGAGAAGGGCCTGGACGCGGAGGAGGACGCCGCGGAGATTTGGAGCGGCATAGATGAGCTCCCGAAGGAGTTGTACGAGCTGCTGCCGCGGCACTTCACCCCTCTCTCGTCCAAGGTCGTCAAGCAGGAGGGCTCGCTTCGGGGCGACACCACGAAGATGGTGGTGGAGCTGCAAGACGGCCTCCAGGTGGAGTCCGTCATCATGCGTTACGACCCGAAGAAGGGGAGGTACGCCAGGAACTCACAGCCCGGCCAGCAGAGGCCAGGGAAGGCAAGGGCGACGCTCTGCCTGAGCTCTCAGGTCGGGTGCGCGATGGGTTGCAAGTTCTGCGCCACGGGAACCATGGGCCTGAAGGGAAACCTGAACCCTGCGGAGATCTTTGAGCAGCTCGTGCACGCCATGCGGATTGAGAAGATCAGGAACGTGGTCTTTATGGGCATGGGTGAGCCCCTGAACAACTACAAGTCCGTGGTGAGCTCCATCATGCTTATGGTGGACCACAGGCTCTTCGGCCTGTCACCTTCTCGGATAACTGTCTCCACGGTCGGCGTGACCAGCAGGATTAAGGCCATGGCCTCGGACCTCCCGGGCGTTAATCTTGCCCTCTCGCTGCACGCCCCGAACCAGGAGATTCGGCTGGAGATCGTGCCCACAGGGAAGGCGTACCCGGTGGAGAAGCTCATCGCGGCGTGCCGGTCATGGCAGAACGAGACGGGAAAGCTGATATTCTTCGAGTACGTGGTCCTTGGAGGGATCAACGACCACGAAAGCCACGCCCGAGAGCTGGGAGACCTGCTGACGAGGAACGGGATCAACGGCATCGTGAACCTGATCCCCTGGAACCCAACTGTGGCGGGAACCATGGAGGGGTATAAGGCGCCGGACAACGGAAGGCTGCTAGGGTTCCAGAGGCTGCTGAGGGAGGAGCACGGCATCCGCTGCACGATCAGGAGGGAGCTCGGCCAGGACATTAACAGCGCGTGCGGTCAGCTCGTCATTAACTCGGAGCAGCAGGCAAAGTCCTCGTGCGGCGCTGACTCGTCTTGTGGGGGAGGTGCAGAGAGGAAAAAGGTGGGCTTGGGCCTGCTGCTGGATTGGTAAGGACGTGTACACAGAATGTTAAGGTTTTTGCTGGTCTAAAGCTTCAAAATCTCTTCGTGCCCCAGGCCTTGGTTCTCTTCCTTCTCTTCCTGCTCAAGAAACTCTGAGAGGTCTCGGGGTAGTGCCTTGATTTTCTGTACTGGTTCCAATTGTCCAGAATCGAGCGGGAGTCCCAAGACTGCGGTGCTTGCGGTGTGGACTGGTCGGTGAGGTACGGGTCCCTCCTGGCTGTGAGGGTTTCTGTCCCGTTTGCACAGCGATCGAAGAGGCCCTCAAAATCTTCTAGGTCCGGCAAACTCCAGCTCCCGCTACCATGATCCCCTCTCAATATCGAGGACCTGCGGGAGGACAGGTGTGCGCTTTCATGAACCGGAGGAGAACGTGAGGGTCCCTGCGGAACTGCGTGCTTGAATATGTCTTCGCCCAGGCGACCACCGCCGTCGTGCTGCTTTGGCGCATGGGTCTTCACATCATCTGGCCAGGACCCAAAACCCCAAGCCTGCGGCTCCTCCCCATACAGAGTCTCAGACCTTCCTGTCGCGGCATGGTGTTGCTCATCAGCGCGCTCATCTGGAACATTGTCTAACCACTCTGCTGGGTTGTTGATGCTACCAATCTCGCCCACGTCATCCACGCAAAACTTTTTCAGCAATCCCTGAAAGTCTGTGGTGCTTGTGAACTCTGGCTGCCTCGAAAAGAGTGTTTTGTGCTTTGAATCTTGGTGCTCCTCGTTCTCAGAGCATGGCCTTGAGCCCACCGTGTTGCTCACCACGCTTTGAACTTGAACAGCTGGACTTTCATTCACGTGTTGTCCTTGAAAATTTTTGTGTTGTGCCGCAATCTTTCTTCTTTTCATTACTTTCTTGGCATACGTGTTTGCTTTCTCAAGCGAGGTGCACGCCGAGTGTGAGGCATTTTGAACGCATATTTGTGCTGCCATTTCCTCCACCTCCTCGCCACACTTTGTGCTGTGGACAGTTTGATAACTGAGGGAGGACTTCAGACCATCATAGCTTAATGCCCCCTCTTTTCTCATCTGCACGGAAAGGCTGAACGGCTTTGGGGCGACCGCTTTATGGGATACAGAGTTGAAAACCAGAGATTCCCAAACGTGTTTTTTGTGCGCACTGCACCCGTCTTCTTGGATCAAGCTCCAGTCAAGGTAAATGTTTTCTGCACTGTGGCAGAAAAACTTTCTGCAGTCTGAGATGGCGTCTTTGTGCTGCGCGCTTTTCATGAAGGAAGCCAGGTCGGGCAGAGTCTTAAAGCCGCCAGTGCTCAGGAAGGGAGACCTTTGAGCATCCACGAAAATGCTTTCACACACATTCTCTGAAAGGGAGGCCTCTCGCTTGAGCACGTCATAAAGCTGAGCAGGTTCACTTCTGGATTTCATTTCATCAGCGCAGTTGACCAGTGCGGTGGACAGACGCATGAATCTCTCCCTGGAAAGCAGGTGCAGCCTCGACTCTTTCTTGGCGCACGAAGGAATCAAGACCGCTGGAGTCTGTTGCGACATTGCTTCCTTTTGGATTGCAGCGCAGAGGTCAAGCGGCGCTGTTGGCTCTACAGAATCAATTGTGCAGTGATCCATTCCGATACAAGGTATGTCACAAAAGTGTTCCATCTGGCTTCGTAAGGCACACTTGTCGCCCTCCACCTTGGGGAAAGGGCGCACACCTTTCATGAGTGGCGCCTTGGGCGCGCAAGGTACATATCCCCACTTAACGCATGATTCTGCAGAAATGTGGAAACTGCAGTCTTTGCGAGTGCAAACACTGCACCCTTCGCGCTTGATCGCGGCAGTCAAAACATCGCGTCCATTCCCTAGCATGCTGCCGCTAGGCAAGCCTGTATCCTCAGAGCTCGCCTCGACTCTCTCTGGTTCTGCTCCCGGCAAGAGGGCCCCCGCTTGATCAGGCCAATCAACCGAGCAGCTTGGCGCAAAAGGACGGGGCTTGCCTGCGAGGTCCAGGTAGGTCGCCCAAAAATCCCTGGAGGTCAGCTTGGTCATCACCACAGTAAGGATTGGCGCGCTCTCGGACCTGCGCCCCTCTGCGTCCCCGGGAAGATGGGCCGCGGTCGCTCCAGCTGCGTTTTCGTTGGCACCACCAAGATAAGGATCGCGTTCTTTGGTCACCCCGACGAGGTCGAGAGAATCCAAGTCGTGACCTCTTGCGCGGGCCATAGCGACGAGCGCGTCGAGGTCGTCCTCGATCGCAAAGGGGGGCTGTTTCATGGCGGGCGGAGGCCGTGGTCCGATCGCGTCCTCCCCAGGAGCCTCGAAACTCTTCGCATCCCTGAGCAGGAAGTTGTATACGGCGGGAAGCATGACGTCCTCGGCCTTTCCTTCCCTCCTAACGTCAGTTTGGGTGTTTCCTCGGACGCTCGGCGGCGTGGGGGGCTCCCCGTCGACTGCCGGAGCGAAGAGCTTGATGGCTTGGAACCTCGTCCTCATCGTCTCCGCCGTCTGCTCCAAACCGCGACAAAGCGTTACGGCTCTTCTCTTTTATTCTCTCTCTTGGACGGAGGGGTCCTTACGAGGGCATGGAATGCCGGTCCGCGTCGGCGCCTGCGCCGGCCGCCCGCTGCTTTCTCCTCTCGACCTTCCCCCGCGCTGCCCAGCAGCGAGCGGTTTCGATCGGTTGCGGCCGTTTTCTTTTGACGAGCAGACGATCGCGATCGGGTAAAAAAAAAACAAAATCCCGAGATGAAGGCGATCGTTTCACTGAGCCAGTGCTTGGAAACCCAAACCTTCCTTTACAGAGAGTGTATACAGAGTCTTTTTTTGTTACTTGAGAGCCCGTAGAAGGGGGCTGGCCCTGATCCACCGCTTCACTTGGTCTTCTTGTCAGGCTTGACGTACTCGTCCTCAGAGTCGCTGCGCTCGTCTTCCAACTTCTTGGTCCCCCTGATCGACTTGATCGCGATCTTGGCGATGAGGTAGAACCAGTACGCGTGGATCGGGATGAGCAGGCACAGCAGGCCCATGGAGAAAATTTCGATCTTGTAGTAGAGCTTCCTCTGGTATCCAGGCCCGAAGAAGATGGTGTAGTAGCACAGCATAGGGTACAGGATGAGCCTGCTGACAAAGAAGGAGAGGGCGAAGGGCACGAACAGGAGCGTGGCCCCGAGCTCGGATCCGCAGTACTTGAAGAGCTTCGCGGCCTGGAGCAGGGGGTCGGCGATGTTGTGCAGAGTGTAGATCACGACCCCGATGCGCAGCTGGTGAAGGCAGTAAGAGATGCCGAGCAGCAATATGGTGGAGACGTGGTGCACGAACATCTGCTTGTAGTCCTTCTTCCTCGGCTCGATGTACAGTCTCACAATGCCGCACAAGTACCACGAGAGCTCCACCAGGTACAAGAACTTTTGGGCTGGCTTTGTCTCGTAGTTCTCCATGAGAGTCCAGAGGTACTTGAGGTCGTAGAACCACCTCTCCTGCCCGAACACCCTGAAAGCGCAGAACACAGAGAAGGTGTAGAACAGGCACTCCCTGCAAGAGAACAAAAAGCTGATCAGGTTCTTCTTGTTCTTGAGGAAGACCTTGGACATCGGGTTGAACACGGCAGCCTGGAAACGGACGTTGCAAAGCGGGTACGAAAGACGTAGTTTGAGGAGCGCTCGTCAGTGGCTGCGTCGCTAGGAGTGAATCGGGTTGGGCTGACAGACGCTCCTGTGGAGCTCACCTTGACCACCTCGAAAAATGCAAGGTTGCACAGACATATGATCGCGAAAACCGCCAGCTCTGTCGGGCTCGTGAAGCCCTTCGACTGGAAGCTCTTGTCCTCCGTGTCCCCCTGAACGACGACCTTGTAGGTCTCGGTCGCCAGGAAGACCGTGTGGTCGAAGGCCTCTTGGAATATCGCCGCGGACATCTTTGCGTCTTGATCAAACTCCCTCGTCCGCTCTCGCCTTGGCCTCCCTTCCGCGAGCCCAGAACCGGAAGAACGTTCGATGATCGTATTCCCCTAAAAAAAGCAAAAGCGCGCGAGAACGTTCTCGCCCGAAGCTCGATCTCGCAGAGGCAGTTGGAGGGCGGGAGACGGGGAGACAGGAGAAGGAAGAATGGAACGGGCGCCGCAGGGTAGTAGCCAGGGCGTGAGCGAGGCGGGGGAAAGCGTCGGGCCGGCGCTCGAGCCCTCGCCGAGCCTGAGCGCCTGGATCTCCGACGCCAGCGGGCCCGGGTACGCGTCCAACTTCTTCGTCGACGATGCGGGGAAGAGGCGGGAGGGTGACGACGGCGGGAGCCCACCCGAGGTGGGCCCCAACACGACGCCCGCGGGGCCCGCTGGCGAGGTCCCCGACGATGCGACAAAGCAGGACGCGGACCTTGACCCGTACCTCATCCCCAAGGCCTGCGAGGCTGCGCTGGAGGGGCACGCGAAGGCCGTCTCATCGCTGGCGGTCGACAGGAGCGGGTCGCGGGTTCTGACGGGCGCGAATGACGGACAGGTGCACATCTACGACTTTGCGGGCATGAAGAAGGACATGAGGGCCTTCCGTAAGGTTTCTCCCACGGACGGGGGCCACCACGTGAGCGCGTTGAGCTGGAGCCCTTCGGGGGATTGCTTCCTGGCGGTTACGACGAGCGCGCAGGCCTCGGTCTTCGACAGGGACGGCAGGTCCCTGGGCCAGACCGTGCGCGGGGACATGTATCTCATGGACGTCAGGAAGACCAAGGGCCACACCGCTGGGCTGACTTGCGGCCAGTGGCACCCTACGGACCGCGATGCTTGCGTCACCTCTTCCGAGGACGGCACCCTCCGGGTTTGGGACGTCGAGAGCTTGGTCCAGAAAACGGTGATCAAGCCCAGCCTCGGGAAGCCGGGCAGGGTCTCCGCGACCTCTTGCGCTTTCAACGACACTGGGTCTCTGGTGGCCGGGGGCATGATGGACGGCACCATCCAGCTGTGGTCAGCGGCGGGGAAGGCTGCCGCGAAGACTAGCAAGCCGGGCGCCAAGCTGCCCGCCTGGAAGCTCAAGGTCCAGGAGAAGCAGCGGTGGTCCTACAACTCCCGCCCTGGCCAGACTGCGAGGGGGGCGCATAGCGAGGGCTCCGAGATCACGGGCCTCTGCTTCTCTGGTGATGGCCACACGCTCTTCTCCAGGGGGGCCGACGAGACCTTCAAGGTGTGGGACCTTCGCAAGTTTGGCAAGCCTGTCAAGTCCTTCGAGGGCCTACCGTGCAACTACGCTAGCACGGGCTGCGCGATGAGCCCGGATCAGCAGCTGGTTCTGACGGGCGTGTCCAGCGACCAGGCCGGCAATGGTGGCGCCCTGCTCTTCTTCGACACAAGCAGCCTGGACCTCGTGAGGACCATCCCGTTCTCAAGGAGCGTCACCGCCGCGGAGTGGCACCCCAAGCTGAACCAGCTCTTCGTGGGCACGGGGGACAAGTCCTTCGGCGAGGCCAAGATCCTGTACGATCCTGAGTTGAGCGAGAGGGGCGCGTTGGTGTGCGCCAGCCGGGCGGTGCCGCGCCGGGACGCCCTCGGGCTGAACGCCAAGCCCGTTATCTACGCCCCGAACGCCCTGCCGATGTTCCAGGAGAACTGGTCCAAGAAAAGGGAGAGGGAGAGGGACCTGAAGGACCCGAAGAGGACGAAGAGGCCAGATCCTGGGTCGCACCTGGCGGGGAGGGGGAGGGACGGCAAGGTTGGGGCCAGCCAGAAGTCCATTCTCACGCAGCACCTGCTCGAGACCCAAGGGCAGCTCCGGGGTCTGGGGGACCCCAGGGAGGCGCTGGAGAAGTATGCGGATGGCAAGAGCGGCATCATCCTAAACGCTTACCAGAAAACTCAGCCCAAACCCATCTTCCAGGAGGACTCGGAGGAGGAGGAGGAGGAGGGGGGGCAGGAGGGGGGACCGGAGAGGTCCGCGCGCAAGGTCGACCCAGCAACGGGCATGTACGTGTAACATAAATTCTCTTCAGCGCGCCGCAAGCGCGCGTGTGTATCTAATGCATTACTTTTTCGCTTCCTCTCCGTCGCTCCTTCTCTCCTTCACCCGACATTGTTTGGATTGGGCGGACCTCTCCTGTCCCCCCAGCCTCATTGATTGACAAGCAAGCCGCTTCCGCGGATTGGAACGGGCCCACGGCAATTGGGAACAAAAGTAACGGGGAGGGGGAAGTAGGGAAGACGAGGGAAGAGGGTAAGAAGGCAGGGCGAAAGAGAGGGGGGGCGCTTACGTGCCAAGATGCAGAGGGGCCGCGCGAACTCGTGGCTGAGGACCCTCTACAAAAACGAAGGCAAGCGGGCGTCCATCACAGACATAGAGACGGTGAGGGAGGAGGATGAGCAACAGCAGAGCCTTCTCGCAAAGTCGCACGAGTCGCACGCGTTCGAGCGGGCGAACAGCAAGGAATGGGCAGAGTCCATGCTGAGGTGGGACGGGTCGGCGGGTCTCCCGACCGGGGTGGTGGGCGACGGGTTGAACGTCATCGCGGACTATGACGATCATATGCTTCACACGAGCTCGGCGAGTGGGGCCGCTCCCGGGCCTGCCCCTCGACGAACCGCGCCGCAGCTCCAGCTAGAGCACGTCGTGAGGCTGAAGCAAAGAAGCATGAAGCTGAGGAAGAAGCACAGGGAAGCGGCGGAGAAGAAAAGGCTCGCGAGGAAGGGCCTGTGCGGGGTGCCGTGGGACGAGGTCTTCAACCCCATGAGCGACTTTCTTCACATCAAGCAGGCGATTCTGAGCAACTGGATCAACGTCATGCTGCTCGCCCTGCCCTTCGCGGTCGCCTCCCACTACCTGGGTTGGCCCGCCATCATCGTCTTTATTTTCAACCTCGTCGCCGTTGTGCCGCTCGCACTGCTCCTAGGCGAGATCACTGAGGACCTCGCCATCAGGTTTGGGGACGTTTGGGGCGGTCTGATCAACGCCACCTTCGGCAACGTCGTGGAGATGATCCTGTCGATCGTTCTACTGATGAAGGGCTTGACCACGGTGGTCTCTACCTCGCTGATCGGGAGCATCCTTTCCAACCTCCTCCTGGTGATTGGCTGCTGTTTCTTCGTTGGGGGGCTGAATTTCAAGCACCAGCAGTTCTCCTCTGGCGCCTCCAAGGCGAACGTCAGCCTCCTCTTTATGTCGTGCATCGCGATGCTCTTGCCGAGTATGGTGAAGTACTCCAGCTCAAATGCAGATGAGGAGAATGTCAAGATGATCAGCCGCATCATCGCCATCGTCATGACCTGCATGTACGCGTGTTACCTGTACTTTCAGCTCGTCACTCACAACCATATCTTCACCACCACGGCGGATAACTCGAATCGCGACGACCTGAGCCCCATGGAGCACGAGTATGAGGAGGAAGAGGAGGAGGCCTCCTACTCCCTGATTGGTGCTCTTGCCATGATGACGATGACCACCGTGGTGGTGGCCTTCTGCTCAGAGTTCCTCTCGGACTCCATCGAGGAGGTCAGCAAGAAGTCCGGCCTGAGCCTGTCCTTCATAGGAATGATCATCCTCCCCATCGCCGGGAATGCGTGCGAGCACATCACCGCCGTGCTGGTGGCGGCCAAGAACAAGATGGACCTGGCCATTGCGGTGGGCGTGGGGTCAAGCATCCAGATCGCCATCTTCGTGTACCCTTTCATCGTCCTCGTGGGCTGGGCCTCCAATGTGGACTTCACAATGAGCCTCAACATGTTCGACGTCATGGTCGTTTGTGTGTCTGTCGTCCTCGCCGCCTTTGTCACCATGGACGGCACGAGCCACTGGTTCACGGGTCTCATGCTCATCGCCACGTACGTCCTCATCGCGATCGCATACTTTTTCTGATCGGTTGCGGCGGGGTCACGTTCCTCTCGGCGACGGGGTTTTTGGGGATTGAACGAACTTTGTATTATGTTCTGGTGGGTTTCCCTTTTGTTTTGAATGTATACCAAAGAAAAAAAAAAGCAACGAGTCTTTGAGCCTCCCCGGCCTTTCCCTACTTGACCCGCGCCTCCGCCCTCTCCCTGCACCGCAGTGCCTGCTCGCAGATCTGGTCGATGCTCAGCCTCTCCTTGGGGTTGCTCCTCAGCATGTCGCACACCAGCTTCACCATCTCCGCTGGGGTGCCCGCTGGCAAAGGGTCATAGTCGCAGGAAGTGATCTGCTTTCCAAGTAGGTAAAAATTCGAGCCCTCCCTATAGAACGGAGACCTGAGCGTGATCAGCTCGTAGAGCAGGCAGCCCAGGCTCCACACGTCGCTGCTCCAGTCGTAGGGCTGCTCCTTGATGCACTCGGGCGACATGTAAAACGGCGTCCCGACGACCGAGTTCACCTGGAGGGTCTTGGAGCTGAAGTACCTGGACAGGCCGAGGTCCCCGAGCTTCAGGACGCCGCCGCTGCTGAGGAAGACGTTCGAGGGCTTGAGGTCCCGGTGCATTATCCTCCCGCCGTGCATGTGTTTCAGCCCCGAGCAGACCTGTGTAAAGATCGCCCAGATCTCCACCTCGGAGAACTTCTTCTCCTCCGCCCTGCGCTCCTCCAGCAGTTTGCTCAGGTCGCCCTGGTCTGCCCACTCCAGCACGATGACCAGCTCGTTGTCCTGCATGAAGGCCTCGAGATACTTGATGATGTTCACGTGGTCCAGGCACTTGAGCGTGTTCACCTCGTTCAAGCAGTTCCGCCTCGCAGTGGCGTCCATCATGTCGAACAGCTGGATCTTCTTCAGCGCCACGCTCCTGCCGCTCTTCAGGTGCCTCGCGATGTACACCGTGGAGAACTTCCCGCTCCCTATTTTTCCCTCTACGACGTAGTCCTCCAGGGAGGACGACGCGTCCCCCGAACGCGAAGTCCCGACTTCAAGGGAGTCAAAGGTGTCCAGAGTGTCCGAAGACCTGTCGCTCGACGCGGGCTGGGTCGGGGCCGTCGAGCACTCCATCGCGACCCTATCT
>Ga0163109_10003942_pt1 | contig 11302 bp, 6 predicted proteins | sample CRUFie1St13metaG_FD_108704 | JGI IMG/M metagenome (GOLD analysis project Ga0163109, IMG submission 108704) | Marine microbial communities from the Costa Rica Dome - CRUD Field 142mm St13 metaG | ecosystem: Environmental > Aquatic > Marine > Oceanic > Photic zone | place: Costa Rica: the Eastern... | reverse complement strand
ATTGTTAATGCAAGTTTAATCGCAATTTCCTCCGCATCGTTAAACGTAACAGCACCAGTAGCACCTGCAACTGAAACCCAGTTATTACCGATATCATATATTTCAACTCTATCTTCAACAGTGTTGTAACGCATCATTCCAAGTTCTGGGCTAGGATGTCTATTTGCGTTATTACCTACTGGAATAACAAAACCGCCTGTGCCTTGTACTTTAAAGTATCCTGTACCTTGTTGTTTCAACGTAGTGACAGCACCGTCTATAGTATTAGTTATCTGATTTCCGTTAAAACTAAAGTTTTCGATTGCTACATATCCGCCGCCATTTGCACGTAATAATAGGTTTTGATTAGTAGTTATTGTCTCTAAAACATTGCCATGTATAGCAATATCGTCTACTTCTAAACGTTTTGCATCAAATCTTTCAGCAGTTACATCAGCTACAAGTGAACCTCCAGCATAAAAACGTAGTGTATCATCATCTGCGCCAGGTGTTATTTCAGGTGTAATATATGTGTCTCTATCTTCGTCATATACACCACCTAGTGTATTCCATGATGTAGTATATGCTTCAAATACTGATGTGTCAGTGTTATAACGTATCATACCTGGTGTAGGTGATCCAGGTCGCTGTGCTGTAGTACCTTTTGGAAGTGTTAATGATCCTGTACCGCTAATTGTAACTGTTTCACTACTTGGATCTAGAACAATATCACCGCCTGGATTAGCTACAGTATTTCCACTTAATTGAATGTTGTCTATGATAACTTGTCCAACACCATTAGTTGTTATATTAATATCTCCGTTACTTGCTGTTGTAGTAATTGTGTCATTATCAATTACAATGTCATCAACAAGCACTTTACCAATGTGTGCTTCTGACCAATTTAATAATGGTGTACCTAGTTTGTAAGTGTTATCTATATTAGGTATAATGTCACTGTCAATTCTTGCATTAATGTTTATAGTGTCAGTAGCTTCATCACCTAATGTAATATTTCCACCTACTGTTACATTACCAGTTACATCTAAATTTCCTGTAACACTAACATTGTCTAGTAAATTAATTGTGCTAGTTGAACTGTTAATATTAATGTCACCGCTTGTACTACTAATTGTGTTTCCACTAATTCTAATGTTACCACTTTCTACTTTTGTTCCATCAATAATAGTTGTGTTAGTACCATCTGTAAATGTAATACCTTGGTTATTATTAAATAAAAATTCTGCATTTGTAAATGTTACTTCACCTGTATCTTGATTAATTCTAAATAAGTCACCTACTCTAAAGTCGCCTTTGTGGTCAACTGTGCTAAAGTAAATGTTAGCATCACTGTTGGCAACTACTTCATTTGCTTGGATTACTGCTGTGGTATCATTTGTAACATCTTTACCTGTACCAATGTAAGCAAGATTCATACCAATTGCATATACAATACTTCCACTACCAGTGCCGTGAATACCATAATTACCATAAACACTTGCACTTGCAATACTTCTAATTTCTCCACCAAAGTCTGAATGATCAATTAATGTTAAACCTGTTGCTGTGCCGCCGCCACTAAAATCAATGTCTTGGATAAATGTATCATCGTCAACTAAAATTTGTGAACCATTGTCTCCATCGAAATCTAATTTTAAAACTGTATACTGATCAACTATAGTAGGAGAAGTTGAAGGAGTAAATGCACTTGAAACACCTACACCTTTTCTTACTCTGAAATCGTCAATACGTCCGTTAAATCCTTGTGTACCTGCATAGTTATTTCCAATCACTAATGGCTTTGTAGTTCCTAAGTTTGTATTGTTACTTGCTGTTGCTTGTAATGATCCGTTAACAAAAAGGTTAAGTGTTGTACCTACTCTTGATATCATTATATGATAGAATGTTGTGTTAATTAAAGTAATAGCAGGTTGTAATATAATTGTATTACCTATTGCAACTTTTGGTTGTCTATCTACTGTATAAAAATGTATTGCGTTGTCTGTGTCTGATCCTGCTCTAAAATCAATTTTACTTTCAGTGCCTGTGTCATCTGCAATATAAATGTAACATTCAACACTAAAGTCTCCTGTACCAAAACCAAAATCACTAGCTGTTGTTAAAGTAAATCTGTCATCTGTTCCGTCAAACAGTCCCATACCTGTGCCGTACTTAATTGCACCGGTCGTAACAATTTGTGCATTACCGACTGCTGTTACTGTTTTCTTAGCTCTACTTAGAGGCTTAATAAATCCGTTTGCTCTACCGTCAATTACAACTTCATTGGTTCCTACACTTTCAATAGTTGATTGTGCTAGTTGTGTTCCGCCTGCATCTTTAAGTGTAATTGTTTGTCCAGCCGCTGGTGTCGTTCCTACTAGGCCTGTGTATTTTATTCTTGTCTTACCATCACCTTTAAGTCCAGCAGTTCCTTCTAAAATTTCAATACCTTTATCTGCAAAGTAAGTAAAACAGTTTAGCCATTCTACTCTTGCACCGTTAGTAACTTTTAGTCCACTTGCATTTGGTACGATAAATGTAACACTATGGAAAAGCATACTTGCTTCTCTTGAATCTGGATGTGCTACACTTCCATCTAAGTATGCTCCACGACCTGCATCACCTGATGCAAAACCTCTTGGATCTGTATTCGAAGTAGTTGTGCCTTTTGTAATTACACTTACGTTTCTAATATATGGTGATCTTTCATAAACTCTAAAATTGTTTGCAAAACGGAATGCGTGTCCTGTGTTTGCTCCACTGTTATAATAAAAATCTTTTATAGTTAAATCTTCAACTGCTGAATCACCGTTTAGTACAAATGCATCATTACTTTGTGTTCCGCTTGAAGGTGCAATTTCAACTGCACGTAAACTATGTCCTCTAACTGTTACACCTTGTGGTACAGTCAACGGAAATGCTTCTTGATATTGTCCAGGATATATGTAAACTGTATCATGTAGTCCTGCAAGTTCTAAACCTTTTGCTATAGATGCAACTGGATCTTGCGGGTGTGTACCTGTTCTTGCATCACTACCATTTGTTGCAACGTAAATTATATTTCCTGGTATACTAATCAAATCAATAGCACCAAAATCTAAATCATTTGTAGTTAATGTGTTTGTTGTTACATTACCAAAGTTTCCTGTTGCCCAACGTTTTGTTGCAGTACCAATATTATAAGTGTTATGCACATCAGGCATAATATCACTTGCAATGTCGGCATTTATAAAAATATTATCTGTATCTGAATCACCAATAGTAATATTACCATCAGCACTAATATTTCCTGTAGCATGTAGGTTACCAGTAACAGTTGTGTTACCTACAATGTTAATTGTTCCTGTACCATTAGCACGGATAAACAAATCATCATTTGTATTAGTATTTTCAATAAAGTTATTATTAAGTTCTAAATTACCTACTACAACTCTATTACCAACAATAGTATTGTCAGCAGTTGCAATAGCAAATTCTTGTGCTGAAGTTGAAATAGTGCTGGTTGCGCCATTAATTGTTACATTTCCTACTTGGAATGTAGTGTTAGTTATTTCTAGATCTGTAACTCGGGCAACGCCTTGAACGTCTAATGCGTATTGTGGATTCGTGGTCTTAACACCGATTCGACGGTTTGTTACATCCAAGTATAATAGGTCTGTCTCAAAGGCTAAATCCGTCCCATTACGTAGGAGGTTTTCCTTTAAGAGAGGACCCGATATGCGACCAATTGCCATCTTCTCTCCTCAATACGGGGATCCTGTCCCTCTAGCCTTGATTTTCAGCAATATACTTCGCTCTTTGCCGGCTAACCACAGTTTGTCTTGCATCGGGTTGGTCGACCCTCTTTGATGCATTCATTATTATTTATGTAATTTTTGTAATTAATCCAGGATAAGGTTGAATACGTAAGCCAAATCTTCAACATCACTACTAGCAATACTTTCAACTTCTCCAGCCGCATTTATCCAGTTAGATCCGTTCCAAGTTTCAAGATATTCTAGCTGTTTATTATATCTTGTAGTACCAACTTCTGGTGTTCCAGGACGTTCAGCGGATGTACCTAAAGGAACAACCATACCACTTGTATTTTCAATTTTTAAGTAAGCATTTCCGGTTGTATTTGTAAGGTTAACAATAAAGTTACTGTCACTCCAGTTCCAAAGTTCACTATCTCTAAACTTTAAATCTTCTATTTCTGTATAACCTGTGCCGTTTGATCTAAGTATACTTGTGCCATCAGTCTGGTCACTTGATACAATATTTCCGTCAATACTAAACTTATGATCACTACTAAATCCTTGTGATTCAATTAATGTTCCATTAAGTGTATGGTTAGTTTGTCCTGCTGTTACAAATTGGTATTGATTGTTGGATAAGTCTAGATATGTATCTCTATCAGTATCATATATACCACCTAGTGAAACGCTACCTGCTACTTCTAATCCTTCTATAGTGCCAAATGTACTATTGTATCTTAAACCACCTTGCACAGGAGGCCTTTGTGCTGTCGTTCCTACAGGAAGTTTTATATCACTTGTTGCACTTATTGTAACATTACCCGATGGCTGTAAAACAACATCTCTTTTTGTTCCGCCTAATACATTTGTAACACTTGTCCAATAATCTATCGAAGGGCTGTTAGCAATAGGAAATTTGTAAGTTGAATTATTAACAATAGAAAAACCTGCCGCATCATCATTTGCAAGTAACACACTTGTATATGGATCCCACAATGATGTTATTGTGCTTGATCTCCAATTTAGAGAACCTGTCATTGTTGCTACTAACAGATACATATACTCATAACATAAATCATTATAATTCAGTCCTGTTGGATCAGTGTACCAGGCAAATGCTGGATAGTTATAACCTGCTACGCCTCCTTCTTGATAGCCTCCACGTGCCGCATCTAAGGCAGTTGTCAATGCTGTTGGTCGAGTTGTACTTAGGTCTGTATATAATCCACTTATCCTTGGCATTAACATGTTCTTTAATATTTTTTCACTTGCTAAATCTCTTTGTCCACTTACACCATCACCTTGATAACTATTCATTTCATTTTGATAAACGCCAAAAGTTCTGTTAACAGCAAACGATCCAAATGTACTTGCTAGTGATGCTTCTTCAGTTGCGTCTGCATAAACAACTATTCCATACAATCCACTTGAGAATGTTGCAAGTAATGCTGGATCGTCTGCTACTCCATCAAAGTTATTATCAAGATAACTTGCTAACATATTTGCCGCGTGTTTAATTGCATCGTCACTTACGGTTGCTGTACCTAAAACTGGAATACCAAACACTTCTGTGTATTTTGGAAGTTGTGTTCTAAATGACAAATAACCGCTAAAGATAGTTGGTGTAGATAGTTCGTAATCACTTACAGTAAATACACCCTCTGGACTAAACTTTCCTATAATTTTATTGTCTTCAAATTCTAAATTCTCAAAACGTACTCTACCTGTGCCTGTTGCAGTAATCTTTAAATCTGCATTTGATGGTGTAGTTGCAATACTTTGAGATGAAATAGTAATGCTATCAATTATTGCAGAATTAGTATGTAACTCTTTCCATCTAGTTGTTGATGTACCTAAATCAACTGCGCCTGCTCTATAAGATGCACCTGCTTGTAATCCAACGTGTGTCCACCCATTAGTATTTGCTAATGTTAAAGTATCACCTGCGGATTGAGCTGTGTATGTAATTTGTACAGGAACTGGTAATGCGCCTGGCACTACTCCCATATTAAATCCTGGTATTCCTAAATTATTAAGACCTGTATAAAAGTTTCTGTCTTCGTTTGTAGTAGGTCCATATGTATAAGTTACACCGTTAGCTGTAAGTGTATAAGTTTTATTAATTGCAAAACTTGGATCTTGTATAGTACCTGGTACAGTTAACACACCATTGTTGTTGCCTGGTGTGAAGTCTTGGCTTATATTTGTGTTGAAGTCTACAGTATCAGTAGGTTCGTCACCTATTGTAGTTAATGTGCCACCAATACTTAGATTACCTGATGTTTCAACACTTGGAGCATTTACATTACCTTGGAAAACAATATTTCCAACACTATCAAAGTTAATTGCTGATCTTGTTGCTTCAATTACGTTTCCTGTAACAACAATATTGTCAAGTCCTATTTTTCCAGGTTCTATTGTTACACTATCATTTCCTTGGCGTATTTGAACTTTTGTATTCTGTGCAAAAATACTTTCAATATCAAAACTTGTTCTTTCATTTTCTAAGTCAACTAAAAAATTATCACCAACTCTAAAATTACCTCTTTGATCTTGTCCTGTAAAATAAACTTTTGCATTGTTTAATTCTGTTACTTCGTTTGCCTGTATTGTAGTTGTATTATCATTTGTTACATTTTTACCAGAACCTATATATGCAAAGTTTTGGTTTATCATATATGCTAAACAGTTTGCTCCGTCTGCTTCTATGCCTTTATTACCATATACGTTTGCACTTGCAATAGTTCTTAATTCTCCTCCGTAAACTGTTGCACCGTTATTATCTGTTCTACCTGAACCTTGCTTCATATAGATTCCTCTATTTGCAAAGTAAGTGAAACTGTTGAGCCATTCAACTCTTACACCGTTAGTAATTGTTAATGCATCAACACCCGGAGTTATAAATGTACAACTGTGGAATAACATACTTGCACTTCTACTATTAGACGCAACTACTTGTCCATCAATTAAAGCACCTTTACCAGCATCTCCAGATGCAAATCCTCTAGGATCGCTTGCGTTTGTTGTTGTACCTTTTGTCAGGACTGTTATATTTCTTATATAAGGACTTCTTCCTGGTCCTGATAAATCAACAGTTGTTGAAAAATTATTTGCAAATCTAAAAGCATATCCTTTATCATTACCACTATCGTAAAAGAAATCTTTTATAGTGATATTTTCAATAGTAACATCACTGTTTACTAAAAATGCATCGTTACTTTGTGTAGCAGATGTAGGATAAATTTCAACTCCTCTAATACTGTCACCTTGTATTGTAACGCCCGCTGGCACTGTCATAGGAAATGTTTCTTGATACTGTCCTGGATAAATGTAAATTAAATCTCCATCTACAGCAACGCTTAATGCCTTTGTCAAGGAAGCAAAAGGGCCTCCAGGATTATTACCATCATTAGTATCTGAACCGTTGTTGCTAGAAACAAAGTAAATACCAACATCTTTCGTAAGTTCAATACCTTGATATACTAGTCCGCTTGCTTTTACACTGTCGGCAATTAAATTATCAACAGCAATTCTAAATCCTTTTGCAGGTCCAGTACTGTCATCATCTTTACCAATATGAAATCTATCAGTGTCGTCTGGTATTAAATCATTTTTAAATTCTGCTAGAAAACTTGCTGAGTCTGTACTATCATCACCGATAGTAATACTTGTACCACCGTATGTAATATTTCCTGTTGCGTGTACATTACCTGTTACAGTAAGCGTTCCGCCTGTTTGTAATTGTAATTCTTTTGGTACACTTCTAGGATAATATTTTGCAATGTACGCTTTGAATGCTGTAGGATTATTATGTTCTGCTATTGTGTTTGATGCTGGATATGCAACTCCGTTTACAAACTTAGTATTAAGTTCTCCAAGTTGTAACACATCATCAGCTTGTATATCACCATCTCCGTCCCAGTCAAGAGCCGCAAGTTCTTCTGGTGTCCAACTACCTGATTGTGATAAAGAAAGTGCATAATCATATAAACGATCCATATCATTTGGAACGCTAGTTGCACTATTTCTTGGTCCTGGATCCCAATAGTTTCCATAATTACCATTACTGTTCCAGGCCGCTGTTTGTCCGTCAAATGCTTCTGACTTAATTCCTATTCCACCATTTGTTTGTAGTGCTTGTATACCATCACCTTTGACAGCAAAGTTATAACTACCGATTCCGTTTGTAGTAACAAATCCAGCGGGGTGTGTAGATTTAAGTGTAACATCACCACTGGCTGTGCTTATACCTGTAGTTGCTAACGTAAGATCGCCAACTTTGAAACTGTTGCCGAATATTACATCTGGATCACTACTACCAGATGTAGTACGTAGTGTACCAGTAACTGTAAGATTGCGAGGGGTTGTAGTAGTGTTAATACCTAGTGTATTATCACGTTTAATTACTAATAGATCATTATCAAATTTTAAATCTGCTAATTCTCTTAGTAAGTTGTTTTGTAGTAACTGACCACCTATGCGGGCGACTTGTGTACTCATTATATTCCTTCCCTCTTATTACTACTATTTATAGTAATTACTTGTCGAAGTTATGTAGTACTTGTACTGGCTTGCCTGATGGAACTGGAGTACCAAACACAAGATAATAACCAGCCGCATATGGAGCACCAGGTCCTGAACTTGGATTTTGTACTATTGTGTAGTTGGTTGTTGCTAATTGAAATACGTTTTCAATAGTAACTAGAATATTGTTTTCTGATATAGGCACTGGATAGAATGCATCACCTGAGTTTAACGGACCAAACGTAGTTTCTGTTCCATTTCCATTTCCTAAATTTTGTTGTACTATAGTTGTTGGTTCTCTAAATCTAATTGGTTTCCAAGCCGCATTATGATAAACTTCAAATTCAGTTTCGTCAGTATTATATCGTACCATACCTTCAACACCTGTAAAAGGTCTTTGGTTTTGTGTTCCTTTAGGTACTATAAATGCTTTATCTGTATTAAGCTCTGCTAATCCGAGAGCGTCAATATTAAAGCCCTTTGTATCAGCATTTATACCTCTAGAAGTTGTCTGTGCTTTTAAAAATCTCATTTATACTTCCAAATAACTAATAGTCATTACCAAGTTAGCCGGTGCTTGACTTGCTGTAATAATTTTATCTCCTGCTTCTAAAACAAGTTTTTCAGTATCAAAAGTAAAAGTATCTCCACCTGCTACTACCAAGTTATTAATTATTTGGTTAGCGTTTGGATCTGCATTACCTTTTGCTTGTCCGTCTGGTACAATATGCATGTCAAACTGTGTATCATTGTTTCCGCCTGTGTCTGCAGGCTGTGTATTACAAACCATAATAGTTGTAATTGCATATCTTTTACCAGCTGGCACTGTTAAGTGTGTTTTGTCTGCTATAGATAATTGTCCGTTTATAATCGCCATATTTTCTTTCCTTAAAATAACATACTAAACAATAGTGATCTATTAGTACTTATCAATTCGTCTTCGTAGCTATCCTTATTTGTGTACCATACTCCGCTATTACCAATTGCAGGATCTTTTCCGTATACAGCTATATTTGTACCCGGATTAACATTTGTTGCAGTAGATTGTACAGGCATTTTTAAAATACCGTCAATAGTTACAAATGAAGTTCCTGAACTGCTTAGTGTCAAGTCTGTTGCACTTGTTAATGATGAAATTGTATTATCTTGAAATACAATGCCTTCAATTTCTGTTGTGTTTTTCTTAAATTGTGCTACCTCTGCACCGTCGATTGTAATTTTTAGGTTGCTAACTCCGCCATCAATACTTTCATCAAATAAGTTTAGTGCAGAGTCTCCTCTAGCAATACTTTGAATTGTAATTGTTTGGATACCTGTTGTAATTGCATCATCTACATATTTTTTGTTTGGAACGTCATCATCTTCTGTAATTTGGTCTTCATAATTGTTTGTACCACTTACACTTATGACTCCTGTTCCACTGTTTATCAGATATAAATCTCCGCCACCTGTAGTAATTGAATTAGTTCTTAAACCAATAATTGCGTTATCTGTTGTTTTAAAAACAAAGGTTCCTGGTTTAACTGTTTGTGAAACTGGATCATTAAAGGAAACTGTTTCATCAAATATTAGCTGTGCATTATTTAATGACCCTCTATCAATTTCTAAACCTGATTTATTTTCAGTAACACCAGCGCCTGTTTCGCCTTTATTAAGTGTAATAATATTATCAACAATATCTAATTCTTGAGAATTAACAACTGTCTGCGTACCAGCTATAACAATGTTACCTGTAATTTGTACATTACCAACACCAGTACCTGTATCAAGCGTGATAGTTTGGCCGCTTGGTACTTTTACTTTATAATCTCCTGAATTTACATTTAGCGTCTTTGACATTTACAATTCCTTAAATAATGGGGGTAATAAATACCCCCATAATATTATTATGCGTCTTCTGTGAAATCGTCGTCGTCAGTACCTGATAATGTATTATCATCACCAGCTTCTTCCATTCTAACTAAACCAGAGGCCGCCGCACCTGTTAGTGCATATTTAAGCGATGTTCCTGCTAATGCGTTTGATCCAGTAGCACTTGGAGATGCTAGTGTAACTTTGCGTCCAGAAATTTTGCTTACGCCATAAGTTTCTGAATCAGCACCTTGTACTGAAATAGACATTTCGCCTGCACTCAAAGCGGCTGGTAAAACACCAGTCTTTAATGTACAATCGAATGTTCCAGCTGTACCAATTTCTTCAACGCGGAATTTTTTTGATCCTAGTTGCTTTACGATAAAACCTTCTTTAACTGCTGAGCCGTTATGAAAGTTAACTTTGATTTCGTTTCCTGAAGCTGTAGGACCTGTGCCTGCTACTCCAAAAAGTCTTTTATTAAGTGGTCTTCCCATTTGTTTTCTCCTATAATAGTAGTCCAATCCGGGTTCTATCCGGTACGCTGTGGGTACAGCATAAGTCCGCCTCGCGGCACACTATCGACACAAGTATTTATCATTCCTAATATGATTAATAAAAAATCTTATATGATCAAAGTGAGTTGACAGAGTTTCAAAGAGTTCTATGTTCAAAGCAGTAGTACATCTATTATAACTTATTTTACCAATAGAGCTATAATAATCAATATCTATACCGTATTCTGGAAATATGCCAGTTACAAACAAGCATGTATCACCTAGAGTTTTAGCATCTCGAGAATGCCTTATTTCTAACATTGATTCTGCAAATGTTTTTTTAGGAAGAAAATCCGACTTATCAACGTGAGAAGCAAGCAACAAAACAACATAGTGTTCGATGTACTCTGGCATTTCAATGCCTGTTCTATCACGTGTTTCTGTGACAACGTCATAGAAAGCTGAGGCGTACTCGTCTCTCATACTAATATTTAGTCAAGAAAAAAGACGCCGAAGCGTCTTTTTAAAACATAAGCAAAATAGGTAGGACTCGGTTATACCTACAACCCCTCGCCACAGATGCCATTCTGATAACCAGGGAACCTACTTCCGCTCGGTAGAGCGATGTGACTCAGCGTATTTCTACTACCAAGCCTGGGTACCACCCCTAAGTAGTCAAGTTCGACGCTCTGGTAAACGCCTCTTCCTTGCACT
>Ga0163109_10003939_pt1 | contig 11304 bp, 9 predicted proteins | sample CRUFie1St13metaG_FD_108704 | JGI IMG/M metagenome (GOLD analysis project Ga0163109, IMG submission 108704) | Marine microbial communities from the Costa Rica Dome - CRUD Field 142mm St13 metaG | ecosystem: Environmental > Aquatic > Marine > Oceanic > Photic zone | place: Costa Rica: the Eastern... | reverse complement strand
GGTTCTCAGTTAACAATTATAACTAAAAAAGGTGCAACTCTTGATATGCCTCTTTTAGATGATTTAAATACTTTAGGTGTTTATGAGGAAACTAACCTTACATTAAACGGACCTGCTGCTTATACTTCATCTAAAATGGAAGATTCAGATCAGTCTTATACTAACGTTGCTACTGTAAATGTTTCAGGAAATATCGGTGATATTACAATTAATGCTGGTGTTGAAACTTTAACAATTACAGATGGTGTTACAGTTACTGTATCTGCTGCTGCTGATGACCTAGTTACTGCAACTATTGATATGGCTGCTGATTCTGACTCTTCATTAACTTCTGCTCAATTATTAGCTTTAAGATATGATGCTGATGGTTTTGTAGCTGATGATAAAGGAGATATAGATTTAACTACTCTTGCTAACCTTAAAACGGTAACGGTTTCTGGTGTTGCAGGTGATATTAATGTTGACCAAAATCCAAATTTAGAGTCTCTTACAGTTACTGCAGACGCTATGGATCTATACGTAGTTGATAACGATAACATGACAAGTGTTGACGTTACTGGTGCAAAATTAGGTTCAGTTGAGTTTTCAGGACACGCTGATTTAGCTACTCTTGTGTTAGACCATACAACTGCTTTAAGAAGTACAAGTTCCTCTGCTGCTGAGAAAAGTGTTACTTTAGATGTAAACACTAACGCATCTTTAACTAGCTTAACTGCTGGTGCGGATGACGTGTCAGGTTTAACAGTATATACAAACGCTGTATTAGAAACTGTTGACTTTACTGGTTTATCAGATGATGGTAGTGCAACTACTTCATATGCTCACGTTTTCAACAATAACTTAACTTTCGATCTTGTAAAAGATGGTTACGATACAGGTACTGCAAACTCTCTTACTGATGTAGGTTCGACTACAGGTGGAGGTGGTATTAAAACACTAAAAACATGGATTCAACATGTTGATAGTGCTGTTAATGCTACATATGGTTTATACATATTTGTTGACGCGATTACTAAGTACGAAGTACAGTCTGCTTTAAACGGTACGTATACAGATACTGCAGTTCCATCTGCTCCAACTGTAACTACTCAAGCAGAAGCTTATTCAAACAAAACATCATTATATGCTGTTACTGCAATAGAAGCTGCTGAGACTACTACTACTTATACTAACGGTTCAGGTGTTGTTAGTGAAACTCAAGTTGTAACTATTCCTGTTACAAGTAACGTTTTAGGTGCAGCTCAAACTACTTTAGCTGCTGGTGAGGGTGTTGCAATTAATGTTTCTTCACTTTCTAAAACGTTTAAGCAAGGTGATACTTACAGTGGTTCTACGGTTTCAACTGTAGCTGGACTTATTGACTATATTAATGGTGATACTTCATGGGGATCTGGACTTACAGTTACTGCAGGTTCAGGTGGATGGTACAGATCTAACCAGACTGTTGAATTTACAAGAGGTGATGGTGTTGTTGGTTCTACATCTTTAATCACTGGTGGAAACTCTGATGGTAATGACCTATGGTATAAATTAGGATCTACATATGCTTCAGGTATGGTAACATTACCTAACTCTGCTAGATCTTCTGCAATTGCTAACGCTGTTGCTGCTGCAATTAGTGCTGCTCAACATCCAACTCATAAAGGAAAAGTTTATGGTGCAACTGCTAATGGATCAATTATTACAATAACTCAGAGAGCTTCTATCGCTGGTTATCCAGACGATCACACTACTGGTGTAACTTCTCTGCCTACTGTTTCATTTGTAATTGATGCTGCTCAAACTTCAACTACTTTATCGTTGAATGCACTAGGTACATCTAACACTGCGTCTCAATCTGTAACTGGTTCTACTTCAGGATTCTTCCTAGGTATTACTAAGAACGATGTTCCAGGTATGTTTATTAAGCTTGTTAACAACACAAACGCTGCGACTTTAGCGTCTCAAGCTGTTTCTGCTGCTAACTTATATGCTGCAACAACTTCTGGTACGCTTGGTGGTGTAGGTACAAAAGGAACTGCATCTCAAACTACATGGTCTGGAATTCCATTATATGATGTTCCAGGTGGTGGAGCTGACGCTCATGGTGCTACTGAGATTACAATGTTAGTAAGTGGTACTCACTTTAACGGTCCTAATACTGCATATGCTGCTGTATTTGCTGATGTTTCAGTTGGTACAACAAGCACATCTCAAGATGCTGCTACTACTAACAGATCAGGATGGCTATAATCTAATATTTTAGATTAAAAAAATTAAACCCTCTCGCATGAGAGGGTTTTTTTTTGTGCTATATTTGTTCAATGGAAAATAGAGTTGTTACTATATCCTTAATTCTCCTAAATTTTGCAGTACTATTTATATTCCCATTTACCAAAGTTCTAGATATTGATACATGGAGACTATTATTGTTCAGCTCTATAAATAGTATCTCTTTAGTCTATATTTTAGCTGTTAAAGACTTGTCTGTAATTTTTAATGAAATTCTTAAATCAAAGATTTCACTAGCAATTGGCGCATTTATACTTTGGGGGTTAATATCATATTTTTATGCAGTAAATCCTAATGCTGTGTTAATGAGGGTATTTGCATTTATCAATTTCTATATTTCATTTTTATCAATATATACATTTATAAGATTTAATAAAATCAAGAATATGCATTTGTGCATATTTATTTTAGCAATAGTATCTATTCAGCTTACATCCTCATATAATGCATATTTTGATATAATAAGTTCTGTTAAATATGACTTTTCATTTAACACCTATTTACAAGGGTTTTTCCCAAATAGGAATATTACATCTGCAGTTTATTTAACTCAATTACCATTCATAATTTATATCATCATTAACTCAAAAAGCAAGATTTTACGAGTTTACTCTTCATTTATTTCCTTTGCTCTTTTATATATGGTCTTTATGCTTGGATCGAGAACAGCATATGTAATCTTATTATTTTTAACAATTTTTTATCTTATCATATTTTTTATCAATAAGCACGAACAAATTAAAAAACATTTATTAGTTTTTGGGCTGTCTTTGGTAGCATCTTTATCATTAAGTCTCTTCACCTTAGGCTCTAAAAATGATGCCTTCGTTGTTAACAGAGTTCAAACAATAGATTTTGAGGAAACATCTACTAATACAAGGTTAAGATATTATAGTCATGGCTTTAATCAACTTATAAGTAGTCCTATATTTGGAGTCGGTCTTGGAAACTGGAAGATTGTTTCAATTGAAAGAGATAAAGATAACATTGAGAGTTATATAATTCCTTATACTATGCATAACGATTTTCTTGAGGTTGGGGCTGAGTTAGGCTTGATAGGTCTGGCCATATTCATCTCGATATATATTTTTGCTCTCAGAGATTGCTGGAATATGTATAATAAAAATAAAAATAACCCGTTGTTTATTGTAATACCTAGTGTGGTTTTGATTTACTTAATTGATGCTAATATAAATTTTCCTTACACACGAAGTTCCCAGTTATTTTATTTAGCAGTTTTTCTGTCCATATCAACTTACATTAATAATAAAAATGAACATAATAATTAAAGGACTTTTAGTAGTCATGTCTTTTTTGTCAATTTATTTTCACTACTTGAATAACATTTCAAGTCAGATTCAAAGCTTAATTTATGAAGATATATATAATGGTGTGTATAGAGAGGAATCAACATATAGATTTCAGGCACTAAATCTAGACTTTCCAAATCTTTCTTTATCGAGTCTTCCTATGAAAGCTGTAATAGGAAGATATTATTTTTTGGGTGCACAATATGAGAAAGCCCTTGAGTTAGCATCAGATGGAATGATTGATAATCCATATATTATGTATGCTGAGTCATTAAAGGCTGATGTTTTTTTTCAATTAGGAGTTAAAGACAGCATTATATATTACGCAGAAAAAGCCTACACGGGAATACCAAATAACCATAAACACTTTATTGATCTATCAAGAGCTTATATAAACTTCGATAAATATCATTTGCTTGATTCAGTTTTTCAAAAAGTAGAAAGTAAAAATAATTCTGAAATATGGAAATACTATTTATCAGCTTTATTAACAAAAGAAGATTCTGTAACTGATTATGGAAAGATTATTGCAAAAGAGGCATTAAAAAAATACCCTGATACTCAAGATTATAGAGAATTGAGACTGTCTGCTACTTATGTTCTTTATGGAAGAGAAAGAATTGAAAAGTCGATTGACGCTAATCTAAGAGCTCTACAGCTTTTTGATGAAGAAAGATTTAGAGAAGCTGCACTTAATTTTGAGGAGGCAGCTAGATTAAACCCTGTCGAATTCTCTCATTTTGAAAATGCGGGTATCAGTAACTTTAAATTTGGATATTATGAAAAATCCATACCCTTTTTCAAGCAGGTTATTGATTCAATGAATCCTGGCACTGGAAAATCCGAGTTTGCTCTGGCTCAGGCATACGCTGAACTAGGGGATTTTAAAAATGCATGTAAATATATATATGATTCCTCAAAGTTTGATTACAAAGATTCATTTAGATTAATTGGAGAATACTGTAAAGACTAATATGATTATTTAATTGATATTGACAAAATCAAACATATTTGAAAGATTATTCATCATTTTAACTGTCTTTATAGTTCTAACCCCAAAATTTAATGCCATTGACAGTACTGCTATTAGATGGGCATTGATTTCAATCAATAGTTTTGCATATTTTTTAATAAATTTTTTCAATTCAAAAAATAATTTTTACCTAAATAAAACAAGTCTAATAATTTTAACTATATCTTCATTCTTACTTTTATTTTCAATTTTTAATAGTATTAATTCTAATGAGTCAATTATCTCATCGTCAAAACTCATTATTTCTGCCGTAACTCTTATAATACTTATTAATTGTTTAAAAAAAATCAAAGAGCCCATAACTTTTATTGCTACAATCTTTTTATTATCAATTTTAATTGAGTCCTTTTATACCTTTTTTTCATTTTTTAATAATGATATAATAAACTTTACAGGAATATCAATGAATAGGAATATTAGTGCCTTTGCTATCGCAATAAAATTACCTTTTATAATTTACCTAAGACTAAAATCTGAAAAAATAAATTCAAGCGTTCTATTGATAATTGAGACTATATCAATAGTGGCTATAATTTTCCTTCAAAGCAGGGGAGCCCTTATATCCATAATACTAATGTACCTGTTTTTATTATTTAGTTCTATTAATAAAAAAAATATTTTGATTCCATTAGTTTTTACCATAATTGGCTCATATATTTTTATTAATAATTTTTCTTCACTATTCAATCAGAAAACTATTAATCCAATTGTGATGTTAAGTGATCAATCTTTTAATCAAAGAATAAGCTATTATGAAACTGCAATTAAAATTTTTAAGGAAAAACCTTTTTTTGGACATGGAATTGGAAGCTGGAAAATTAATTCTCTCGAATACCTAGACTTGAATGAATCATCAATTATTGTGCCTTATTATGTTCATAATGATACTCTTCAGTTTCTAGTTGAAATTGGATTAGTTGGAACTTTTTTATACTTATTTTTTTTATTTTATATCTACAAGTCTTTTAAAGAAAATTATAATGATGATAAATTGGCTATACCAATTCTTCAAGTATCTTTTTTAATTTTTCTATTTGACTCTAATATAAACTTTCCAATTCATAGGAGTCAAGAAATGATTCCATTTATTATTGTATGCTCTCTTTCAATGTTTAAACAAAAAGATAATTTTTATAACTCTACTAAAATTATAATGTTATTACTTATATCTGTATTAATAATTTGTAGTTATATAACTCTACGAGAGAATAGATCATTAATAGTCCAAGATAAGTTTATGTCAGACTATTATAGTCAATCATTTGAAATTGATACTAAAACTCTTAACAATCTAGATTATAAACTTCCAAATTTATCAGCTAATACAGTCCCAATTTCTACATTTATTGCAAAATATTATCTTGAAGAAAATAGATATGAAGATGCTGAGGAGCTTTTAATTTATGCTACGAAATCTAATCCATATGATATATTAACCAAAGAATTAAGATTAACTGTTCACCTAAAAAAATTAGATTACTTTAATACATATCTAGTCTCTAAAGAATTATTTAGCAATGATAATCTCAATGAAGTATATGCAGAGATATATTTCTTTGCAATAAATAAATTGAACTATTATAATGAAATATTTGATTCTAATATTTTGAAGAATATAGTGAGCATTAATATTCATAAGCTATTCTATAATAGCATAACAGACTTTAATGAAATAGATAAAGCTAAACTAAGGGATCAAGTTTTACTAAGTATCTCAAAATTTCCTGATGATAAATTCTTTACAGATTTCTTTTTGAAGTTAATCAAATAACAATTGGACAATTGTCAAGAAACAAATATTAGTAAAAACAATAATAACTACTACTAAATAGTGATATCTGAACTTTCTTAATAAAAGATGATGGATGTGATTTTTATCAGCAATAAATGGAGAGATTCCCTTAGATATTCTAAGAAAAAAAACTCTAATAATATCTAAAATTGGGTAAAATAAAATTGAGACAACATAAATTATTTTGTTAAGGTCATACTCTTCCCTTATCAAGTATGAATTAGATAGTATTGAAATGGTATAAATACTTACTATTCCTCCCAAGAAAAGTGATCCTGAATCACCTAAGAAAATTTTTTTTTCTTTTCTATAATTAAAATACCATAGCGGTATTGATGCGCTTATTATTAGAACTGTTAGACTATCAAAGTAAAAAAAGTTTGATGAAAACAACTCAAATCCTAATAAAAAAAATGTAACAACCGCTAAAGCAAGACCATCTATGCCATCTATGAAGTTGATTGAATTTATAATTGCAACTATGATAAATATTGAAAGAAATTGTGCTAAGATGCTAGACAATTCATAAATACCAATGAAACCATGTAGATTATTAATTATAAAGCCTTGATCAATTATGATTTTTGCTGTTATAATCTGAAACATTAGTTTGAGTTTATAATCAACATCATATATATCATCATACAAGCCAATTAAAGTAATTAGTCCGAGAGGAACGAGAACCTTATAGTCATAAATTTCAATGTTTAAAATATATAAAAAGGATGAAATTATGAATATTGACGCAAAAATAGCAACCCCTCCAGAATTTGTAGCAATAGATCTATGACTTGATCTAAAATTAACTAAAGCAAACTTATTTTTTTTAATAAAAAACTTTTGAGTTAGAATTAAAAGAACCAGACTTAAAGTAAATGATGAAATAATTAATGATAAAGTCATTAATGTAAAATTAAAGATTTAAAAAGAATTTTACATATGAACTTGTAATTTATTACAAAATCAAGTACTTTTGTTACTTGAAATATGTTAGAAGAAATTATAACATCTAAAACTAGGCTACGCTTATTGATAAAATTCTTTATTTCTCAAGCTAATACAGGTTATTTGAATGGCCTTGCAACTGAGATGGGAGAATCAACCAATTCTATTAGAAAGGAGCTTAACCATCTTCATGGAGCTGGATATTTAGAAAAAATTAGAAATGATAACAAGGTTGAGTATAAAGTTAATTCTAACCATCCTCTTTATAAGACTTTAAGAGAGGTAGTACTAAAGCATCTAGGATTAATTGATCTAGTTGATACAGTTTTAGAAAGAATGGGAGATGTTGATAAAATAATCCTTATTGGAGATTATGCAAGAGGTATTGACTCTGGTAACATAGAAATTTTTCTAACTGGCAAGAGTTTAAATACAGATTATATAACTAATCTAGAAAAAAAGATAAAAAAGCTTATTGGGAGACAGGTAAGCTTTTACTTAACTAGTAATTATAAAAATAGTGAATATAGTATTGTACTATACTCAAAAGATTAGACATGAAATTTATAGAAAAAGATACTAGACCATGGGGTTGTTACTACGTAATTCATGATGAACAAAATTATAAGCTTAAAAGAATTGAAGTTTATCCAGATATGAGATTAAGTTACCAATTTCATCATAAGAGATCAGAAACATGGACAGTTGTTAAAGGAAGTGGAATATTTACTCTTGATGGAAAAGATATAACTCTAAGACAAGGAGACTCAGTTTCAATACCAAAACTTTCTAAACATAGAATTTATAATAATAATTCTGAAACACTAATTTTTATTGAAGTGCAAACAGGTACGTATTTTGGTGAAGATGACATTGTTAGAGTTGAGGACGATTACAACAGAATATGAAAAATAAAGCAATAATAGTATCAGGATATTTTAATCCTTTACATAAAGGTCATATAGAATATTTCAACATTGCTAAAAGTCTTGGTGATAAGCTCATAGTAATTGTAAATAATGACTATCAAAGAGAATTAAAAGGATCAAAAGAGTTTATGTTGGAAGAAGAAAGACTATTAATAGTTGATTCACTAGCTGTGACTGATTATGTCTTATTATCTATTGATAAAGATAGGACTGTAAGGCTGTCACTTGAAAAAGTATACAATGAATACTCAGGAGTCTTTGATCTTTTTTTCGCGAATGGAGGCGATCAAGATAATGACACAATTCCAGAAGTAGATATTTGTAAAAAATTAGGTATAGAACTATTTGATGGTTTGGGAGAGAAGATTCAGTCCTCATCATGGATTTTAAATAATAAAAATGAAAATAAGTAATATTTGCTGTATTGGTGCTGGATATGTTGGAGGTCCAACTATGGCTGTTATAGCTTTAAAATGTCCAGAAATTAATGTTACTGTTGTAGACAAAAATGAAGATAAAATAAAGGCGTGGAATAGTCATGACTATAATGAAATTCCAGTTTTTGAACCGGGATTAAAAGAAATCATTCAAGAAGTTAGGGGTAGAAATCTTTTTTTTAGTACTGATATAAAATTAGCAATTGAAAAATCTGAGATTATATTCTTAGCGGTTAATACTCCTACTAAGACAAAAGGCAAAGGAGCGGGAATGGCTGCAGATCTAACAAATATTGAAAATTCAGCACGTGAAATAGCTAATTTTGCTAATAGCGATAAGATAATTGTAGAAAAATCAACACTACCTGTAAGGACAGCCGAGAAGCTTAAAGAAATTCTAGAATCATCAAATAGTAATTACAATTTTCAGGTTTTATCAAATCCTGAATTTTTAGCAGAGGGAACAGCAATAAAAGATCTCTTCAACTCAGATAGAGTTTTAATTGGAGGAGAAGATACGCCTGAAGGTGAAAAAGCAGTTAATGCTTTAGTAAGCATTTATAAAAAATGGATTCCTGAACAAAAAATATTAAAATCTAATGTATGGTCTGCAGAGCTATCTAAGCTAGCATCAAATGCAATGCTAGCACAGAGAATATCTTCAATTAATAGCTTATCTGCAGTTTGCGCAAAAACAGGAGCAAATATACTTGAGGTATCTAGAGCTGTCGGCGCTGACTCAAGAATTGGAAACAAATTCTTACAACCGTCTGTAGGTTTTGGTGGTAGTTGTTTCCAAAAAGACATACTAAACCTTGTATACTTGTCAATTATTAATGGTCTCCCTGAAGTTGCTGAATATTGGCATCAAGTAGTTAAAATAAATAACTATCAAAGGAAAAGATTTGTCAATTTAATTCTTGAAAAATTTGAAGGTAATTTATCTAGTACCACAATATCTTTGCTTGGATGGTCTTATAAAAAAAACACTAATGACTCAAGAGAATCAGCTAGCATATATATTTCTGAAATGCTATTAGACAAAGGCGCAAATTTAAACATCTATGATCCAAAAGTCCCAGCTGAAAAGATTAAACTAGATATAGAAAACACACTGATTTTACAAGATTTAAATACTAAAGATAGAAGTCAAATATTGAGTCGAGTAAAAATTTTCAACGACATATACGAATGTTGTTCAAATGTCTCAACTATTGCAATTCTTACTGAATGGATTGAGTTTAAAAATTTGAACTGGCAATTAATAGAAAATAATATGAACGCTCCATACTTAATTGTTGATGGAAGATTCATTATTTCAGAAGATAAACTTTCAAGTAAACTAAACTTAATATCAATTTAATGAAAAAAGTAGCTTTAATTACAGGTGTAACAGGACAAGATGGAGCTTATCTATCTGAATTTCTTCTCAAAAAAGGTTATGAAGTACATGGACTTAAAAGGAGAACATCTTTATTCAATACCGATAGAATTGATCATCTGTTTCAGGATCCCCATACTTCAAATCAAAATTTCTTTCTACATTTTGGCGACATGACGGATAGTCTAAATATAACTAGGCTAATCAATGAAATTAAACCAGATGAAATATACAACTTAGCAGCAATGAGTCATGTTCATGTTAGTTTTGAGTTACCTGAATATGTTGGAAATGTAGATGCATTAGGTACACTTAGAATTTTAGAGGCAGTAAGACAAACATCCATAAAAGATAAAGTTAAGATTTACCAAGCGTCTACTTCTGAACTATATGGTAAAGCACAAGAATTTCCACAGTCAGAAACAACTCCATTCTATCCAAGAAGTCCCTATGGTGTAGCTAAACTTTATGCATTCTGGATTACCAAAAACTATCGAGAAGCATATAATATTTTTGCTTCAAATGGTATATTATTTAACCATGAATCACCCATTAGAGGAGAGACTTTTGTTACTAGAAAAATAACTAGAACTCTTGCAAGAATAATTAATGGACTTGAGAAGGAGCTTTATATAGGAAATTTAGATGCAAAAAGAGACTGGGGGCATGCAGAAGATTATGTAGAAATGATGTGGCTTATTCTTCAACATAGTACTCCAGATGATTGGGTTATATCAACTGGGGAGTCCTATTCTGTTAGAGAATTTATAATTAAGTGCTGTAATAATTTAGGAATTGAATTGGAATTTAAGAATTCTGGAGAAAAGGAAGTTGGAATAATTAAATCTATTCAAAATAAAAATTACAAGATTAAATCTGGGGATACTTTAATCAAAGTTGATAAAAGATACTACAGACCATCTGAGGTTGATTATTTAATTGGAGACTCTTCAAAGGCAAAAAGAGAATTGGGCTGGAGTCCAAAGCATAATATAGATTCATTAATTGATGAAATGTTAAAATCAGATTTAAGACTAGCAGAGAAAGAAATATTATTGTTAAAAAATGGGTATTTCCAAAGTAAAAAAATAGATGAGTATTAAAAAGATAATTCTTTTCGGATCAACAGGAATGTTAGGGTCTAATATATTAGATGACATTAGGTCTGACAAATATGAATTCTTATATCCTTCAAGGCAACAAGTT
>Ga0163109_10003938_pt1 | contig 11306 bp, 8 predicted proteins | sample CRUFie1St13metaG_FD_108704 | JGI IMG/M metagenome (GOLD analysis project Ga0163109, IMG submission 108704) | Marine microbial communities from the Costa Rica Dome - CRUD Field 142mm St13 metaG | ecosystem: Environmental > Aquatic > Marine > Oceanic > Photic zone | place: Costa Rica: the Eastern... | reverse complement strand
TTTAAATGATAATTTTTCCAGATTTTTCAAATTGTATGGTCAAATTAAAATAAATGAAGTTCCTCAAAATGAAAAAATTAATATATTGTACATTCAGAATCTCTATCGCTCAAACCAATATAATAATGCAAAAAAAATTCTTAATTCTTTGTTATTAGATGATATGACCGACGAGATGGTTTTATATTTAATTAAAACAAATATAAAGCTTGGAAATATTGAAGAATCATTACAACAAATTAAATTTTTTAATAAAAAATTTCACAACAGCGACCTGACTCGCTATGTTAATCATGAAAAAAAACTTTTAGATCAAAAATATGAAAAATAATTTACTTCGAGCGCTTGTTGTTTTATTCACCCTGTCGATCACACTATCTAATTCTAGAATAGCGTTTTCTAGACCTTCAACATTATTAAGGACCCCATCGGTTCAACACATTTATGCTGAAACAAACCCTTATTTATTTACAGCGGGTTTTTCAACAGAAACGATAAACTTTGATCTTCCAAGCCAAGGAATAAGCCTTTATCTTCAAACCCATACAAACAGCGGATTAAATTTAGGCTTAAGCTACTCTTTGATTGCTGACCCAAGGTCAAAAGAACAAATTGATACAACAACAACAGCCTTTGAAGCCCCCACAGAGCTAGGCTTGCATGCACAGAAAACTATATATAGCGCAAATAATATTAAAATAGATATGGGTATATCAGATGTGATAGCACGAGATTGGAATGGAAACTCTTCATTTCTAGACCCATCTTTGTATGCCATCTTTTCAAGTTATAAAGAGTTTGATAAATTTTCAATAACATATAACTTTGGTTTTGGGTCAGGCCTGGTAGCTTTGGATGAACACGTGCAAGAGTTAGATTTTCTAAAAAGCCCGAACAGTTCAATTGGCTATTTTTTAGGCTTTAATTTGCTTACACCAGAAATTCCAAGATTAAAAAATAGATTGAATTTATTATTTGAATTAGATGGAACTAATATCAATATTGGGGCAAAACTCCCCATAACAGATGAATATCTTATTTCAATGGGCGTTACTAATTTTAGTGGAATGGGAGATTTTGGAAACAGATCAAAGATTGGACAAGAGGACCAAACTGTTTTGTCAAATGCATCAACACTATGTTTTGGCTTTGAAATGAATGTTCCAAAGATGAAAAAAAATCAATATAACAACCCATACGGAGATCCTAACCAAACATATTATACTGAAGAGGCTGTAATGGCGTTAAAAGATTCATTAAATCAAATTATTAATCTTTCTGAGCAAAATTACAGCGCGATAGCAGACTCTATAAAATTTTTAAAGTTTTCTTTAGAAAATAATTCAATAGAAAACATATCGCTTAGTCAAAAAATTGCCAGTCTAGAAGACTCACTCTATCAACGAAAAAATCAAAAAGTTGTTGATATCGCAAATTATAATAAAGCTTCGCGACACATCTCAAGAGCCCTAAGATATTATTATGAGCAAGAATACAATCAGGCTCTCATAGAAATTGATAGCGCTATCGAACTTAATCCCAACCTAGCAATTGCATATGCTAGAAAAGGGACAATCTATTATAGTATGGGTCAAATCCAAAGCGCATCAATAAATTGGAATATTGCACTAAAACTAGACCCAGAATATGATGAGGTCCGCGATATTTTAGAAGCGCTTAAAAGTAATAAATTAAAATCAGCAGATTTGCAAGAATAAGAAGATAAAGGAAAAATATGAATTTAGGAACAATAGTAGGATTAATTTTAGGGTTGGCTTTAATGGGCCTAGCCTCAGTTCTAGGAGCGCAAGGCGCCGGAGTACCAATAACTTCGTTGTTGGACATTCCTTCACTTTTAATTGTTTTTGGAGGATCTCTTGCAGCGACTGCGATAGCATTTAAACTATCTCAAGTAATTGGTCTATTTAGACTATTAAAGATGATTTTCAAGGATGATAATTTCACTCTAGCAAATGTAGTTGATGATATTTGTGTTCTTTCAGAAGCATATAGAAAAAGCCGAAAAGATTTAGAGGCAGCGCTAGGATCAACACCGGAGTCAATGCCGTTTCGAATGCACGCAATATCAGATGGCTGCAAACTTATTTTAGGCGGAACAAGACCAGATGACATAGAAACTTTTATGCTTACTAATGCAGAATATCGGGAAATTCGCGAAAGGGAAGATGTTAATATTATGAAGACTCTGGGCACCTATTCTCCTGCATTTGGAATGATTGGAACACTAATTGGCTTGATATTCATGCTAGCTGGCATGGGGTCTGGCGGAGGAGATAACATTGGGGCATCAATGGCAGTAGCTTTAATTACAACCCTGTATGGTGCCTTCGCAGCTAACTTTCTTTTTCTACCTTTTTCCGACAAATTAAAGGGCAAAAATGAAGCAAAAAAAATAGAGGATGCTTTAACAACGGCAGGCGTATTAATGATTGCATATAAAAAACATCCTTTAGAAATAAGAGATGCATTAAATGCTTATTTGCCTCCAGCACAACGATCTCGAGAGGAAGACTAGTTTGGCAAAACATACTTGCAAACAATGTGAAGAACAAGAAGAAGGACTACCCTTGTGGATGGCAACATTTGCAGATATGATGACTTTATTATTTGCATTTTTTGTATTGTTGTATTCCATGTCTTCACCCGACCCTGTAAAATATGCAGCATTTGCTAATTCAATGGCTGAAAAAACAGGAGGCTCAACAGATCAAGAGATGGAGTTTGAACCACTCAAGGACCAATCAGAAATCAAACAAGAATTAGAAGAATTAATTGAAGATTTAGACATGGGGGAAAAAGCAAAAGTAACACAAGACCCTCGAGGGGTAGCCCTTGAGCTTGATGGTGATATTTGTTTTGGATCAGGATCTGTTGTTTTAAAAGATGAATTAAAGAAAACTCTAGATACTGCAGCTCTTGAATTAATGTCTAATCCTAAAGATTTAAGAAGTATTTTGGTGGAGGGCCACACAGACAATCAAAACCCTACAGGCAAAATTGCAGAAAGATATCCCACCAACTGGGAACTTTCTTCTGCCAGAGCAGCAAATGTTGTAAATTACTTAATCTTTAAAGGGGTTATGTCTGGAAGATTAACAGCGTCAGGATATGCTGATAGGTGGCCATCTGGAGTAAAGTGGTCTGAGGTGCGTTCAGGAAAAATAGATGATTTAGCAATAGAAGAAAACAATGCAACGCTAGATCAACGAGTAAACAATAGAAGAATTAAAATTATTTTTGGTGTAAAATAGGATTTATATTTAGTCTAGGAGAGTTTATGAAAAAAAGTATGTTATCATTAATAGTGTTGGGACTATCATTTTTATTTTCAACGGATGAAAGTGTTTTCCTTAAACAGGTTGAATTAGAGAATATATACAAGTTTAAAATCGAATCATTTTTAGAAAAAATCTATGATAAGTCTGAGTATTACGTTTTTGCTGATGTTCGACTTGAAGAGAAGCCAAAACTAGATTCAGGAACAAAAAAATCTACCCCCACAGATGTAGATGAGGAAGATTCAACAGATCCATTTGGCTATACTTTTATTGAAGGTTTGGGACTTAACCCAACGCTACCCACAGCGCCTATGGGTGGAAACGAAAAGAAATCAGGCAATAAAAAAGAAAAAAATGATCAAGAGTATGTCATGACGGGTCTAAATGTTTCTGTATATTTAGCAGAGGACATATATAGTGTTGAATCAAGAGAAACAATTACAAACTTTGTAAACACCAACATAGATGAAATTCGAAATTGTTTTGATTGTTTTGTGTTGGAAAAAATGCCAAACCACATTGGTCGCAAACAAGATGCTCAAATGATGGCCAGCCAAGCCCAAAGCGCAGAATTAGAAAAGTTAACAAAAATCACCAATGACTATGCAGCACTCAGAGATTCGCTGAAATGGGACCTTTTAACTCAACAACAAAACGAATTAAAAAATGAATTACAAAAAATGATTCAACAGGGCGAAAAAGAGCGTAACGCTCTTATTGAAAAATATGAAGCAGATCAAAATGCCATTACTAGTAAAATGGATGAGGCGATGGCACAAAAAGATCTTGAATTGAAATTAATTCTTGAAGCAAAAGATAAAGAATTAAATTTTCTAACACAGCAACTTGATGATGCTACAAGTGCACGATTATTTTGGGAGGATCAGGAGGCTCGCCGAAATGTATTACAAAACAATCTTGATTCTTTAAAGTTTATTAACTTGATGTCAATTCAAGATGAATATAGAGCCAAGCAAAATCAATTACTCGAAGACATTACATCTGATTATGAGAATTCAATTCAAGCACGAATTAATGATGCCAAAGGCACAGAAGAAAGACTTTTTAAACTTATTGAAGGCAAAAATATCAATGGCGAGGATGTAGAGCTTGAAGAGTTTCAGAAAAATTCAAATCGATCTTCACTTTATATTATTATTGGAGTCGTTGTATTATTATTAATACTCTTAGTTTATGTATTGATGAAAAAAAATAAAAAAGTTGTATATCTTAAGCCAAAAGGTAATGACAAAAATATACCTTCTAATGAGAATACGTCACCACCAGCACCAGCACCCTATACAGCGCCTCCAACAGAGAGCAATCAAAATGCAGATGTAATTAATTCTGAAGTTAGAACGTTGAGACAGTCAGCAGTAACTATGAGTGCGGGCCAAAAAGAAGGCGCTAGTCAGATTATCAGTGATTGGCTGGATGAATCATCAGACAGTGAAAACTCAACTGAAGAAGAAAACTCAGAAAAGGAATAATAAAATTATGACGAATCATGAAAATTTATCAGGTTTAGACAAAGCCGCAATCATTTTTCAGGTTTATGGTGAATCTCTTGCGCTTTCATTTTTTACGGATTTACCCGAGTCTTCAATTATAAAAATTAGGGTACGCGCCAAAGAGCTGACAGGGATTCCACCTGAATTGAAAAAAACAGTTTTAGAAGAATTTTATTTTAAAATGATGACCGATAAATATCAAAACAACAAACCATCATCTGTTCGTCTTTTTGATTTCCTAGACGACTTAAATGATGAGCAAATCTATTATTTATTAAAAACAGAAAAAGAAACAGTTATGGCTCTAGCAATAGATCAGGTTGGTCCATCACAAAGAAACGCTTTTCTATCAGAGCTGAACCCTGAAATAAGAAATGTGGTTATTAGAGAGCTTGGGAGTCTGAAATCTATTCCGCTAGAGATGGTTGTTAATATAGCGCATGAATTAGAAAAGAAAGCCTCTTTTCTTCCTGAACCCAAAGTATTTTCTAGAGGAGGTGGAAAGAAAATTGCTGATATTTTAAATCAAATGACCGAAGATGAAGCTAGTAATTATTTAACACAATTAATGAATGATGACCCCGAAACATATGCAGAAGTAAAAAAATATTTATTAACGTTTGAAGATTTATTATCTATGTCCGATGATATTGCTGCTGATTTTTGGGCCAATCCAGATATTGATTTAGATGAATTAGCAAAAGCTCTAAAAGGTGTTGATGAACAGACTATTAATACAATTTTAGAAATATTGCCAAAAAAGAAGCAAGCAATGTATACGCCCATAGAAAAACCTATGAGAAAAAAAGATGTTATGGCTGCGAGAAAAGCAATAGTTGGCCTCGCCTCAGAAATGGCTAAATCGGGTGAGATAAAAATTGAAGATATTTTATCTGGATCTAATGATGAAATGATTGAGTAATATTATAGCTATATATTAAAGGCCTTTAAAAAACCCCTATAAAAATTTATAGGGGTTTTTTTGTATTTAAATAATCTTAACTTTAATAATTAACTTCCCAGTACGAGATTAACAAGAAGCACAACATCTAATACATTCAGTGCACCATCCCCATTAACGTCAGAGCATGAGTCTCCCTGTGCAACATCAAGTACAAGATTAACAAGAAGTACAACATCTAATACATTCAGTGCACCATCCCCATTCGAGTCTCCTACCAGCGTACAGTTGCTGCCACTAATAGAAATTGGCATTTCAATTTGAGCAGATGGATAGCTATCAATATCATCATCAGCAAACCAAAACTTTGCAACATATTCACCTGAAAGGGCATATTCATCAATCATTACATCTGTTATCGATGTTGAAAACTGTACACCTTCTTCATAATCATGGGAATTAGGAATCATATCAACTTGAGAGAAACATGCGCCTCCATTTTCCTCTGTATTGCAAATTTGTGCCGCCTTAAACCACGGCAGATTACCATCAGCATCACTGTAGTTAACAGTTAATATATTGGATGATCCATCAAAGTTTGGTGAGGATAAAATTAGAGGACTATTTCCTTCTTGAAATTGAGTTGAGCAAATGAATAATCCTGGATCAGATTGATCAAGTATTGTAGCATCAACGTCTAGCCCATCTAATGCTGCCTGCACGGTTACGGAATTAACAATCATTCCATTATATGAGTTTGGCCAAGCTCCCCAACCCGCATCATTAGTAATAAATTCGAGCAATGTAGTGACTTGGAGGGTATTTCCATTTGTATTATATGAGATATTGTTGCTTAAAAACTCAAAATTATCAATTGTTCCTGTTGCCAAATCACCACTAATTTTTAAGACACCTGGATATAACGCATCACCTCCCCAAAATCCACCATCTCCGTAGCCTATTGCATATGCTGTACCAGCAGTAGCTGGATCATCAATTTCTGGATTTACAATACCTATTCCATATAAATACCATGGACCAAAATCAAAAAACCCACCATCTCCATCACTTGCTGGACAACAATTTCCAGCTAAATCCATACTAAAATAAACACGCTCAACATCTGTATATTCTTCACCATCAGCATCAATTGCAATATCACCTTTATAGGTTCCAGAAATTTCAAGAATATCTTGACTTGCTGGGGCATCACCACTAGCATCAGTAGCTAATCTTGCATATAAATTATTAGAGACAGGCCAAGAACCATTAACATTATGAGGAGAACTCGTTACTAGAATTGTCCCAAACTCTTCACCTAAAACCTCTGAATCAACCTCTCCAGCTAAATATGAATAAACACTATTTCCTCCACCTGTAAAAACCTGACCTTCCCATGTATTTTCATACCCCACCGTGTTTAAAGCCGCTGCAGGGGCGGAAATCCAAGAACTTTGATTGTCTGTAGATGCAAATACAGTAGCGCTTTCTACTCCATAAGCTAAGCTAGAATCAATATCAGCATTAAAGATAAATTGATCTCTTGGGGCAGTGGTGGCAAAGTTATCTAACAAACTTTGTTCTCTAGTCTGATTTGTCATCATTGCTCTTTTTGCTTCCATTGCACTTGCAAAAATCTTTTTAGCAAATTCTTCTACGACTTTATTTCGAACTTCTTCTTTTTGCTGCTCTGTTAAATTTTCGTTCATTGAAAAAGACAATGAGAAAATAATAATTGTTGTCAATATCTTATTAAACATTTTAACTCTCCTCAATTTTTATACAATTCTATGCTAATATACGAAAAATTATGATGAATCTCAAAATTCTCAACATCATTTTACATAAAATACTAATAAATAGATTTTATAGATTTGAATGCGCTGATGCGAGTCGAGCAATTGGAACTCTAAACGGCGAACAGCTCACATAATCTAAATTAATTTTATTAAAGAAATGAATTGATTTAGCATCTCCCCCATGTTCTCCACAGATTCCAATCTTTAAATCAGCATTATTTTCTTTACCCTTTTTCACTGCCCTCTCAATTAGCTTGCCAACCCCATGAATATCAATGCTTGCAAAAGGATCATTTTCAAGAATTGATTTTGATATATATTCTTTAAGAAATCCACCAATGTCATCCCTTGAATACCCAAATGTTGTTTGAGTTAAATCATTCGTTCCAAAAGAGAAAAAGTCTGCATGATTTGCAATATCTTCTGCTACAAGACACGCACGAGGTATTTCAATCATTGTGCCAACCATATATTGAAAATCATAATTACCTTTGTGATAAACTGAATCTATAATTTCACGCTGATGAATAAATTCCTTATCTGTACCAATTAATGGTATCATGATTTCGGGCTTTGGTTTAAATCCATCCTTAATTAATTGTTCAGTAGCATTAAAAATTGCGGTTGCTTGCATTTTAGTAATCTCAGGATAGGTAATACCGAGTCGACATCCTCGATGACCCAGCATTGGGTTGACTTCATGTAAATCATCTATAATATTTTTTATATCCTGAAAAGAGATTCTCATTTTTTTGGCTAAAAATTCGATTTGTTTTTTTGAAGTAGGTAAAAATTCATGCAGCGGTGGATCTAGCAATCTTATAGTTACAGGATAATCTGTCATGGCCTTTAATATATCATAAAAATCTTTTTGTTGATGAGGCAATAATTCATTTAGAGCTTCCAAACGCTGCTTTGTCGTATTGGCTAAAATCATTTTTCTCATAGTCAAAATTCTATTGGGACTAAAAAACATATGTTCAGTTCTACATAGTCCAATACCTTGTGCCCCCATCTTTCTTGCAGTTCTCGCATCCTTTTCAGTATCAGCATTAGCGCGGACCCCTAATCTTTTATATTGATCAGATAATTGCATAATTTGATTAAATTGGTCATTATCATGAATTTTATTATCGATAAGTGAAATTTTGTTACCATACACAGCACCTAAAGTTCCATTAAGGGTTATGGCGTCACCCTCTTTAAATTTATTAGTTCCTATTGTCATTGTTTTTTTATTGTAATCAATCAAAACCTTAGAACAACCGACAATACAACATTTCCCCCACCCTCGAGCTACGAGAGCTGCATGCGAAGTCATTCCCCCCCTTGAGGTGAGGATTCCATTAGCAGCAAACATACCATGAATATCCTCAGGGGATGTTTCTTTTCTAACAAGAATTACACTCAGACCATTATCATGATATTTTTGTGCAGTATCAGCAGAAAATACGATTTTACCAGAAGCACCACCAGGTCCAGCTGGAAGCCCCATTGCAATTACGGGCTCGTTTGATTCTTCAGCTGGATCAAGACATGGAAGCATTATCTCATTTAAATGATTAGATGATATTCTGTTAAGTAATTCTTTTTCATTTATCATTTTTTCTTTATTCATATCAATTGCAATTTGTATAGAAGATACACCATTTCTTTTTCCTCTACGGGTTTGAAGCATCCATAAATTTTTATTTTCAATTGTAAATTCAATATCTTGCATATCTCTGTAGTGCATCTCAAGTTTTTCTTTTATTGTATATAATTCATTATAAATATCAGGATATTTTTTTTCTAAGGTTATAGGTTCATTAGAATTACCAGACCTACTATCTTCATTAATAGGGTTAGGAGTTCGAATGCCCGCAACCACATCTTCCCCTTGAGCATTTTCTAGCCATTCACCATAAAAGATATTTTTACCAGTTGATGGATTTCTTGTAAATGCTACGCCTGTTCCAGAATTAGTACCGAGATTTCCAAAGACCATGCTTTGTACATTGACAGCTGTACCCATATCATGTGGAATATTTTCAATATTTCTATAATTAATTGCGCGTTCTCCGTTCCAAGATTTAAAAACAGCTTTAATTGATTCGCGCAACTGTACATAGGGATCATCAGGAAAGCGTGTATTAAATTTTTTATAAATGATTTTTTTAAATTCTAAACAAATGTTTTTTAAATCATCTCCAGATAATTGTGAATCAGAATAACAATTTATTTTTTTCTTATATAGATCCATGAAAGATTCTAAGTCTGATCTAATACCTAAATTATCATGAGCTTGTATATTATTACTTTTTTCCATGACCACATCAGCATACATCATAATTAATCTTCTATATGAATCATATGCAAATTGATTATTGCCTGATGCTTTGGCTAAACCCCTTACTGTTAATTCTGTTAAGCCAATATTTAATACTGTTTCCATCATTCCAGGCATTGAAACTTTTGATCCAGATCTAACAGAAAACAATAGCGGATTCTCAGCACTTCCAAACTTTTTCTTCATCTGCTTTTCAATACAGCTTATATTCGAATTCATTTGAGAAATTAAATCAGGTGGAAAATCATTGTAATTAATGAAATAATTACAAACTTCAGTAGTAATTGTAAACCCAGGGGGGACAGGAAGGCCCATATTAGACATCTCTGCTAAATTTGCTCCCTTTCCGCCGAGCAAATTAGAATACTGAGCATTACCTTCCGTTAAGCTAGGACCAAAAAAGTATGTATATTTCATAAAAAAACCGCAATAATTGTCTTTAATCTTATGCCAAGTTTTGTACAAAAATGCAATTCAAATTATTTATAAAACTTTACTTTGTAAAATTTACAAAAAGTTTAATATTTCAAAATATGTTGCTAGTATAGATATTCAATTGAAATTTTAGTAATTACCTAGTATATTATATGTACACAAATTGAGAGAACTACATTGAAAATTGAAAGAATGAACAAGGGAGAATGGGGAAAAATCAAAGCCTTTTTTGATTTGCGCACAGATGAGGGTTTTGTTATTAAGGGATTCAAGCTAATACATGGTATTAATGGTCTCTTTGTAGGAAATCCCAGCCAAAAAGGTAATGATGGTGAGTATTATGACACCATTTTTGCTGAAAAAGAATTAAAAGATGAATTATCCCAAATTGCAATTGATCACTATGGCCAAGAAGTGATGCCAGAAAACGAACCATTTTCAGATACTTCAGGTGTAAGCAATTCATTTGAACAATCTTCATCGTCAGCCAAAGAAGACGAAAGTCACGATACACCAAGCTTTACCGATGACGATATACCATTTTAAAAAATATTGAAATATTATATTCTTAATAAATATTTAGCAGCTCTTTCTGGCTTATTTTTAATATTGTTTTTGACAGGTCATTTAGCAGGAAATTTACAGCTGCTCATTCCTGAGTCATATGGTGCACAAAAACAATTTAATGATTATGCTCATTTTATGTCTACTAACCCGGTTGTAAAAGTATTGTCAATCGTTACATATATATCCATTATTGCACATGTTTTGGTTACACTGGCTTTAACGATTGATTCTAAGCTCAAAAGACCCAAGAGGTATAGATATACAGCATCGCAAACAAACTCAATTAGCTCAAAATATATGGGTGTTCTTGGCACCGTAATTTTGGCATTCATTATAGTTCACCTAAGTAATTTCTGGTACAAGGCAAAATTTGAAGGTGAAACAGATATATATAATTTGGTAATAAGCAAATTTCAACATTTAGACCATGTTGCTATATACGTTGTTTCAATGCTTGCTATATTC
>Ga0163109_10003937_pt1 | contig 11307 bp, 18 predicted proteins | sample CRUFie1St13metaG_FD_108704 | JGI IMG/M metagenome (GOLD analysis project Ga0163109, IMG submission 108704) | Marine microbial communities from the Costa Rica Dome - CRUD Field 142mm St13 metaG | ecosystem: Environmental > Aquatic > Marine > Oceanic > Photic zone | place: Costa Rica: the Eastern... | reverse complement strand
CGTGCCTCAGCAGCCATCACCGCTTTGGGTCTTGGCACTGCTGCTACCACTGATGCAACTGCATATGCAACTGCTGCACAGGGAGCACTCGCTGCCTCTGCTACACAACCAGGTGATCTAGAAACCGTTGCTACCACAGGCGCTTACGCTGACCTGTCTGGTCTGCCCACTCTGGGTACTGCTGCTGCAACTGCTGCAACTGCATACGCAACCGCTGCACAAGGTGCTCTTGCTGACTCTGCTACACAACCAGGTGATCTGGGTGCTGTCGCTACCAGCAATGATTATGATGATCTTACTAACCTGCCTACCCTCTTCTCTGGTGCCTATGCTGATCTGACTGGCAAACCCACATTGTTCTCTGGTGCCTATGCTGACTTGACTGGCAAACCCACTCTGGGTACTGCCGCTGCAACTGCATCTACTGATTATGCAACTGCTGCACAGGGTACAAAGGCAGACACTGCTTTGCAATCTGAGACTATTGATCTCACCACCCTGAAAGCAACTGTCGCAGCATCGACAGACTTTGCTGACTTCCAGACCCGTATCGCCGCACTCTGATAACCAATGGCAATTCCAACTTCTAAGGCAGAACTAAAAGAATACTGCCTCCGTAGACTGGGTAAACCAGTCTTGGAGGTGAACGTATCCGATGATCAGTGTGATGATGCCATCGACTACGCTATTCAAAAGTTCCAAACGTATCACTACGAAGGTGCTGAGCGTGTTTATTTGAAGCACCTCTTCACTGCTGCTGATATTCAAGCAGGTAAAACTAATACGAACAGTCTTGGTAAGGATGGTACGACTCAGTGGTCAGAACAGAATACCTTTCTATCTGTCCCTGATCATGTAACTTCTGTGGAAGGTATCTTTACGTTTACCGACAAAGGTACTCGTAATATGTTTGACATTCGTTATCAGATGAGACTGAATGATCTGTATGACTTTACGTCTACACAGTTCTATCACTACTACATGATCCAACAGCACCTGGAAAGTATCGACTTCATCCTGGAAGGTATGAAACCGATCAGATTCAACCAGGTACAGAACAAAGTTTATCTGGACTTCGACTGGTCTGAGGATGCTCTGGAAGATCAGTATATTATTATCAGATGTTATCGTGCTCTGGATCCTAACACATGGACAGAGATCTATAACCAGATGTGGATGAAGGATTATGCCACTGCCAAGATCAAGAAGCAGTGGGGTCAGAACCTTACCAAGTTCCAGAATGTCCAAATGCCAGGTGGCGTCACTCTTAATGGAGAGATGATCTATAACGATGCTGTCGAAGAGTTAAAGATTCTCGATGAGCAACTGCGTACCACTTGGGAAACACCACCACTAGACATGATCGGATGATATGGCACTTAACAGTTTCTTCACCCAAGGTACAACTGGCGAGCAAGGTCTCGTCCAAGATCTCGTCGATGAGCAAATTAAGATGTTCGGCAAGAACGTCTATTACGTTCCAAGAACACTCGTCAAAGAAGACTCAGTGTTCGGAGAAGATACCCTCTCAAAGTTCACAGGTGCCTTTGAAGTGGAAGTCTATCTTGAAGATGCTGGTGGTTTTAGGGGCGACGGCGATATTTTCTCACAGTTTGGTGTCAGAATTTCAGATCAAGTCACCTTCATCATATCCAAACGACGTTTCACAGCAGCAGTAGATGACAACACTACTCTGATTGTAGAAGGTCGTCCCAATGAGGGAGATCTGATTCATTTCCCCATGGTCAACAAGACTTTTGTCATTCAATATGTAGAGCACGAACAACCTTTCTTCCAGTTGGGTAAGGTATATACCTGGGGTCTGCGTTGTGAACTGTTCGAGTACAGCGACGAGGACATCGATACTGGTGTTGCAGAAGTCGATGCTATCGAAACCAACTTTGCCAACGCTGTTGGTATGGTTATGGCAGAAGGTGGCACTGGTACATTCACAGCAGGTGAGACTGTCACTGGTGGAACTACCAACACAACTGCTGAGGTTAAGTCTTGGGATGAGTCTACTAGGACTCTTATTCTTATTAACAGAAGTGGTCGCTTCTCTTCGGGTGAAACCATGACAGGAGACACAAGTTCTGCTGTCTGGTCAACGTTCACCTATAACACTATAAATAATTTGAACTCTGATACCGATCAAAACTTTGCCATCGAATACGATGCAGATAACATCCTCGACTTTACTGAGGTGAATCCGTTCGGTGAGTATGGCAACAAAGGGAGCACTATCTAATGTTAGGAACATATTCATACCACGGTATTATCAAAAAAACCGTGGTTGCCTTTGGCACACTATTTAATAATATCGAGATCCAACGTAAGTCTGGATCTAAAACTGAGGTAATGAAAGTACCTTTGGCATATGGACCTAAGGACAAGTTCCTAGCGCGTCTACGTGCCCTTGGAGACCTGTCTACCAAGGACCAGGTACAGATTACCCTCCCCAGGATCGCATTTGAGATTCAGGCTATTACTTACGATCCTACTCGTAAAGTATCACCTACACAGTACATCAGAAACGTCAAGTCTGATGGTACGCCCACTAAGGCATTCATGCCTATTCCATATAATGTCAACTTTGAGTTGGCAATCCTGAGTAAGAACCAGGATGATGCTCTACAAATTATCGAGCAGATTCTACCGTTCTTCCAACCTAGTTTTAATGTCACCATGAACTTGGTGCCCGAACTTGGAGAGAAGAGAGATTATCCTATTACGCTTACTGATATTCAATATGATGATCAGTATGAGGGAGACTACGACACACGTCGTACATTGATCTATACCTTGCAGTTCACCGCAAAGACATACCTGTATGGTCCTGTCAAGGAGAACGCTGGCGAGATCATCACCAAAGCAATCGTCGATTACGCTACCGACGCAGTTCCTACTGCACCGAGAGAGGTACGTTATACAGTGACTCCTGCATCACTTACCGACAGGAACACAGATGCGACGACAACCTTGTCATCTGCATGTGACGATAACGATGGTATCATCAACGTTGCTGATGCCTCTGCCCTTACAGTCAATACTAACATTCAGATTGACACTGAGGTTATGAGGATCGCTAAGATCGATGGCACCAAAGTGTACGTCACTCGTGCATGGAACAAGAGCACCGAGGCAGCACACACTAATGGTAGTGCTGTTCATAAGATCGACGAGGTAGATCATACCTTCGTTGATGAGGATGATAACTTCGGATTTAATGAACTATTCAGTGAATTTACAGATGGACTCTCACGAAACCCAACCACAGGCCAAGACGAGTAAGTTTGATGGCATTGAGGATGCCCTCGATGTCAAAACAGATATTGTCCCAGTCGAAACAACTGCCCCTGTACCAGTAGAACCTCCTACTTCCACAAAGGAGCAGTTGAAGAAAGACTATGAATACACTCGTGGCAACCTATATTCACTGATTGAGAAAGGACAGGAAGCAGTTGATGGCATCCTAGAACTTGCACAAGAGTCTGATCAACCCAGAGCGTTTGAAGTTGCTGGTCAGTTGATCAAACACGTTGGTGATGTAGCAGATAAATTAGTTGACTTACAGAAGAAAGTTGCTGACATTGAGAACCCCAAAGGTTCAACTAAGGAAGTCAACACAACAAATAATACTATGTTTGTAGGAAGCACAGCGGACCTCGCTAAATTCCTAAAACAGCAACAAGATAAATAGTAAAAGCACTGTCGTATTGTACCCATGGATAGAGTCCGAGTAATGGCAACTGAGGTTACCCTCAGCGCCGCAACCAACCTGAGCAAGGCAACTGCCGTACGTGTTGTCAATGACAGCAACGCTACCATCGTACTCGTGCTTGATGACGCTGCTGTGGTAACTGAACGTGGCAATAGCACTAAGTATGTTGCACTAGGTTCCAGAAATACATCTATTCGTTCTGGTGAAACTGTATACATAGAAAAGGATCCCTTGGAGACTATCGATGGAACAGGACTCAAATGCTCCAAAGTCGCAAGACAGTAAAGAACCATGCCCGCCGTCTCCAAAAAGCAACAAAGATTCTTCGGGATGGTTAGAGCGGCTCAAAAAGGGGATGTTTCGCAAGCGTCGCCTGAGGTTCAAAGAGCTGCTTCCAGCATGAAGAAAAAGCATGTTAAGGATTTTGCCAGCACCAAACACAAAGGATTACCCATGAAAAAAGAGGAATTTATTAAAGAGGAAGACTACGATCGCATGAAAGATCGTCGTATGGAACGTGGTGGTGTTGGTGGCAACCAACGATATGACAGACCCCCCTCTGCACCGAACCTCGCAGGTAAAAAGAAATCGGGTAAGACTGCTCTACAAAAAGATTCCGAGAAAAAGTACGGTAAGGGTATGAGTGCTATGGACATCGTAAAGGCACAGATCCGTGCCAAGCATGGCAAAGGTGCCATCATGGATACTAAGAAAGAAGGGTATGCTCCTGGTGATGTAGATCAGAAAGTCGGTGCTGTCACTGCTATTCCTAAGAAGGATCAGGATGATGCTCGTGCAAGAATCCTCGCCAAGGCAAAGGCAAAGCGTGCTGCACGCATGAAGAGTGAAGGTGTAATCACAGAAGGTAAGAAAAAGTGCAAAGAGTGTAAGGGCAAAGGATGCTCTCACTGTAAGGACAAAGGTTACATGGTGACTCACGATTGTTCACAGAAGGTTGAACATGCTGAGTGGGGTGTTGGTGAGTGTGTCACTGAGATGCATACACTAGATGAGCAAGGTAACATTACTCACTATGATGTTCTCTTTGGGCATGGTGTAGAACAGAATGTTCCTGTTGAGGTTCTAGTCACACTAGAATCTGCAATGCACGAACATGCTATCAACGATGAGAAGAATGCGATTGTAGAGAAGAAAGGTCTGTGGGCAAACATTCACGCCAAGCGTAAGCGTGGTGAGAAACCTGCTAAGAAAGGTGACAAGGATTATCCTAAGACTCTGAATGTAGAAGGTGCTCTTAATGAGCGTGGTGACTACTGGCATCCCGATCCTGAGAAGGATAAGAAACTGGGTGGACCTGGTGCTAATGCTCGTGCTCGTGAAGATCGTGCTGATGCATCAAAACCAAAGTCTGATCCTAAGAAACTCCGTAAGGGTGAGTCCTACATGGACTACTCCAAGCGTCAATCTAAGTACAAGGCTAGTGGTAGCACCGCTGCTGAGAGACTGAACAAGATGGGTGCTAACGTCAAACCCAAAGAACGTAAGCGTGACAAGATTGGTAAGGCACTCGGTCGCCTAGTTGACAAGGTTGGTGGTATCAAGAAAGAAAGTGTTGAGGGTAAGTCCTTCAAGCAGTTCCTTGAAGAAGGTAACCGCACTGGTCGTATGATGCAGAAGTCAAAGACTCAGGTCACTGGACACATCAGTGCTGACCGTGGTTCTGATGAGAAGAAGAACCGTGAAGGTCGTAAGGGTCTTGAAAAGGACTTGAAGAAGCATGGCATCGGACACAAGAAAGGTGTCGGTGAGTACAAGTATGACAGTGGAGAAACTGGTCGTGAAGTTTCCTATCAGACCTCAAAACCTGATAAGATGTCTAAACGGCGCTTTGGTAAGGTTATGCGTCGCCTTGGTCGTAAGCACGGTCAAGAGTCTGTGATTACCAAAGATAAAGACAAATCCGCTAAATTGCATTATACTGAGAAAGGTAGTAAAGCAAAGTCTGACTCCATTGGTAAGACCAAGGCAGGCAAACATCCCGCAGGTTACGGTGAAACATCTGGAACCAAAGCAAGGGGTGGTAAACTTCCAAAGAAAACTAATAAAGGATCTTTCCATTATGGCTGAACAACTTGCTAACGGCACTTGGAAGTGCATGTATTGTGGACTGACCAGTCCTCGTGGACATCAACGTCCTAAGACTTGGATCAAGAAACATGAAGAAGAATGTGCGAACAAGAAACGATGAAATCTTTTAAGGAATATATACTAGAAGCAAGCAACTGCCCCAAGGGCACGAAGTATTGCAACAAGTGTCAGTCTTGTGTTGCCAAACCCTGCAACGAGAAGAAGGGCATGAACGAAGATGCCACTGCTAATAAAAAGCAGCAACTTCAACGTAAGCAACTGATGCTGAACCGTCAGAAACTGCAACTGCAAATGAAAGCAGTTCAGAAGAAGGACCAGTCTCAGGACATGCATATGAAAGAGGGCAAAGAGAAGAAAATCCCAAAGGGATATCATCGTATGCCTGATGGATCTTTGATGAAAGATTCTGAAATGAAAGAAGACTGGCAGAAAAAATCTGGTAAAAATCCTGAGGGAGGACTAAATGAAAAAGGGCGGAAGTCGTATGAGCGCGAGAACCCAGGAAGCGATCTTAAAAGACCTTCAAAAGAAGTTGGGAACTCTCGTAGAGCAAGTTTTTGCGCGAGGATGAAAGGTATGAAGAAGAAGTTGACTTCTAAGAAAACTGCCAACGATAAGGACAGTAGAATCAACAAATCGCTTCGTGCTTGGAACTGTTAAGAGAACACAAAGTTGGTAAATAGTGGTATACTCTGAGAGTATCCACATGATACCTATGTTAGGATTCTATATCACACTCCTGATCTTCATACTACTCGTCGCATGGGGCGGCGTTGAAGAAACAATGAGGTTGTTTTCTTATCTCGACTTACAGTTGAGATATGCTTGGGTTAGATTCAGGATGGCGATCATGCGCCGTAAGTTGAAGCAAGTATTGCTCAAAGATCTCGCTGAATTTAACCAGTACACAAAGGAGAACTCCACCCATGGAAAATGATAGTGGAAAAGAATTAAGCAGCCTACGATTATCTCGTCTTGATTGTCCCAAGTGTGGAGCGATCTGGATCAACGGACAGCACATGTGGGCGACTGGTGCGAAAGGAAATGAAATAGATCTTGCAAGTCTAGTCTGTAATAAGTTAGGAGATGCTAACTGTATTAACCCTTGCAAAGGAAGAGAGGGGGGTGATACGTGGGAAAAGAGACTTGCTGACCTACATAGATTAGAAGACGAAGCAAGAGATGACGGAAAACTTTAACCGTGTTGTTCTCGATATTACTGTTGCTATCATAGACTTCCTTTACAAAGGAAGAGATTATCCAAGGTTCTGGGTGCTCGAAGAAATTGCTCGGGCACCCTATTTTGCGTTTTTGAGTGTACTACATTTCCAAGAGTCTATGGGACTTAGGGGAATAGATCATCATGAACTAATGAGAGAACACTTTGAGCAGTCGGTCAATGAAACAGAACATCTGGAATATATGGAAAGCAGGGGTGGTAATCGTTATTGGATTGATCGCGCTTTCGCCCGACACCTCGTACTCCTGTATTATTGGACTAACGTGGTTTACTACTGGGTGGCTCCTCGGTCTGCATACCATCTCTCATACGAAGTAGAGATTCATGCAGCAGTTACATATGCAAAGTATCTTGCATATCACACTGGCGGAGATGATTATGAAAGGATCTTAGAGATCCTCAACGATGAGATACATCACTCACAAGAATTAAAAGATGCTATGGATAAACTATGACTTTCGGCAATGTCCTACTTTGGTCAGCAATACCCTTTGTACTATCCACGATCTATTTCGGGATACGAAAAGGTGAAAATGTCTACTACGAATCAGAAAAATACAATGGAAACGGAACTGCTCACTGATACCATAGTAATCTTTGGTGCCACAGGGGATCTTTGTAAGCGCAAATTAATCCCTGCATTATATCAACTTTGGAATAAAGATTACTTACCAGAAAAATTTAAGATCATTGGTGCTTCTAGAACACCACATACAAAAGAGTCTTGGGTAGAACATTTAGGACTCTCACGATATCGAGAAGAATTTACTAAACTATTAGAATACATTCCATGTAATCTGAGCGATGTGGATTCACTTCGTTCATTACCGCTGGAAGGTAATACGACTTACTTTCTATCTGTTCCACCAGAGAGGTATAGCGATGCCATTCAAAATCTCAAAGAAGCAGGACTCGTTGAGGACCCAGAAAGATCCCGTGTTGTTATTGAGAAACCCTTTGGGTACAATTTTGAATCTGCTAATTCTTTACAGTCAGTGGTGGAGCGATGTCTACGCGAAAAGCAAGTATATCGCATTGACCATTATCTTGGTAAAGATACTGTTAATAACATTCTTGCCACTCGGTTTAGCAATGTACTTCTTGAACCCCTTTGGAACCGCGAGTACATAGATGAGGTCCAGATCTATGCAACTGAAACTATCGGTTGTGAAGGTCGTGCTCAATACTATGACGGTGCAGGTGCTATCAGGGACATGCTACAAAACCATGTCCTACAAGTTCTATCACTCATTACCATGGAACCACCATGTAAGAATGATGCCAAAGAAGTTAGAAGAGAGAAGGTAAAAGTTCTCTCTGCTGCCAGACTCGGTAAAAATTATCTTGCAGGACAGTATCTAGGCTATACAGAAGAGGAGGGTGTTCCCGAAAGATCCACTACTCCAACCTTCGCTGCTGGTGACATCTATATAGATAACTGGCGCTGGAAAGGTGTACCTTTCTATTTCCTTACAGGAAAGAAAATGCCGTATCAATGTGTGGAGGTGGTAATTAAACTCAAAGCACCTACACTCTCACTGTTCAACCACCAGACAAATGATCGTGTCGTAATGCGTCTACAACCTAACCCTCATCTAGATATTCGTATCGAGATGAAGCAGCCTGGTTATGCAGACGATGTGGAAGCAGCCACTTTAACACATAGTTATGGTGACAATGCTGTTGATGGATATGAGAAACTTCTCTATGATGCAATACATGGAGACCAATCACACTTTGTTCATGCAGAGGAGGTATTGGAATCCTGGCGGATCGTAAATGATCTGCTATGTACTGGATCAGAATGTCCTGTCAGAACCGTACCGTACATTTATCATCCAGGTCAGTGGGGACCAGTACACAAATCAGACTACATAACTAATTGGGACTATCCAGCATGAGAAGAGAACTCTTAGAAGCTGTCAAGGCACACGCCCTTGGACAGATTAAAAAACATCGAATGAATGTAGAGGTATACCTCGCTAACCCAGTAGGTATCGGAGAACATCCAGATGTGATGTCTGCTATCGAAGCAGAACTAGATCAAATCTCTCACTACCATGATCAACTAGAAGTTATTGAGAAGTACATCGAATGAGTTTAGACAAGCGTACGGGTACAATGAACAATGAAGAAAAGGAAGAGCAAAAAAATTTGCGAAAACAACTTCGGGAACGTATCAAACAACTTCGCATGACGGAGTATATTGATGACGACGAAGAACCTGAGGTATTCATTGGGGAAAACATCTGATGATTTTATTCATTAGACACACTATGGAAAATCCATTGGGGGTAGGCATCCTGTCTCTCGCATTGGTAGTAGTTCCCATCATTGGTATGGACTTAGTTCATAAGTATGGTTGGGAGCATTGGGAACCTTTTACTAAGAAACACAAATGAAAGTAGGAATTATCGGTCTGGGTCGTATGGGCGAGGGTATGTCTCGCCGTCTTATCAAAAACGGACATGAAGTACATGGGTATCGTAACAACTATAAGAAAGCAGAAGAACAATTTGAAAAGGGTTATATCAGTGGATGTGCCACTACTCTGGAAAATCTTGTTCAAATAGTACACAGCAATAAAAACCCTCTCACCGAAGATCCTGGTAGTGCTCCTGGTATCTTCATGATGGTTGTACCAGCGGAAACAGTAGAGGATACACTCAATGAGCTATTACGGTTTTGTGTGGAGGGAGATATTATTATTGATCATGGCAATAGCAACTTTAAGGATTCTCGCAGGAGGGCAGAGAGGTTATCTAAACTTGGCATCTCGTATCTTGACTGCGGTACTAGTGGTGGTGTTTACGGTTTGGAGCGTGGATACTGTCTTATGGTTGGTGGTGCAAATCATGCAGTATCCGTCTGCCGTCCTATCTTTGATGCACTCGCCCCAGGAGTTAATGCAGCACCAAGGACCGATGGTGCAGACTATGTTTCATATCCCGAAGAGTTTGGATGGATGCATTGCGGTGATCCAGGCGCAGGTCACTTCGTAAAAATGGTACACAACGGTATCGAATATGGAATCATGCAAGCGTACGCCGAGGGCTTTAATATCCTGCATGAAGCTAATGCTGGGTCAGCATACGTTAAGGAAGGGGATGCTGAGGTTGCTCCGATGGAAAATCCAGCAGACTATCAATATGATATTAATGTTGCTAAGGTCGCTGAGTTATGGCGTCGCGGTTCTGTTGTTGGTTCTTGGTTACTTGACCTTACCGCTGATGTTCTACGCCGCGATAGAGAGCTTAGCAAGTTCGATGGGGGAGTTAGCGACTCTGGTGAGGGTCGTTGGACTGTCCACGCTGCTGTGGATCTTGGTGTACCCTCTCCTGTCATCAGTAGTGCGCTTTGGTCACGTTTTGAGTCTCGTCGTCTCGGTGCTTTCGCTGCGAAAGTCCTGAATGGTATGAGAGCAATGTTTGGAGGACATGACGTTAGATGAATCTCAAACTTCTTGCATGTTTCCTACCCATAGTAATCATCTATATAGTATTGAAAGTTGCTGTGTGGATGTCTGCTGTCAGTGCTGAATCGGATTATGTCGGAAAAGAACCTCTACGAAAACGAGGACCCTATTTGGAGAACCCGTATGCAGATGTTGATGAAGATGAAGAAGAATTTGGAGATCGCACAGACTATCGATGAAGCGATTAACGAATACTATTCGCTTCAAGGTAGAGATGTTCCGAATTGGAAACGTAACAATCCTAAGTGGTGGACAGACTATCTAAATAGCCTTGGTATGGATCCAAACAATAAGTGAATTTATTATTACGCCCGTTAGAGAATACGAATGATCCTGTATGGTCAGTTATCATTTCGTTAATCATTCTCCTAGCGGGCGTTTCGTATTACATATATACCATAATGACCTTCGCATTTAAGGAGTTAGAAGAACATGGGAGCGATGACACCACCGAACAGGAAGAGTTGCTACAACTTCCGAGTAGTGGAGATCAACAGAGTTCTTGATGGAGACACTATTGATGTCACTATTGACCTCGGATTTGATCTCTATAAGAAAGAGAGAGTACGAGTTGCTGGGGTTGATACCCCCGAAAAAAGAACTAGAAACCTCGAAGAAAAGGAGTTAGGCATTGACGCAACTTACTGGCTCCAAGCGAAATTGGAAGGTGCTATTTCTGGTGACGACGAGTTGTCTGTTAGGACTGAACTTGTTGGTGGCGTCGGCAAATATGGCCGTCTTCTTGGGTGGTTATACATTGGG
>Ga0163109_10003936_pt1 | contig 11308 bp, 18 predicted proteins | sample CRUFie1St13metaG_FD_108704 | JGI IMG/M metagenome (GOLD analysis project Ga0163109, IMG submission 108704) | Marine microbial communities from the Costa Rica Dome - CRUD Field 142mm St13 metaG | ecosystem: Environmental > Aquatic > Marine > Oceanic > Photic zone | place: Costa Rica: the Eastern... | reverse complement strand
GTGCTAATTCCATTGGAGTCACAAGACCATTTCTGGACTTAGTACTCGCACTACCAGTTCCAATCTTCTGGAAACGTACAACGTTACCAGTCACATTGTTTGCCATTCGTACAGTATTTCTAAGCTTAGAACCCATACGCTGATAAGCAAGGTGAACTTCAGATTCGAACTGCTTAATAAAGGCTGTGTCAATAGTATTAGCCATATTAGCACCTCATAAGTTAAGTTTCAGTTTCCGCTTCCGATTGTCCTTTGCTATTTTCAACGAAGTTATCCGTGTAGGGCTTCTCTAATGCAGTACGGGTCTTTCACTTAATCTATTATTAGACTCAAATTTATGTAAATTGCAATAGAAAACTCGCACAAACTCATGGTCATTTATAAAATACTGCTGATTTTCTACCTGAAAGCCTATCCATTTGAGCCATCTGATAGTTTTTTTGTGGTCAACTGGCACATAATTTTCTACTACATCATAGCCTATAGCAAGAAAACTCAATATAAGTTTGCTATGTTTATAAAACGATTTCCAAATATTATCCACTTCATCAGTACCGAGAAACCAAATCTTTCCAGTATGCATATACTTATCCATTGAAGTTATACCACACATAGCTATTGGTTTTTTCTTGTGACAAATAGTAAAGCCTCTTGCTCCTTCTTCTTCAAATGGTACATGAAGAGCAATCATGGGTGTTACCCCAACCAATGCACACTCTCTGATATCAGGTAAGCGCATGTTATCGACAATAATATCAACATCAGATACAACACATGGTCTGAACTCAAGGTTGCCTCTTGTTATATATGTCAATACTTTATCGGTTTCTTTACTTTTTTTTTGGTCATCTGTTATACATCTTCTTAAATCCTTCATCAACCATTTTGACAAAGGCTGGGTCGCGTTGGTTTGGACTATAGTATCGAGGGTCTTGCATCATTTCTTTCAACTTATCATCTGTTAAAACAGCGACTGGTTGACCAGTTCCTGATATTGGAGTTTCTTTCAAAGACTCCATCATAAATTCAACAACTTTAATCCCTTCAGCTGTAGCGCAAAGGTCATCAATAGCTGGACGCAATTCTTCTGGGAAGTTCATTTCAACAAAAGAACCGACTGCGCTAACACGTTCTTCAGCATGGTCGCCAAGTTCTTGCATTTCATATTCAACATTATAGCCATCATTGACAGCTTCATGGAACATCATAATGCCTTCTTCAAATTCTTTTTGACTAAAACCATTTTCAAAAGAATGGTCAGCCCACCAATTTAGTAGGTCATTATCTTTTGCCGCTTCATCATCGATTACATCAGGTAAGATATAATCACCTACTTCTGCTGGTCTTTCAGAATAAGCCTCTGCTTGTATTTCTTCCATAACAGCGTTGCGTATTTCTTCTTCTTTCTGACCAATCTTTGATTCAAGATTTGTATAGCTATTTGCTAAATCTTCAGGAGAATTAAACTTTTCAGGTAGCCACTCAGGTCGAGCATCTGCATACTCTTGTGGCACTTCAATAGTTTGCTGTTCTTGTGTTTCTGTTTGTTGTTCTTCACTCATTTGATTTTACCTTATGTCCATGTTGAATACGTCGTTCAATTAAGCCAACAATATATCGCTGACCTTCTGCGTGTCGAAGTGTATCATTAGTAACAGCTGAACCATGCACAGCTTCTATAGTTACACTTCTTAAATACCTTAATACTTCTGCACCAGATGGTGATGCAAACAGAGAAGCAAAAGTTAAAGATATATTTTCTTCAATTTTTTTATCTCTTGGAAAACCATCTAACCCTGGAATATTAGTTTGCTTGTTCATCCATAGTTCCTTGTTGTGGCATCATACCTTGTTGTTGCATCATTGCCTGTTGTTGTTGAAGCTGTTGCGCCATAGCAACAATCTGTTTACGCTCCTCTAAATCTCTTAAAAGATAATCAGGAACACCAAACTTCTTTGCCAAATAAACAGCCGTTTCTTCTGAGTTAATAAGAATATTAACTAACTCAGGACCAAAACGCACACCAACCATTTCTAAAAATCTGTTGATTGATGTTATATCTTGATTTGATTGCGCTTGCGAAAGTGGTGAAACAGAACGAACTTTGATTTGTCTGCCGTTGACTGTTGGTATATTAATACGACCTTGCTTCTTTAATATGTATACCACACGCTGTAGAACTGGCTGTACTAACTCAGCTTGCAATCGACCAAACGCAGAACCAATACGTCTTGATAAATCTGCCATACGTTCTGCTATCTCAGTTGCACTTGCTGGTGTTCTATCAGGGTTTCCTAGCATGTCATTATACAATGCTCTTTTAATATTTAATCTCATGTCTGAAAGTATGATGTTTGCTACATCAAATGAACCAGCCGCTTTTACTGGTTGCAGTCCAGCAGAGTTCGGTGCTTTTGGTATAACTGTCCCAGGGACAAGATTAATTGTATCAGGGTTAATAACACCATCATCATCCATTTGATAAACACCAGAGATTGCCATCTGTGCATTTTCTAATATCAGTTCTATTGTCAGGTTAGTGGTTTTAATCGCACTCAATGCGTTGATAAGTGGACCTCGCCCATAGACCGCACCGGGGTCTTTGCTCCAGCGAAAACAAATAAAAGGATTACTACCAGTACCTTTATACTCTTCATATTTAAGTAAGCATTTTGTATTTATATCAAAGATAATGCAATAGTATGCATCTTCATTTGGCTTTGTATAATTACGACAGATTATCTCCAAAACTTTTGTTCTTCCGTCTGGAGTCGATATCATTTGATTTTGTAGTCGTGGATTTATTTTTGCTTTTGGATATAAGATTTTTATATCAGAATACCGAACATCCCTTTCCCTATATACATGGTCAATCCTATCGTCAGGACCAACATCCAATACAACGTGAGGAAGAGGCAGAGCTGTAAAATTAACAGGATTAATAGCATCGCCCTCCTCGACATGAAGGACACCAGTACCAAGTGCCAAGTCCATAAATGATTCATGCACTTCCTGACCAAAGTTTGAGTTCTGAATAACCTCAAAGACATATTCAGTAACCTCTTCGAGTTCGTTGTTTATACCATCACGTTGTTCTTTAGGCACTTCGCTACCAGCAGTAAAGTCAGCCCAACGAGCAAAGTTAGGAACAAGACCAGCTTGTAGTCTCGACGCAAACTCCTGTACTCCAACGACAGCAGTCTCATCAAAGATTTTATCATCTCTTCTCTCACCTATTGATTGTGTGGCAAAAGTTTGACGCATAGGCAATGCGTACTCATAACACTCATCAAACAAGCTTTCCCAACGCTGTCGTACTGATTTTGCGCTTTCATATTTCTTGAGGAATGAATTTATAAGTTCTTCATCTTCCTTCATGCGAATGGATTCCTGTATCCCATACCACCTCTATTGGAAGTGTATAAGGCTCTCCGTCCTCTACTTCCTCTCATAACTCGTTGTCCAGCCTTTGCTCCAGTTTCATAAGTGAGTGATGTTGCAATAGGAGATTCCATGGCTATGGTTTCCTCTTTTTCATCTTCTCTTCTTTTTTTCTTACGGCGAGCCTCTATTTCTTCTTTTTGCTTTTGCTCTTCAGTAACAATCTCGCTTTTCTTTTCAGGCTCTCCACCACCACCACCACCGAAACACATATCATATCTCCTTATAACCTATTCCAGAATGAACCACTTTTTCTAACATTAGCCGTTCTTTTGAAAATATCAAAGCCTTTTCTAGCATTGAAGGCTTTGACTGGTTTTTGACCAGCTATCAAACTACGTCCTTCACCAGCACCAAGCATCATATATTGCAAGGCATCATGGATGTGAGAGTACATATTCTTATCAGGTTTATCATCATATCTCTCACCAGATACTTGCATCCGTCTATAGCAGTAACCTCCTTGAAAACCTTTTACTAATGTTTGGCATCTTCTATCTATCAAGAAAGCTGGCTGTCCTTCAGACATCTTAGTTAGTTGAGAAGCAACAGCTTCAAGCCGTAGGTCTACACTATTACTAGGAGCTGGCACAGCTTTTAAACCAGCACCTCTTAGTATTTGAAAAGGAGTTGATTCATCTGTTTGCGCTCGGAAGTCACCAGCTGGGTCGCCATATATATAGACATCAAGACCACTAAATCGTGTAGCTATTTCTTGTCGCAATAACTCAGCAAATCGTACAACACCCATGTCAATAGCAACTATCTCAGCTTGCACCAGCCATCGACCTCGAACCTTTTGCCCAAACACAGCAGAAGGAGTAAGACCAAAGTCAATACCGACATACAATGGCACACCAATAGCAATAGGTATTTCTTCTTCAGCAAGATGTGTTTCAGTAACAAAGTCAGGATATACTGGCTTACCTTCCTGAATTAACCCCAGCCTGTTCATTACATAAACATCTATCCAGTTCTTAGTCTTACCTCGAATAAGATTCGGATAATATGTTGCTAAAATATTTTTTTTATTTTCTGCATCTTTATTCAGAGAATAAGAAGTTATTTCTTTTCTTTCATTTATGTGTTCCTTCATAGCTGGAGGCTGAACAAAGAACTTCCAGTTGTCAGGCTTCACCAACATCGTTGCTTGTTCTCGAGGAATGTGGTCAGGTATAGGAACTTCCCCTGACATAATAGCCCACCAATGGTCTTCTTCTGGTGCGTTGGTATCACAGATAACACCCGACCAACTAGCACCACCCTCTCTCATACTTGGGTATCTGCCAACACGCATAGTACATGCATCAATAATACTCTTCGGAATCTCTCTAGCTTCGTTTACCCATATCCCAGTTAGCTCAAGAGATAGAAGTTTCTTCACATCTTCTGGTCGGTCAAGAGCAAGAAAGATAACTTCAAGGTCTAAGTCATTCACAGTAATGTGGTGAGTATAAGGAACTGACCACTTGAAGTTTCCCCAGTCTGATTCTGGAAACCAGTCTAACCAAGTCTTTATAGTTGTAGTTCTAAGCTGTGGGTTTGTATTTCGTATGATAGCCCAGCGTGACTTACGGACTCCATCTTCATTTGGTTTCTGTTCTAATGCTCTTCTGAATACTTCAACACAGCATCCAACAGATTTACCAGAACCAACTGGACCTCGAATACCACGAAAGAAACTTTCATCTTTCATAAAACTTTTGAGGACATCACCATCAGGTTTGTACTTAAAGTCTGTCACCTTTATCTACACCAGTCCTTATCATCATCTCTGCAACTTCAGGTCCGATGTTCTCTATTACATTATCTAGCATTTTATTAGTGACGAAGGAAGCTGTATGCTTCTCATCAAAGTATTGAAAGTGTATTTCCTTTACCACTCGGCGAAGATATCTATGTTCTTCAGGCTTTAGGTTGTTTATAAAGCTCATGCAAATCTCCTATAGAGTGCCGTCTTTTTTGCTATTTGCTTTGGTTGAGAAGAAAATTGTTTCCCTTTCTTCTTTGCTTTTCTTTTCTCTGCTGTGGTTCGTGCGTACTCTTCTGATGACAGAGCTTGTATTGCTTTCTTTGGTAGATACCTTTCCCCAGTCTCTGAAGACTTCTTGCCACTTTTGGTTTGCCAATCTTGTTCTCCCCAAGCTTTCAAACTTCTTTGTGGCTTCCTCATTTACCTTTACCGCCAATAAGTTTCCACAAAGCTGTTTTAGATGAAAAAGGTTTTGGAACGTCTGGACGAGGCATGTCAATATCAAAAATATCTTGTGCAGTACCACCCATACGAACTCTAAATAAATTCTTTTTTTGATTTTTTAATATTTGTTTATCTATCTTCTTTTCAGAAGGACGCATTCTATAAGTAAAATTTTCTTTAGCAGCCATCATGTCCTTGCGAAAATTAATATCTTTTTTGAGTTCTTTTATAGCAAGTGCTTTATTACGCTTTGCTTTTATCTTTTTATCGCGCTGACGTTTTATTTCGCCTTTTCTTTTGCCTAGAAGTTTTTGAATAAGTTCCATTACGTATATCCACCACCTTTTGCTTTATATTGTTTTGCTAACAACTGTGCCTTTCGAGCAGACCACTTGCCAGCCGCTGTACCTTGAACAGCTCTATTCTTTATAGAGTTGAACAAAGCTTTACGCATCTTTGGTTTGGTATAGTTACCAGCCGCATTAACTGCCACGTAACTTTCCTTTATGCTTTTCTAACAACATATACAATGGTGTCTTTTTTTTTGTTTTTGATTTCATAATTTTTTTCTTGAGAAAGTCAGGCAAAGTCTTTTGCTTGTCTGTTAACATATTACTTTCCTTTTATTAAAGACCATAAAGGAGTTCTTATCCTTAGAACCTTTTTATCAGGTGCTGTTGAAAACTTTTTTCTACCTAAGTAATCAAGAGTAGCTCTGTCCTTCTTAACATTAGTCATGTTCATAAAAGGCATATTTTTCATATATTCTCCAGCCATTATTTCTTTCTCCTTTTCATATTTAAAAAAGCTCTTAAGGTATTCTTCTTTATCTTGCCATCTTTCTTTGCCTTGTCAATCTCATCTTGAGTAACGGCGGCATAAGACTTTCCTCTCCAAGTAAAGTTCATACCCTTACCAGCTTTCCTATCTTTCAAGCCTTGTCTAAATGCTTCCTTGAACGTCATGTCACTCTTGCTAGAGGTTGTAGAAGGAGTGCTAGTTCTAGACTTCTGGCTGTCAGACATCGCCACTTTAGACCTTCGAACAGCTCCTCTCTTCTGTGCATCTGACATAGTAGATGTTGCTCTCCTAGTTTTTCTCTGTGCATCAGACATTGTAGATGAAGCTCTGTTAAGCGTACTTCTCTTTTGCTTATCACTCATAGAATCAGAAGCATCCATCTTATTTGCTTTTTGAGCATCAGGCATAGAACTCTTTGCTTTTCTTACCTGAGATAATTTTTTACCAGCATCTGATTTAGAAGACTTAGCTACCTCAGTCATTCTCTTTGCTCTTTCAGCAGAACCAGATAAAGTTCTTCTAGCTTGGTTATCAACTTCTCCCTCACCGGAATAACGTCTTTTCATTTCTTTGCCAATACCACCACTCTCTTTGCTAGTTTTAAGTGCGGCTTCTAATCTTGCTCTTCTAGCATCTTTGACTTTGCCTCCCTTTGGAGTGCCATCTCTATTATGGGTCTTCCCATATTTTTTATCCCAAGCTTTAGCTTCTCTTCTGCTCTTAGTATAATTAACATGATAGGTTATCTTGGGTCTTGGTGGCACTTTGCCGCCCTTTTTAACGTCTGCCATTTTTTCTTCAGCCATTGATATACTCCTTTGGTTCTGGATTCTCACCCTACGTTTTTATTTGAACTCTTCGACTTATTACGCTTACTAATTAATCTTGCTTTTTTCTTGGCATCTTCCTTGCTATTAGCACCCCATGCTCTTAGTGAAAGAAGAAGACGAGTTGGTTTGCCATCCTTATACTCCGCACCTGACGCATTACCCATCCTAGCCAAGAAACTAGCTCTTCGAGGATTGTCTCCGCTTTTTACTGGGGGTTTTAGATTCGACCCTGGGTTCTCTTTTTCGTACGACTTTCTTCCTGCCTCGTTGAGACCCCCTTTTGGGTTCTTCCCTCCCCTTCTTTGCCAAAGTGGTGTTGACATCAACTATCTCCTCTTCAGAAAGACTATCTACGTTCTGTTTTGTTTGCAATAACTTTTTAAGTAGACTAGCCATCATAACTCCTACTCTCATGTGTAAACTCCTTTTTTAGAAAAAAATGTCAGAGCAAGACCATCGCATTGTCATGCCTGTGCAGTTTTTGACCCCCCACGGGGTCATAACTGCTGTCAAGCCTGACGTATATATATCTGTGTAGTTGTACGCTCTGCAAGCATCGCAGACAACTACGCTTGTATGGTATACAGAGAAGCTCAAGACAAATCAATCTTTACATTGACATTACCGACATGGCTGTGCATCACCTTGTCAGGTGCTTTGAACCCAGCTCTGTCTAGCAAATCTTTGCTCGCCTCAAGGCTCACATACTCACTCTTCGCATTACTGCTCAGATTGACTATCCTACTCAATGCTTTCGTAGCATGTATGCTCATGCTGTCTGCTATCGCAGTCATCATGTATTGTTGCACATGTGGTGTCTTCAAAGCCTTGCTAGCACTTACTCTTCCAGCTTCGCCTTCAGAGTAACCAGCAAGCTTTGCACAGTTCTTTATCGAATCGCCAGTTGCTACTAACGTATCAACCAGCTTCTTCTGTTTCTCGGTTAGCTTTACAAGTGTCATGCCTCGATTGTTGCCAATCTTCAGCACACTTGTCAATATGTTAATTGTGCCACAGGCACATTTTCTTGTGCCGATACCCAACAAGCTCTCGCTTGCTCGGCTCGGCAAATCGAACACTAGTGTTTCATTCCTTCGTTCCTCAGTCATTCGATTTACCTCTCCTCACGCACTCCGCAAGTTGGGTCAGGCTGTCGTGAATCAAGCCAAGCACAGCTTGTCTTGACCCTTCGGGCTTCCATCCTTATCGGAAATGTAATCTTCTTGCGAATGATACATTCGCAAGTAACCAACATTGCGTGACCGCTCTGCCTGACTTGTCCCTTCTGAGCTACGCCCAGAGAGGCAAGACAGACTCGCTTGCTACGACTCCAATGTGGAATTGCTTGTCAGCTCTTCTTCGCAGAGCCGATAAGCAAAGACCACAAAGTCGTCTATATGCTCCAAGCTCCCTACACTCGGCACTCGTTCCTCCGTGACGTATACTTCACTTCGGCAAGCTATCGCTTGCTCTACGTTTCGTGTCACTCCCCACTCGCACCTCGTTCCAGTCGGCGTCGCATGCGTCACGCGTACACACACACACGAGTTCCTATTTTACAAGATTGCTCGCTTAACGCTCCGCTACGAGCAACTTCATGCAAGACTACCCTTTCGGCGTAGCTCAAGGGTAGCCACAAGAACATTGCCTACCAGCCAGTCATTCGGACAAGCCGAATAACGATGTCTGCTAGTCTATGAGCTTGTGGTGTAATCTTGCATTGGGCAAACATGGTCGTCGCGCTCACGCGCCTCCCTGTTGGGTAACGGACGCGTCGAATAAAGATACAAAAAAATAGCTCGTCGTTCCTCCTCGACAAAGACTATTTTTTTTATCTTTACCAGCAGACCTTGTCTGCTTTTCTCCAGCGCCCTGTTAATCCTATAGATGTTATTAGGAACTCGTATGTGTGAGTTCTGTAATTTTAACTTAACAAAGGAGTCTATCATGGACATCAAATCTAAAATTAATCAAGTAATCAGTACATATCGTATCACTAACGACCATATGGATAGCACATGGTCGAACATGCAGAAGGCACTCGACAAGAAGTCGACTGCCAATGTCTACGCTTCGCTTGACCCTCAGTTGGCTATGCTGAAGGTCATTGAGTACCTCATGGGAGATGGCAACGTCTGTCATCCATATGAGATGTACTTTGATATCGATGCTGGCGAGCATCGATACCAGAAGCAAGTCGGAACGACAGCTTCTGGCGAACGCATCATGGAGGACACAGATGAAGTTGTCCCAACAGGACAACTTGGAACACTTCGGTTCTTGCAACCACTTCTTGAGTCTTTCCACAGAAAGACTAAGACTGGAGAAGATAGCTCCGCTATCGCCTCCACTCTGAAAGTTGCTGGATACCAGCAAGCAAAAGCTCTGAAGGACGCAGTCCTCCACAACAAGGGAGCTGGTTCTCGTGATGCCGAGTGCATCGCACATGACAGCTTCAGGTCTGACATCAACACGCAGACTGCTACTCGCATCTACGAGATACAGTCTGTTGTCGAAGCTTGGTACAAGGCAACTCAGGGAGAGGCTTTTGTTCCATGGTCACAAAAGCAAGCACAAGCTGACACAGCTTCTGCTGAGCAAGGACAAGCCTTGCTTGACCAAATCAAGGCTAATGCCAAGACCCAGCAAGTCCTCAGTAATCAAGTTACTGAGTCCAAGCTCAAAGAGCAAGCCGACGAAGCCGATGGCATCGCCGACTAAACCTTCAACTCGAGCAGTACCCACTGGGTACTGCTCTCCTTTCAGGAGAAATCAAATGATTCGCTACGCTCTCATAAATCTATTCATGCTAACATGTACTTTGTACATGAAAGCTGTGATTCTACTTGCCTTATAGGCAAGTAGACCCACGAAATCTACATGCTTCGCATGCAATGTAAACCATTGCTCACGCTCACGCTCTCGCAATGCCGTCAAAGTCAAGGCAAGCGACACGGCGCGAGTGTTGCGCCGTAAACTTTTAGTTTCACACCAATGAAAAAATATTCAAGATTGCCAAGCAAATCAGTTCCGATAACACAGTCTTTCCATCTCGCGTAAAGGTTCCCCTTCGGCGGCTTCGCCGACCTTGACGCTTGGAAAGGCCGTGTTATTCGGATGTTGTTTTTAAAGGAGAAAGCTATGCTTAAATTATTTGAAGTCAATAGATACTGGGGTGTTGACCACATGTACGACAGCGAACTCAACAGCGTGCAGTATCACAGATTACTAAACAATGGTGACATACAGATATGGATGACATACTGTAAAGACCCACAGAAAACCATGTATGAACTGGTCGATGTCGCGTGTGGCGACAGCCGAGTTTACTCTCGATTGTCTGACGCAATGGCGATGGGTGTTCTATACTACATGGAGAAGCAACCCAGGTATGCAACGATGGGTGGATTACAAACTCAAGATAACAAACAGAAAGAAGAAGTATGAAAACATATACTAATGAAATTGCTATGGCAAACTCAAAGAAGTTATACCCTTACAAAGTAATAACGTTTACGAAACAGTTCCAAGAAGACATTGATTACAATGATATATTCTACGCAAGTTGTCAGCATTGGAACGACAACTATGAAGTTGTCGATATATACTTTTATGTAGACGAATCATATGGTCTAAAGAAATGGTGCTGGCGTGCAAGATATGGAGATGAAGAATCAGAACATGAGTCTGGATACGTCAGCAGTATGATAGAACATAAGACATTCATGAGATGGTTTGTTGATTTTCAAAACAGATACATCAATGGATTGTATAGAGTAAAGAGTGGATTTAATTAATTTTTTAACCTATAATCATAAGTGGAGAAAGCTATGAACGAAGAAACATTTTACTATTCAAAAGAAATCCTAAAGCAGATTCAATACGCAGACCCAAATGCAATGAACTGCTGGGGAGTAATGGTTGGTCACAACTGCTTTGCGTTGCCGGAATCTAAAGAACGCAGAGCTGGTATCAAGATGGTGACCAATGGCTTCAAGCACAAAGGTCGCGTTGATATCGACCTGACTTGGGCAGATG
>Ga0163109_10003935_pt1 | contig 11308 bp, 9 predicted proteins | sample CRUFie1St13metaG_FD_108704 | JGI IMG/M metagenome (GOLD analysis project Ga0163109, IMG submission 108704) | Marine microbial communities from the Costa Rica Dome - CRUD Field 142mm St13 metaG | ecosystem: Environmental > Aquatic > Marine > Oceanic > Photic zone | place: Costa Rica: the Eastern... | reverse complement strand
CTATAACCTGCGACAGGCCCACATTATATTTCTCAGCAATCACGCTCAATACCTCTCCAGACTTCACCGTATGAATCACCTTCGACGATGAGGACGTGCTTGAGGATGAGCTGCTTGAGGAGGTGCCTCCCGTAGTGAAAACACTTTGTCCAGGATAGATGGTCAATTCTTGACCCACTTGTAAGCTGGCCGCGTCTGTAATGTTGTTCCAGCCTATAACCTGCGATAGACCCACATTATATTTCTCAGCAATCACGCTCAATACCTCTCCAGACTTCACCGTATGAATCACCTTCGATGACGACGACGACGATGAAGTGCTTGAGGAAGCCGTTCGATTATCTGAATAAACTGTCAATTGCTGACCTATTGTTAGTATTGACTCTTCAGTTAGACCGTTCCAGCCCATTAGCTTGGATAACCCCACATCGTATTGTTCAGCGATGCCGCCCAAAAACTCTCCCTCTTTTACGACATGTGTAATCTTTTGATTTGAATTTGAAGCACTTGAACTATTGCTAGTCGACACGGCGCTACCAGACTCCACTGTTGGGGGTGAATGAGCGCGAATGGTTGTGTTTGAGGTGGTAACTTCTTGGGTCGTTGTACTTGTGGCAGCGACCTCCAGAGTTTGAAAGTCTAGAAGGCGTTCTGCTTGCGCTTCTCTAAAAGCCTCTACCTCAACTTCTGTTGGTTGAGTTGTCTCTTCGTTTAAGGCGACAAGTAAGGCCTCTCCCAACATCTCTGCTTTGAGACGATATCCTGTAGGCTTCAAAGAGATAAGATCAAGATTGGCCAATCTTCTCGATTTCCAGTCTAAAATTCTCGTCCTTCCTCCTGAAGCCCAAAACCAGTCATACAATAGACACCCCTTTTCTTTAGCGATTTCTTGGAGCAAAGCTGAATACTCTTCGGTTACCGCCACATTTTCTTGCTTACTGCGGTACATGTCTTGGCCTGACACCAATAAAATAGCTGCATTGGGGCATGCACGGTTGACCTTAGCAATCGTTCGGCTTATGTTTTTCTTGGTAAAAGGACCTAAAACATCTCGTCCACTTAGTTCGGCCACGGAAAAGTCAAGGATGATCAAATCTGGATTAAGTGCCGATAATTGTACACTAAACAATTCTGCGTTAAGTATTCCCGCATACCCAGCACCCTCTACACCTAGAGAATGATAAACAAGTCCAGAATCTTCAGCAGAAAGAAGATTAGCTCCATGAAAAATAAAACCTGATTGACTAGGTGCCGATTTTTGACACATTAAGGTGAATTCACGTTCGAATGACGGTATAAGCGCTTCAATGTAACCTGACTCCGCATTCATTGAAGAGGGCTGAATAAGTACGGTATCTTCGCCAGAAACCCACAAAACATCGAAACTATTGCTCGGCTCACAAAATATCTGAAGCCTCATAGGCCGTTGAGGAAGCTTTTCTTGAAATTCAAAAGAAATCTGAGCATTTTCATCAGCTGTTTTTGCCACCATACCGGACACGCCCCTAGGAATGGACGGTGTCATTCTACTGGCAATATCATATCGCCATGCGCCTTTATGACTGCTGGTGTAGTATACTGAACTAAAGGTGCGCGCAATCGAATGGGGCTGAACCATTCCCCAGCCGCCATCGCCAGCTTCCTCCTGAAGAATTTCTTGTAGATGCCCAGTGAACATATCAGCCTGAATATGCTCATCGCCAAAGTGAGCAATAACAAACGCATTGCTATCCGCATTATTCCAAGCTTCCCTCACATGAATAAGTGCACTATCTGAATACCACTGAATGACGTTCGCTTCAGGATGAAGGAAAGGATAGTCGTCGGCGCGTGAAAAGCTTCCTTGAGCCCAGGCAGAATTGGACAACAAGGTAAAGCAGCCAAAGGCCATTAACAAATAGGAAGCTTGGCTCCTTTGAGTTGACGGTTGAGTATATTTCTCCATAATATAAAGTTCTCTAAAATATCACAAGCTTAGACCCCCTGCATCTCAACAAAGTTTGAGTTGATGTCCATGAGAATCTACAAAGCCTTTATCCAGCGAAGCAAAATGATTGAAATAGATGAAAACATGCTTAAAACGAATACCAAAACAAAAAAGTATAGCAGTTCTTCTAAGAAAAGCGCCTCATATTGTTTGTTTCGATAGATTGTTGTACCTTCGCCTACCCATAAAAAGGGAATAATAATCATTCATCATGAAAAGAACATTTCAGCCTTCAAGAAGAAAACGTAAAAATAAGCACGGTTTCCGTGAACGTATGCTAAGTAAAGGAGGTCGAAAAGTTATCGCCTCACGTCGTGCCAAAGGAAGAAAAAAACTCACCGTTTCCGACGAAAAACGTCTTAAGTAGACGCCATAGTCTGAAAAGCACCCTTATGTGGGGCAAGCTTTTGTCTTCAGGTGCCCGCATTAGAAAGGGCCCTTACACCATCATCTACATCCCTTCGAAAGAGTTCAACATTGGATTCAGCGTTCCTAAGCGATTTTTTGCGAAAGCGCATAATCGTAACCGGGTGAAACGTTTGTTAAGGGAAGCAAGCGCAAGTCTATTATCTTATTATCCTGACTTACCCAAGGCCGCCATCATTGTAAAGTATGGAAGCAAAAAGGATTCTCCACTTACCATGAAGTCAACCATTGATTCGCTAAAGCCCTTATTCCTAGAAGTAAAGAATTCAAGTTCAGCGAATGCCCCGTCTAAGGAAGAACAGGGCAAAGGCTGAGTCTAAGTTTCTTAGTTAAAAAGCGTCTCCACCGGGACGTAAGGAAGATTAAAGGCTTCTGCAACTCCCTCATATACCACCTTGCCTTGAACAACATTCAGCCCTTTCAACAAGTCTTTACGCTTAGAACACGCCTCTTTCCACCCATTGTTCGCTAAATCTATCACATAGGGCAGCGTTGCATTAGTTAATGCAATCGTCGAAGTGTAAGGAACAGCCCCCGGCATATTTGCTACACAATAATGAACAATATCATCAATGATATACGTAGGGTCTTCGTGGGTCGTAGGCTTGCAAGTTTCTATACACCCTCCTTGGTCCACTGCTACATCGACCAATACGGTTCCTTTGTGCATCATAGAAAGCATATCCCTTGTAATTAAGCTCGGAGCCTTCGCTCCCGGAATCAGCACAGCGCCCACAATCAGATCCATTTGTGGAATCAGTTCCCTAATGGTCATTTCCGTAGAAAAACGAGTAACAACATTAGCAGGCATTACATCATTGAGGTAGCGTAAACGATCAAGGTTTACATCGAGTATGGTCACCATGGCGCCCAAACCTGCCGCCATTTGGGCAGCCTGTGTTCCTACAATTCCACCGCCAAGGATTAAGACTCTTCCTGGCTCCACACCCGGCACGCCACCCAACAAAACCCCTTTGCCCTGAATGGGTTTTTCCAAGTATTTTGCGCCTTGTTGAATAGACATCCGCCCCGCCACCTCACTCATCGGGATGAGTAATGGCAAGGCGCCATGATCACTTTCTACCGTTTCATAGGCAAGGCATACTGCCTTTGACTTGATACAAGCGTGGGTTAAAGGCTCACTTGACGCAAAATGGAAATAGGTAAAGATGAGTTGATCTTCGCGTAAAAGACCATATTCTGCTTCTATGGGTTCTTTTACCTTAACAATCATCTCTGCCTCCGCATAGACACTTTCTATTGTGAGTGCGATGGAGGCCCCAGCCTCAACATAGTCTTCGTCGCTAAATCCACTGCCTATTCCCGCCTGCGTTTGAACGCGGACTTCGTGGCCTCTCTTTACCAATTCCAACACACCACCAGGAGTCACAGCCACCCGGTTTTCGTTGTTTTTAATTTCTTTAGGTACCCCAATTTTCATAACCAAAATTTTCTCAATATTAAAAAAGATTTATCGAAATGCCTGCCTTGGATTTTCTGTCTCTAATTCAACGGATTGCGTAAAGGATTTCATTAAGTAGCGCATGGACCTCCGACGATGATAGACGGCCGACGCCATGGCGTTCGGCTGAGCGCCTACATTGGATTTAGCTTGTTGTGAAGTTCTCCCGTAGCATACCGTATCTTTTTTATGCTCTATCCCCAACTCTACTAAGTCGTATAATATTCTATGATAGGCTTTAAATCTTCCTGCTTTTTTGTGATTTAGTCCAATTAAATGAGCATGAATCCTACTTTCATCTTCAAACCAGGAAATCCACCCAATAACCTCGTTACCGACAGAATAGGTTCGCAGTTTGGGAAGACTCGAAGAAGCATTTGCTTCTATCTGAAAATACGCAGGCGACATAAGCTGAATGTAGAAGTCTACAGCCGACATAATGTTCACATAGAGCGGATACATCTCCTCCGTCGGCGCATCGCTCCAATTGCTGTAATCGTTTACTTGCAGGTCCTTGCTTCGCTCGGCTACCTGATTGTACTTTGTTCGGTACTTAGCCCGCAGTGCCGCAGAGTACTCCTCCATAGTTGAAAATTGTGTAACATTCGCCAAGATCATGTCGGGTTCTGAAGGAGTCATGTAAAACCCGCGTTCTTTTAGGCAGTCAACCATCCAAGAATCAGTTGCCATGTAAACATCCTTGATCAATAATCCATCACAGGGGATCAAACCATTTTGCAACTGGCTAAGTAGATATTGATAGATTCCCTTCTTTTGCTCTTGGGTCATTTCACCGGAAAAAACCAAGCCATTATCGCCTGTGGTAAAGATGCTTCCCAAAGACAATATCCTCCATTGAATCGGGCGGACTACGAGGTCATATACCTTTGAGGGCAACCACGCTGCCGGGCGAAAATTATCTAACCGTTCTCCGCTAAAAGGCATCCTTTGGAGATAGGCCCGTGCCAATAAGGTGTCGCCATCATAGACTGCACAGATAAAGTGTTCCATTCCTGGGTTGCTTTGGGCTAAATGAGTGAGGTAATCCACTTCTTGAAAGGGCAGTTTCTCAGCCACTAAGTCGCTGTGATTCGACGCAAAATCCTGAACAGATAAGACGGACACGGATCGGTCCTTATATTGAAGAGAAGCATTGCCCACGTCTATGGTAACAACCTATTTAAGTCATTGTTTTTTTCCTGCCAGCTGGCCGCACGCAGCATCGATATCATGGCCGCGACTTCGTCGGATATGCGCCTCTAATCCGCTGTCTGTCAATATTTCCAAAAACCGGCGTGATCGGGTTGGCGTTGATCGTTCTAAGGACACCCCCTCCACCGAATTGTACTCAATAAGGTTGATGAAGCAAGGAAACTCTTTAGCAATCTTAACAAGATTCCTCGCATCCTCTTCGGAATCATTGAACTTTTGAAAGAGGATATACTCCAGCGTTACTTTTCGTTTCGTTTGAGCATAAAATTCCTTGATGGAATCCACCACCTCTTCAATAGGATTGCTTTTGTTGATGTCCATAATTTGAGCTCGCTTGGCATTCGTGGCCGCATGGAGAGACCATGCCAAATTAAACTTGCTACCGCGCTCCGCCAACTTCCGAATACCACGAGCAATACCCACAGTGGAGAGCGTAATGCGTCGTGAAGCCATATTCATAGCCTCTTCTGCTGTAAGAATTTCTGTAGCTCGAAACACCTCGTCCAAATTGAGCAAGGGTTCGCCCATTCCCATAAAAACAATATTTGTAAGGCCTCTTCCAAATTGATCTTGAGCAAGCCTATTCAAGCCTCGAACTTGATCTACTATTTCAGAAAAGGCCAAGTTTCGATCCCGCTTAAGTTGTCCTGTGGCACAAAACGAACAATGAAGAGAACAACCAACTTGAGAGGAAATACACGCCGTAATCCGTTTGCTTGTTGGAATGATAACCCCCTCAACCGTCCGATCACCATGAAGGGCAAAGCCAACTTTAATCGTACCATCTTGACTTTTTTGGACAATATCTACTTCTGCAATGTGAAAAACAAAAGACTCCTGAAGCCGAGCCCGAAGAGTTTGAGGAAGATTTGTCATCATATCAAAATGGTCAGCCCCTTTAATCCAAAGCCATTCAAAAATCTGCTTGGCTCTAAAAGAGGGCTCATTGTTTTGCTCAAGCCATTGGGATAATTCTTCGCGAGCCATGGTGCGAATATTTGTCTTCTGCACTGGCTTGTTATTTGCTAAAGGGTTTACCGTATCCATGCTTCCGGATTTAGCTTAACATTGTTCTTCCAAATTTCCATGTGCATTCTTGGAGAAAGGGCTCCCAATCCCTCGCTATAAACCGATCCAATAACCTGACCTGAAGAGAGCTCTTGACCCCTTGAAACCGTGGGCCTAGATAGATTACTATATACAGTGAAATATGGGCCATGTTGTACAATCACGGTCCAGTGAACATTGGTCATTTCAAAAACACGGGAAACTTTTCCATTGTACAAAACACGCACTTTTGCATTTGGCCTTGTTTCAATGTCTATTCCATTGTTTTGAATAAGTAGAGAGGGCATATCCGGATGACTTACTTGACCAAAACGGGTAACGATACGTCCATTGTTGACCGGCCATGGAAAACGCCCCTTGTTGGCTGCAAAAGAATTTGCTAATTCAACGTCTACCGGGTCAGGCGCGGTCCTGCTGGCCTGTCTTTCGCGCTCTTTCCGTGCTTCTTCTTCTAAAATCTCTTTGAGTCGAAAATCTAGAGCACTGATGTTGGCCTGGATTTCCGCTTTAATCTGCTGCTGTCGAGCCATATCATTTTCCAATACGAGCAAGGTAGCATTATACTGATCTTCCGATGCCTTGAGAAGGCGTTGTTCTTCAAGAAGTTCGGCTTGCTTGGCTTCTAAAACTGTTATTTGTGCCTTTACCTCATTACGGACCGAAACTAAATAGTCTTGAATTTCTTGTAATGCACGCATTTTGTAATTCAACACCCGAGATAAATTTCCCATAAACCGATAGCGCTGAAAAACATCCTCAAAAGAAGTAGACGACAAAACATACATTGACCGAGTCTGTGAAACTCGATATCGATAGGCCATTCGAACAGCATCGGCACAATTTCCTTTAAGACGTTCATATTCATTCCGGGTTTTGTTCTCCTCGTCTTGCAAGGAGTCAAGGCTGTAGGCTAGCTGAAAACTGTCCTGCCGAAGAAGATTTACCAAGGAGTCTTGAATTTGTCGTTGAGTATTGAGTAACCTTAACTGATTAATCGTCACTTGTTGTTGGCTTTCAAGGCGCTGTATATCTCCCTCCAAATTTGCTAAATCATTTCGTAGTTTATCCTGCTTGCTCACAATGGATGATGAAGTCTCTGGCTCTTGTGCATGCAACCAACCCGCCACCCAAACCAAGCCCACCACACAGAAAAGAAAGCTAAAAAACAGGCTATGGTTGAATGACTTCATAGGATGAAGGTACTTCAAAAGGAAGGTCATAGGGCCCTTTCTTTTCCAAGGAATTTGTGGATAGAGAAACTTCTAAGCCCTCTGCTTGGATGGTCAAGGTGCGATCTTTGGCCCAAAGCCCTCCTTCTAATTCTCCTATATTCATCCATTGAAGCGTAGCCCATTGCTCAATAGAGGGCTCATAAACTTCTAGATGATTTACCCCTAGAGTGTCCGATGCAATAATCTTAACCATCAATCCTGCCGGAGATAACCATAGAGAATCTTCCTTTTGAAAATCGTCTTGCTGTAATACCACACCAAACATCCAAGACATCATCAAATCATAATCACTAATGGCTGGTAAACCAAGGGCGTCAAGTCCGGCGAGGGTCCCCGAATAATAGGTCCGTTCCAAGCGATTAAGCGCTTGTACGGAATCCCTAGAAAACAAAATCCGAGCCCCCTCAAATCCAAACTTGGTAAACTGTCCCCAAACCCTCTCACCACCATTGGTTCTAAACTTTGCTTTAAATCGCTGACTCTGATTATCGTAGAGAATAGTGGCCGAGGTGGTCATCTCTAGCGTATCCAAACCCTTAAGCCATTTGGCCTCTAAAGAAGCACCCATCTTCCGTTGCTTAAGAACCTTACACTGGGGCATTAATAACCCCGCAACGAGCACCAAGAGCAGCGCACCATATGATATACTTTGGCGCATTATGGATTTACTTCAAGTATTTTTTGTTGTAAAGATTCTTCAATGCCCCCGAGCTTTATAGCCTGCTCATAAAAAAGAGCTGCGCTTGAAGCCTCGCCAAAGCGTGCATAGCTATCCCCTAAAAACTCTACAACTTCATAGGATTGAAAGCGATTAACATCTCCTTGGGCCGTTAAGAGATCAAGCGCGTCCTGGGTGTTGGACGCCTCTTCATATACATCAAAAAGGGCGGTTAAGGTTTGAATATATAGAGTCGGTTGGCTTGAAAAGGCAAGGGGTATCGTTTTATTCCATGATTCAATGGCAGCAGGAAGTTGTCCAAGCTTGCTGTAGGCGACACCCTGCATAAAGTAAATCAGAGGCTGCGCAAAAAAATAGGCCATTGATTCTTCGGTGGCACGCAACAGGCTTTCATAGTCTTCTGCATCGTAATACGCATAGAAGAGTTCTCGCCATAGACGAAAATCGCCTTTGTCGAGATTGATTCCTTGAGTTAGAGCCCCTATCATTTTTGCATATTCACCATGCTTTTGGTAAAGCATGTACAATGTGATAAAATACTTAAGATCATCACTTACTTCGTGATGCAAGACCATCGAATCAACAAAAGTCACAATCCGCTTATCGGTTAGATTGCTGTAGGACTTAACCCATTGATTTATTTGCTCTTTCTGGAAAGAAAACCCTTGATTTCCAAAGTCATTTAACGCTCTAAGATCATTCAGCCAACTCGTGATGTCGCCCTTAGAAAGTGCGCGATTGGCGGAGAAGTCCACCACAGCAGGGGCGAGTTCTTTTATCTCTTTTCCTTTCTCCAGCCAAGCCTCTACGGCATCATCTTTTCCTTGGTATATCAACGCGGCTAAATGATCCTGAAAGGATTGTGGGCTTCCACCGCGCTCGATAAAACATCTCTTGCTGAGCTCCTCCATGTCGGCCCACGCCCGCTGTTCCTTAAGAACTTCGATGTAGGGCCCGTAGACCTCATCGTCTAATCCGTATCGTTCAACATATTCTCCATATGAGTCAAGGGCAGATAGTGTATCGCGCATCATCAACTCTACGATGGCGATATTGTTTAAATGGCTACGCTTTGAAGGCTCCATCTCGTGAAGATTTTCAAAAAGATCTACCGCTTCCCGCAATTTATTGTTGCCGACATATATCTCGGCCAAAAACCCCATATACCATGTGTTATTGGGATCGATCAAAAGCGCTTGCGTTAGGTGATAATCTGCACGGTTAAAGTCGAGTTCTTTAAAATAGATTACTGCTAGCTCATAATGCGCAGCGTCATTTGTAGGAATAAAAGATAGCGAGGCCTCAAAAGATACTATGGCCTCCTCATAATTGTCAACGGCACGATATTTAATACCCTCGAAGAATGCTCGCTCGCCAGAAACTCTATCCATTTCCGAAACTTGCTCCTCCTTGTTAGATTGCTTTTTCTTTCCCCTATTCTTCTTTTGAGCATATAAAGGGTTTGATGCTACATAAAGGACCAATAATGCGATGAATAAAATTCTTGGCATATCGCGCTTTAGAGTTGAATAGTTGTATAGTCTCCAATGCTAAGATCAGCCGCCTTACCATGCACAGAACACTTTGATCCAATCATAGAGCCTTCAATGCTTGCATTAACAATCTCTGTATCATGCTGTACTAAGCTGTTGGCGACAAGAGAGTTGTTAATCACGGTATTTTTTCCCAAGGTGACATGTGGGCCCACCACGCTGTTTTCAATAACACACCCTTCTTCAATATAAACTGGCTCAATAAGCACCGAATTCTTTACGCTACCCTGCATAACTAGGGTGCCTTGGGCTGCTTTTATATCCAGCATTTGAGCGTTGCTTTTAACCGTTATGGCTTTGTTTCCGCAATCCATCCATTGGTTTACGACACCAGGGACAAAGACCGTGCCTTTTTGGCGTAACTGTTCTAGGGCATCGGTAAGTTGGTATTCTCCCTTGCTCCGAATATCATGGTCGATGAGGTATTGCATTTCTCGGCGAATGTCGGCGGCATCTTTAAAATGGTATACGCCTATTATGGCCAGGTCCGACTTGGGATTTTGTGGTTTTTCCTCAAAGGACTCAATGCGATTAGACGCATTGAGGTTTACCACGCCAAAGGCGCGAGGGTCATCTACTTGTTTGACCCATATTGTAGCATCAGCAGAGGGGTCTAAGTCAAATGTCGCTTCAAACAAGGTATCTGCAAATCCAATGATTACCTCTCCTTCCAAGGACGATGATGCGCACAAAATAGCATGAGCCGTACCTAAAGGCTCGGTTTGGTAGTCAATGCGACACTCCGCATCTAAGTCTCGCGCAATTTCTTGAAGCTTGTCTTCTACCCCTTTTCCAAAATCTTCTCGAATAATAAAGTGTAAACAATCTGCCTTACCCGCCAACTGAATAAGTGACTTGCAGAGACCGGCGACAATGGGGTCGCCGGCAACCGGCATCATGGGTTTAGGCACGGTTAGAGAATGAGGACGAAGCCTTGATCCCCAGCCAGCCATTGGAATAATTATGTTCATAGTCCTTTTTAAGTTTTTAAGTCCACGTCTACGTAACGCTTATGATTATCTATTCGTTGGTGATATTTTAAACAACCTAGCAAGGGTCGGACGCTCTAAAAATACAGTTAACGCACCATACAAAACGACTCCCACCAATGCAAATGGCCAAAAAGAAGGCGACTCGGTATAGCGAGATATATCTCCTGCCTGACCACCAACAAGATAGGTGACTAGGCCATAAATAATCAGAGGAAGCAGTAGATAAACAGCAAGCCTCCCCCACCGATAGGGAATAGGTAGGTATTTTCGCCCTATGCTAGCCGATAACACAGCAATGCACCCGTAGGAAAGTACCGTAGACCATGCTGCCCCTACCATACCTATACGAGGGACTAAAAACAAGTTGGCTCCGATCGTAATGGCTGCACCAAACAGCGTGATGTAAGCTCCCAGCCAAGTCTTATCAGAAACCTTATACCAAATTCCAAGGTTGACAACAACGCCTAAAAAAAGATTGGCATAAAGTAAAATGGGTACTATATATAGTCCGGGCCAATACTCAGGTGCTATAAAATGACGCACTACGGGCATAAAGAGGGTTATACCTAAAAACACAAAACCGCCTAATGCCATAAAAATGGTTAAGGACTGTGCAATTAAGGGGTGGGTTGATTTATCCCCTGGTTTGGATAAAAAATAGGGGTCTGCGGCATATCGAAAAGCCTGAATCAATAGG
>Ga0163109_10003933_pt1 | contig 11311 bp, 12 predicted proteins | sample CRUFie1St13metaG_FD_108704 | JGI IMG/M metagenome (GOLD analysis project Ga0163109, IMG submission 108704) | Marine microbial communities from the Costa Rica Dome - CRUD Field 142mm St13 metaG | ecosystem: Environmental > Aquatic > Marine > Oceanic > Photic zone | place: Costa Rica: the Eastern... | reverse complement strand
CGGCGAGTCCTCCCAGCAGCAATCCAAGGATGAGGCTGATGAGCACGGCACCCGCCCCCACGGAAAGGGAAATGCCGCTGCCGGCCATGAGTCTGCTGAGCAAGTCGCGGCCGTATCGGTCCGTGCCGAGCCAGGCAGTGTGGGTCACACCGGCCTCATCTTGCCACTCGGCACCCGGTGCAAGCAACCCTCGGTCGAGGTGTTGGTCGTTGGCCATGGGGCTGGGGTCCGGACGAAGCGGACTGCCCACCATCGCCACCGCCAGCCAAAGCAGGATCCACACTCCACCGAGGGTGGCCATCTTGTGAGAGAGGAATGCGTTCACGGGTCGCAAGTTCGGCCTTTCCAAATGGGTTTCGAATCGATGCCCATGATGCGCAGCATGCCCAAATGACTGAGCAGCAGTGCAGGCACGTGACACGGTTGGGTCAACCCCAACAGGATCGCATGCTTCCAAGATGTCTTCAGCCCAAACCACCGCGCGACCGGCCGTGCGTACATCACATGCATCAGGGTGATGAGTCCCCACCAGCCCCAGGCCACCATCCATCGCTCGGCCAATCCTGACTTGAGCGCGAGGATCCACAGGACCCATTGCGTGCCGGAAAGGCAGGTCATCCACAACGCAGTGCGCTTGGCGCTCGGGGCATAGTGGACTGTTTTTTGGGCCCACCTGAGCCGCTGCTGCACCCACTCATGGACTGAGGTGGCGCCTTGGGTTGTGACGGTGGCTCGTGCGTCGGCCAGCCACGCGACGCGGTGGCCGTTCCGCTGCAGGGCCTGCACCACAAGCGTGTCGTCTCCCGAAACCCCCAAATGTCGCGTGTCTGGATAGGTGGCGCGCTTCACGGCAAGGTTCGCCCCCGAAGCAGATCCCGGTCGTCCTTGTGCCAAACATCCGGCAGACCACCCCATTTGGGCGGCGTAGTCCAAGGCCTGAACCCCTTCCCAGAGCCCTGGACATGCGGGGTTGCTGGCCAACGCCACGGGTCCGGCGACACAGGCGGTGTGATTGTCGAGTTGGTTCAAGCAGCGTTGCCATGCTTGGGACCAGCTTCGCGGCAAACGCACGTCGGCGTCCAGGGTCACCACCCACGGTGTGGAGGTCGTTTCCAGACCTGACATCAGGGCCGATTTTTTGCCCTTTCTGCGGTTGGAATGGACGGTCAAGCGGCCATGCAGGAAGAGGTCGTGGCTGCGCGCAACGTCCGACGTGCCATCGGTGCTGTGGTCGTCCACGACCACCACGGGAAAATCCCCGCGTTGCTGGGCCAGATCGTCCAGCAGGTGGCCCAAACGAGGCGCCTCGTTTCTGGCGGGAATGATCACACTCCAGGCCATGTTCGTGCCTGCATCTCCCGCACCTCCCGCATCATCGGACGGGGATGCGTTCGTCGCCTGATGCCATGCGCGCGACCACCGCTTCAAGACCCATCCATGCATTGCGGCCACCAGGGCGCTGGCTGCGCTGACCCAAATGTGCCATGCCTCCATCACGCGTCAGGGTGTTCTGTGGATGTCCACGCTTGTCCCACCCAAATCAGACCGAGCAAGGCCGACCCCACTCGGTTCAGCAACCACAAGGCAAATGTGGCTGCGACCACACCAGGCAGGTGGTCGTCAAACACCCATGCCGCGGCCGCCTCGCGCACGCCGAGTTCTGCAGGCCAAGGGATGGACCCCACGGCACACCAAACCGCGGCGATGCGCGGAAACCCTTGGGATGCCCATTTCATGGGATGGAGGACATTCCAGGCGGAGAGCATCAGCAAGTACTGGAAAGCGAAGGCGGCGTAACGAACGAGGCTCAGCACCCCGACGGACCAGTGAAAGGACACGGGAATCCACCGGGCCACAACCCCGACCATCAGCCCGAGACATGCTGCGGCCCATTCTTGGCCCACGAGGCAGAGCGCGGGGACCGCCCAGCACCAGGTGGCCCAACCTTGACTCAAGGCTGAGACCGCGTAGGCCTTGGCGCCTGCGGCTCCCCTCAGTCGTCCGTCGTTGACGGCACTGAGGCGGCCAGCTCCGTCTGCCAAGCGGAATGGACCCAACAAGGCCCACGTTTGGCCCACGAGCACCTCCTTCCATGCCACGGCCCAAGTCCTCATGACGTCCGATTCCAGTGCATCGGAGGTGAGTCGACGCCATTTCCACGCTTCGAGTCCCATGTTCACCGGCCAAAGCAACAAAGCGACGGCGAGGAATGGCCAATGGGCCAAGGTGGTTTCCGACAGAGAAGCCCAACCGCCGTGCTGCGACAGGGTCCACGTCAGTCCAGACAGGGCTGCCAACGAAGTCATCCAGGACAAGCTGCGCCGATGTCCACGAACCCATGCGGAAGCTTTTTTGGCCGAAGGCTCCAACGCGAGTCTCAAGGAGGCGTACTTTGTCAAAACGGCCGTCTTGTTCATTTGGCCACAAGTTACCCATGCCTCAACACAAGCCTGAAGCAACCGCAGAACGCGTGATCCTTGGCATCGACCCAGGGACGACCATCATGGGGTACGGCGTCATTCGCTGCCATGGCAAGAACAAGGTGGAGCTCGTGGAAATGGGGGCGTTGCATTTGAGCAAATACAAAGACCACGCCCTGAAACTGAAGAAGATTTTTGACCGTGTTGCTGGCTTGATCGAAGCGCACGCCCCGGATGATTTGGCGGTGGAGGCTCCGTTTTTTGGCCAAAACGTGCAATCCATGTTGAAGCTTGGTCGGGCTCAGGGTGTTGCCCTCGCGGCGGCCTTGGCCCATGAGGTTCCCGTCGCGGAATATGCACCCCGGAGGGTCAAACAAGCGGTGACGGGAAGCGGTGCCGCATCCAAAGAGCAGGTGGCGGGCATGGTGCAGCGAACCTTGCGGATTCCCAGCGGAAACATGCCCAAGGATCTCGATGCCACAGACGGTCTGGCCGTGGCCCTTTGCCACCATTTTCAGCTGGCCACCCCCAAAATGCAGCGCGGAGGTGGGGGCTGGAAGGCCTTTTTGGCCGAGAATCCCGACCGAATCCGGTAAATCGGAAGATTTTTATACACCTAACTTGCTGGTTGTCAGTAATGTTGTTATAAAACGTAGGTTTTTTACATAATTATATGTAACTTTACGAAAGAGGTCCTCGTAAGAGAACCTTGAAGCGCAAGCTTCGATAACAGTTTACTTGTTTTCATTCAACAGTGGGAGGGTCGCTCGACGGAGTGGCCCTCTTTTTTGCATCCACCCCAGACAGCAGGGGGTGAGCAAGACCGATCGGACAGGACATTGGGCGTCGACCTAGCGCCTCAATCAGGTGACGTACTGATTTTTTTTTCGTCTCGAACCCACGTCTTTCCTGGAGTTTGAGAAAAAAACGTCAACTTTTTTCAAACCGAACGTAACCTGAGAGGGGGAATGGCCGTTAAGGAACCCGAAGCGCAAGCTTCTGACAACAATTTACTTGTTTTCATTCAACAGTGGGAGGGTCGCTCGACGGAGTGGCCCTCTTTTTTTGTGCCCTTTTCAGGATGCTTGTGCCGCCCGCTTGAGGGCGTCGTCAATCAAGAGGGAGATCAGCGCGGTCTTGTCCAACCCCATGACCGTAGCCTGCTTGGGAATGATGCTCTCGGCGCTGAATCCTGGAACGGCGTTGACCTCGATGACATGAGGTGCACTCCCTTGTTCCATCATCATGTCGACCCTGGCCATGCCTTCGAGGTGCATGGTCTTGTACACGCGCAAGGCCAAATGCTGCAACGCACCCGTGTCCTCGGGGCCCAGATCTGCAGGGGTGATTTCTCGACTTTGGCCATTGTATTTCGCAGCGTAGTCAAAAAACGCATTGTCTGACACAATCTCGGTCACGGGCAAGGCGTGAAGCCCTCCTCGTCCGTCGGGGAGGACCCCGCAGGTGAATTCCCTGCCCCGCAGCAGCGATTCGACCAACACTGTGCTCGTTCCTGTTTCACGGGCTTTGACCACAGCGGGCCAAAGTTCGTCCGACGAGGTCACGCGGCTGATGCCGATGCTGGAACCCGATTCGTTGGGTTTCACGAAACAGGGCAAGCCCAACTGACCGACAACGGCGTCGACGCGCGCGGCGTCCCAGGTTTCTGAGGGCATACATTCCACAGATTGAGCCACCGCAATCCCCGCATCGCGCAGCAAAGCAGTGGTCCATCCTTTGTGAAACGTTGTGGCCATGACCCGGGCATTGGCGGTGGTGTGCGGGATGCCGCACAAATCGAGGTGCGCTTGGAGCAACCCATCTTCCCCGGGCGTGCCATGCACCATGATGAACGCCACATCCGCCTTCACCACTTGTCCGCAATCCAACGTGCAACCCAGGTTGTTTTGCTGCACCTCGACGCGTTTCCCTGAGTCTGGATCTTCCGCCCACCAGCCTTCCCGTTCGATGTGCACCAAGTAGGGCGTGAATCGACTGCGGTCGATGTGCTCCAAGACCATGGCGGCGCTGCGCCGACTGACCTCAGCTTCCCCGGAGTACCCTCCGGCAAGAATGGCGATGTGTAAGGGGGTGGAAGCGGCCATGCTTCCTCAAAAATCAGGCGGTTTGCGCTCCCTCGACACGCAAGGTGCCACGAAGTTTCAACACGTCGCGTTGAACGGAGGCCACATCGGGTCCGGTCACCGTCACATGCCCCATTTTTCTGTGGGGTTTGACCGTGGACTTGCCGTAGATGTGTGCATGCACGTTGGGCAGCTTCAAGGCTTCTTTCAGGCCCACGTACAACGGTGTGCCGTGGGCATCGGGAGCGCCAATGAGGTTCAACATGGCCGATGCGGGATGCAGGGGAGACGTGTCCCCCAGGGGCAGGTTCAAGACAGCCCTGAGGTGTTGTTCAAATTGTGAACACACATTTCCCTCAATGGTGTGGTGGCCACTGTTGTGGGTGCGGGGGGCCACTTCATTCACCCAAATCGCACCGTCATGGTCCAAGAACATCTCCACGGCCAACAGGCCCACAAAATCCATGGCGGTCACAACGTCCAGAGCCAACTGACGCGCCTCAGTTTCCAAAGCTTCAGAGATGGCGGCGGGGGCCATGAGATGGTCCACCAAATTGACTTCAGGGTTGAACACCGATTCCACCACAGGATACACTGCGGTGTCACCTCCGGCGTTGCGGGCGACAATGACGCTGAGTTCTTTGTCGATGTCCACGGCTTGTTCCAAGACACTCGGAGCATCAAACCCCCGCTCTGCCGCCTCTTCAACGTTGCGAAGCACTTGAACGCCTTTGCCGTCATAGCCTCCCTTTCTGAGTTTTTGGACCACAGGAAATCCCATGGCACCGACGTCTTCGAGGCCTTCAATCAAGGTGTAAGGCGCACTCGGAATTCCCCAATTGGCGTACGCCTCTTTTTGAAGCCCTTTGTCTTGAATCAGGCCCAAGTGAGCCGGCCGCGGCACCACGGTCACTCCTGCGTCGGCCAGGGCTTGCAATCCCTCGACGCTCACGTGTTCGATTTCGACCGTCACCACATCCAAGCCGCGCCCAAAGGCCAACACTTCCTCGGCATTGTTCAAGTTTCCCTGCACAAAACGGTGGGTCAAATGGCGACACGATGCTTCCGCGCTTGGGTCCATGACCTCCACCCGCACATCCCAATTCATGGCCTCTTGGATCATCATTCGGCCCAATTGTCCTCCGCCGAGCACACCGAGTCGAAGGGTTGGTCCGAGAGGGGGTTGCGTTGAAGCGTCGTTTGCGTCCATGGCCCAAAGATACCTGCCACATGAAGGTGGCAAAGGGCTTTTGTGCGAAGTTTGACGCATGGAAGCACTGACCAACACCGTGTTTTTGGGCAACCCCTTGATGGAGTGGGCGCAGGCCTTGGGCTTTTTTGTGGGAAGCATCGTCGTGGCCCGCATTGTCTATTCCTTGTTCAAAGGGATGTTCAAGCGGATCGCCTCCAAGACAGCGACCAAGTGGGACGACATCCTGGTGGACCAAGTGGAAGAGCCCGTGGCGTTGGGCATTGTCATCCTCGGGTTTTGGTTGGGGTACGCGCATTTGCACTTTGGCGACAACGTGGATCTCTTCATGGAGCACGTTTTCCAAATCTTGATCGCCATCGACGTGACGTGGCTGGTGGCCAGGTTGCTCGATTCTGTCATCAGCAACGTCATTCTCCATCTGGACGAGCGGTCGGATGGAAGCATGGTGGCGCAATTTGGTCCCATCCTTCAAAAAACGCTGCGCTCGTTGGTGTGGACCCTCGGTATCATCTCGGGTTTGACCAACGCGGGCTACGATGTGGGGGCATTGCTCGCGGGTGTGGGGATTGGAGGTTTGGCCATGGCCATGGCTGCCAAGGACTTTGTGGCCAACATCTTTGGAGGCATCACGGTCTTCATCGACAAGCCATTTGGGGTTGGAGACCGAATCAAAGTGAACGGCATCGATGGCACCGTGCAGGAAATCGGGATTCGGTCAACACGCATCAAAACGTTGGAAAACCGCCTTGTCACCATCCCCAACAACCAGTTCACGGATCAGCTGGTGGAAAATGTCACTGCGGAGCCTTCTCGCAAGATGTCCGTGGTCCTTGGCTTGACCTACGACACCACGCCGGAGCAAATCGAAGAAGCCCTTCAAATCTTGACGGACATCGTGTCGGAGGCGGGACGCACAGAGAACGAGTACACGGTGTGGTTCAGTGGTTTTGGCGATTTCAGCTTGAATGTGAGCCTGATTTATTTCATCCGCAAGGGAGAGCACTGGGCCAATGTTCCCAGCGAAATCAACCTTGAAATTCTGCGGCGATTCAATGCGGCAGGGCTCGACTTCGCCTTCCCAACCCAAACGCTCATCCACGAGGGCCTTCCCAACGCTTGAGTTCCATGTGAGCGGGCTGCGCTACATTGGCCCCACACCTTGAATCGATGAACCAGTACGACGTTGTCATTCACATGAACGAACCCCGGTATTGGGTTCTGTTTGGCGCAAGTTTGATGGGAGGATTGGCGCTGATTCGCCGCTTCAAAGGGCTCGTGGGCGAATCCAAGGACCGCGCCTTGAAACAGATGGGTTGGGTGATTTTGACCTTGCAGGTGGGGTACCAAGGGGTGATGCTTTTGGACCCTGATTTTCACTGGAGCGTGCACCGTAGCCTGCCTTTGCACTTCTGCGGCATCAACATTTGGTTGGTGGCTTTGAATTGTTTTTGGCGCAACCGGACGGTCTTTTTGTTCACGGCGTTCATGGGCACCATTGGCGGGTTCCACGCCATCCTGACCCCGCAATTGACCGTGGGAGACGACCTGCCCATTCTGATCCACTACTACATCAACCACGCCGCCTTGATCTTCGTTCCGATTGTCATGTCCCAGTCGTTTGGCATGAGGTTTCCCAAATGGGGTTGGGTCACGGCCTACTTCATTTCTGCGGGGATCAGCACGTTGATGGCGGGGGTGAACCACGGGTTGAACACCCTCGTGCCTGGAGAGGTCTTGGCCAACTACATGTACATGACGGAAGCCCCCAAAGTGGACAATCCCTTCGTCTTTCACGATTTGGCATGGCCGTGGTATGTGTTGCCTCTTCACGCCGCATTGGTCCTGCACCTCTTGATACTCAACGCGCTTTATCGCTGGAGATTTCCGGCCACGGGGACGCAAGCGACGCCCATCTCGGAGGTCGCAGGGGAGGAAGGAAGGCTCTCCCTATGGCAGTAACGTCGACTTTTTCACCGCGTGTTCACGATGGGTCGGAGGTGCGGCCCGGCCCGTTTATTTTCGGGGCATGCAAGCGTATTTGGACCTGCTGAACCACCTCCTGGAAAATGGGGTGAAGCGCGAGGACCGCACGGGAACCGGCACGTTGGGGTGTTTTGGATACCAGATGCGGTTTGATTTGAGTGAAGGCTTTCCGGTGTTGACCACCAAAAAACTGCATCTGCGCAGCATCATCCACGAGTTGCTTTGGTTTTTGAAAGGCGACACCAACATTGCCTACCTCAAGGACAATGGGGTTCGAATTTGGGACGAGTGGGCCGATGAACATGGAAATCTGGGACCGGTGTATGGCTATCAATGGCGCTCTTGGCCCAATCCAGACGGGTCGGCGACAGACCAAATCGTCAAGCTCATCGACCAGCTGAAGTCCAATCCCTACAGCCGTCGTCACGTGATCAGCGCCTGGAACCCCAGTTTCATTGACGAGATGGCGCTGCCTCCTTGCCATTGTTTGTTCCAGTTCCATGTGGCCGAGGGCAAGTTGAATTGCCAGTTGTACCAGCGCAGCGCAGACACGTTTTTGGGGGTTCCGTTCAACATCGCGTCCTACGCTTTGCTGACCATGATGGTGGCCCAAGTGGTGGGTTTGGAGCCCGGGGAATTCGTGCACACGTTTGGAGACGTGCACCTGTATCTCAACCACATGGACCAGGCCCGCGAACAGTTGACCCGAGAGCCCAGGCCGTTGCCTCAAATGATCCTGAACTCGGATGTCACCGATTTGTTTGACTTCACGTACGACGATTTCGAGTTGGTCAACTACGACCCACATCCGCACATCAAAGCTGCGGTCAGCGTGTAATTGAAGGACAGCAACATGCGCATCAGCACCATCGCAGCCGTGGCCAACAATGGCGTCATTGGAAAGGACAACGACTTGGTTTGGTCCCTTCCGACGGACATGCGGTTTTTCATGGAGACCACGGCGGGCCATGTGGTCATCACGGGGAGAAAGAACTACGAAAGCATTCCAGCCAAATACCGTCCGTTGAAAGGCCGAACCAACATTGTCATCACGAGAAACCGCGACTACCGTGCGGAAGGCGCCATTGTGGTCCACGATTTACGCGATGCCCTTGACAAGGCGCATGCGTTGGGCGAAACAGAGTGCTTCATCATTGGGGGAGGCCAGATCTACAAGCAGGCGCTCTTGGGGAACATGGTGGACACCCAGTACATCACGCATGTGGATGCCGAACCTGAGGGCGACGCCTTTTATCCTGAGAAAGCGTGGGAAGGATGGACTTCGGAGGAGTTGGCGGTTCAACAGGCCGACGACAAGCATGCGCATGCCTACACCATCAAGCTTCACCACCGTCCCGGCGCATGAACGACATCGCCCTCGGCATCAGCCACATCACGGATTGGCAGGGATACGACCACATGCTGTATTTGCTGGCCTTGGTGGCCAGATATGACTTGCGGCATGCAGGCCAGGCGGCCTTGTTGGCGACGGCATTCACGGTGGGACACAGTTTGACTTTGGCGGTGGCGGCTTTGGACCTTTTTAGGGTTCCAGGAAATTGGGTGGAGTTCCTCATTCCTGTGACGATTTTGGTGACGGCGCTGTTGGGGTTGCGAAGCGGCGAGGTTTCGGCCCAAGCGAAGAAGCGGAACTACCTCATGGCTGCGTGTTTTGGCTTGATTCACGGCTTGGGTTTCAGCTCGTTTTTCAGAATTTCCCGCGACGAGACGGCGGGATTCATTGGGGGGCTGTTTCGGTTCAATGTCGGAGTGGAATTGGGCCAGCTCGTCATCGTGGCCGTCCTGCTTGCCATGGGCAGTGTCCTGCGTGCAGCCAACGTGCCTCAACGCGACCAACAACTGTTCGTCTGTGGTGGGGCCGTGTTTTTGTCGCTTGTCATGGCATTGGAGCGTTGGCCATGGTGAAGCACCTGTTGATTGGGGCGGTCAAGGCATACCAAGTGTTGATCAGTCCATGGTTGGGTTCCAACTGTCGGCACGACCCCACGTGCAGCCGCTACGCCATTGAGGCGTTAGAGACCTGGGGCGCATGGAAGGGACTGAAGCTGACCATACGCCGGGTGTCTCGTTGTCACCCGTGGGGAACCCAAGGGCACGACCCTGTCCCCGAGGTTCATCGGACAGTCGACGATTCCTCGACATCCACGTCGTAAATTTCTCACATGAAGAAGAATTCCATTGCCCGCAAGGGCTTCTTGACCGCCTTGTCTCTGTGCCTTTTGGTGTTTGTCGGCTGTCATTCCCATGAAGACAGCGCCACCATGAAAGAGGCACGTGCGTTGAACGCGGAAACGACAGAAGTGGGCCGAAAATTCCACGACCGCCTCGACATGATCCGCGAAGATCTTGAGGCACAGCTTGCCGACAATCCAGGGGGACTTGCTCCTTCGTTTGAGCGCGCCTTGGCCACTCTGAGCGACCTCGATGCGCGATACGAGGCATGGATGTCCAACCAAATCTTGCTTCCCGGCCAATCGTGCAACCACGACCACGCGGAAGGCGAGCACCATCACCACCATCACGAATCCATGGACGACTTGTCCGACGCGGACCATTTGGAGTTGCAGAAGGCGATCCGAACAGAACTGGACGGTTTGGTGAAGGAGTTGAATTCTCTCAAGCCCTGAGCATGATCCACGATTTGCCTCAACGGCCACGGAGAAATCGGAGTTCCGCGGCAGTCCGTGGCATGGTGAGGGAAACCCACCTTGCGCCGGGACATTTGATTTTCCCCTTGTTTGTGCTGGATGGTCCTTCCAAGCGGGAGCCGATTGCATCCATGCCAGGCATCGATCGCTTGACCGTAGACCACGCGTTGCGGGAGGTGGAATCTGCCATGGAATTGGGCGTGTCTTCCTTCGTGCTGTTTCCGGCGGTGGAGGAGGGCCTCAAAGATGCACGCGCGAGCTACGGGGTGTCCAAGGAGAATTTCTACTTGCACATCGCCCGTGAAATCAAGCAACACTTTCCGGAGGCGTGGTTGATGAGCGATGTGGCGATGGACCCTTACAGTTCTGACGGTCATGACGGAGTTGTTCAGGAAGGCCAAATCGTGAACGACCTGACGTTGCCCATTCTTGCAGAAATGGCCGTGGTTCAGGCAGAGGCAGGTTTCGACAGCATTGGACCGTCGGACATGATGGACGGACGGGTGGGCGTCATCCGAGACGCGTTGGACGCCGCGGGACATACCGACAAGGCCATCCTCAGCTACACCGCCAAGTATGCGAGCGCCTTCTACGGACCTTTCCGCGATGCATTGGAGAGCGCTCCCAAACACGGAGACAAAAAGACGTACCAGATGGATCCCGCCAACCGCAACGAGGCGCTGCGGGAAGCAGAACTCGACATGGCAGAAGGTGCGGACATGCTCATGGTCAAGCCGGCGCTGTGCTACCTCGATGTGATTTTGGCTTTGAAGGAATACAGCGATCGCCCCATCGCCGCGTACAACGTCAGTGGAGAATATGCGATGCTCAAGGCGGCAGCGGAGAAAGGGTGGATCGACTACGACAAGGCGATGCCTGAAATGCTGTTGAGCATTCACAGGGCAGGGGCCGATGTGATTTTGACGTATTTCGCCAAGGAGT
>Ga0163109_10003930_pt1 | contig 11314 bp, 8 predicted proteins | sample CRUFie1St13metaG_FD_108704 | JGI IMG/M metagenome (GOLD analysis project Ga0163109, IMG submission 108704) | Marine microbial communities from the Costa Rica Dome - CRUD Field 142mm St13 metaG | ecosystem: Environmental > Aquatic > Marine > Oceanic > Photic zone | place: Costa Rica: the Eastern... | reverse complement strand
TGGTCGCGCTGCCGCACTCAATATGGTGATCACCGAGACCGGCGCCGCGAAGGCTGTATCCAAGGCTTTGCCCCACCTCAAAGGGAAACTTACGGGTAATGCGATTCGCGTACCAACACCTAACGTATCCATGGCGATTCTCAAACTCAACCTTGGTAAAACAGTAGAAAAGGATGAATTAAACGACTACCTTCGCCACGTCGCGGTCCACTCAAAACTCCAAAAGCAAGTAGACTATTCAAACTCGCCGGAGGCAGTCAGTTCTGATTTCGTTGGATCTCGTGCAGCAGGAATAGTCGACGGGCTTGCAACCATTGCGACCGGCAACAACAGCTGCGTCGTTTACGTATGGTACGACAACGAGTACGGGTACAGTTGCCAGGTCATTCGATGCCTACGCCAAATGACTAAAGCGACTCTTCCGGCATACCCAATCGCGAGCTGATCGAAAAACTGGCTCGATGTCATTTTTAGGACGGAAGCGTCGCATTTTTTGCTAAACTTCAGTCTATTAGCGTGCTGTGATCCGGTTCCCAAAAGGACCCACCCACCGCGTTTGATTTAATCTAAACAGGGACAACTATTGTGCTTGAAGAATACCGCAAACATGTTGAGGAACGCGCTTCTGAGGGCATTCCGCCAAAACCGCTCAGCGCCGACCAAGTAGCTGACCTTGTAAAGCTTTTAAAAAATCCTCCGACCGGAGAAGATTCTTCGCTTTTGGATTTATTGACCAATCGCGTACCCGCGGGCGTTGACGAAGCCGCCTATGTTAAAGCCGCTTTTCTAACCGACATCGCTAAAGGAGGCACACAGTGTGGTCTCATAACACGCTTAGAGGCGACACGTTTACTTGGTACCATGCTCGGCGGTTACAATATTCCCCCATTAGTTGAGCTACTGGATGATAGCGAAGTCGGACAGACGTCTGCTGATGCTCTGAAAAGTACCCTACTGATGTTTGACGCATTCCACGACGTAGATGAAAAACGTCTTACCGGAAATAAATTGGCACAAGAGGTGATGGAATCATGGGCAAATGCTGAATGGTTCCTGAGTAAGCCAGAAGTTCCTCCTGAGCTCAAAGTGACCGTCTACAAAGTCCCTGGTGAAACGAACACCGACGACCTCTCCCCAGCCGTAGACGCTTGGAGCCGTCCGGACATTCCACTGCACGCCCAAGCGATGCTAAAGGACCGGATGGAGAGCCCTCTCGATAGAATCGAAGAGCTAAAAAAGCGAGGGTCTCCACTTGCCTACGTTGGGGATATCGTTGGTACAGGTTCTTCACGGAAGTCGGCGACAAACTCAGTGCTTTGGCATATGGGCAATGATATTCCATTTGTGCCTAACAAGCGTTCAGGGGGCGTTTGTATCGGGGGTAAGATCGCCCCAATCTTCTTCAACACTATGGAAGATGCTGGCGCCCTACCAATCGAATGTGACGTCACAAAAATGGAAACCGGCGATGTGATCATAATCAAGCCATACGATGGCTTAATTTTAGATGAGCAGGGCAAGACGATTACCAAATTTATGCTGTCTAGCGAAGTGGTCCTCGACGAGGTGCGGGCCGGTGGCCGTATTCCCTTGATAGTCGGCCGCGGCCTAACATTTCGCGCACGAGAAGCGCTTGGCCTTGGCGCTTCGGACTTCTTCAAAGAACCAAAGGCACCGGTTGAGTCAGGCAAAGGCTACACACTTGCTCAGAAGATGGTCGGGAAGGCTTGTGGCGTTGAGGGCGTTCGGGCTGGCACTTACTGTGAGCCCCGCATGACGACGGTAGGCTCACAAGATACTACAGGTCCTATGACACGTGACGAGCTCAAAGAACTTGCTTGTTTAGGATTCCAAGCGGATCTGACTATGCAGTCATTTTGTCATACTGCGGCGTACCCAAAGCCCGTTGATGTAGAAACACAGCACTCACTACCCGAATTCATTTTAAATCGGGGTGGGGTCTCTCTTCGACCGGGTGATGGCATAATCCACTCATGGCTCAACAGGATGTTACTTCCAGATACTGTGGGTACTGGCGGGGACTCACATACTCGCTTCCCGATTGGTATCTCATTCCCGGGAGGATCAGGTCTTGTTGCGTTTGCGGCGGCGACGGGTGTCATGCCCTTGGATATGCCCGAATCGGTTTTGGTCCGCTTCAAAGGGAAAATGCAACCGGGTATCACACTACGCGATCTTGTAAACGCGATTCCATATGCAGCCCTCCAACGTGGTCTTTTGACTGTGGGTAAAGAGAATAAGAAGAACTGTTTCTCTGGTCGTATACTCGAAGTCGAGGGTCTTCCAACCCTAACCGTTGAGCAGGCATTCGAGTTGTCAGATGCATCGGCTGAGCGTTCAGCTGGCGGCTGCACGATCAAACTTGACGAGGCTCCTGTAAGGGAATATCTCGAATCAAATATAATGTTACTGAAGTGGATGATCGCTGACGGCTACGGCGACGCACGCACCATCGCTCGCCGCATCAAAGCGATGGAATCTTGGCTCGCAGACCCGGAATTGATGGAGGCTGACGCCGATGCGGAGTACACAGAAATTATCGAAATCGACCTCGACGACATTAAGGAACCGTTGCTCGCCTGTCCAAATGATCCTGATGATGTGAGGCCTTTATCTGAGGTTCAAGGGACCGGTATCGACGAAGTATTCATTGGGTCGTGCATGACAAATATTGGACACTATCGAGCCGCGGGCGAACTCCTAAAGAATTCCAGTTCAATTCCGACACGTTTGTGGATTGCCCCGCCGACTCGTATGGATGAGCATCAGCTAATGAAGGAAGGTTATTACTCGATCTATGGTAAAGCTGGTGCACGTACCGAAATGCCAGGATGTTCGTTGTGTATGGGTAACCAAGCTAGAGTCGCTGATAACGCCACTGTTGTCTCGACATCAACCCGCAACTTTCCGAACCGGCTGGGTAAAGACGCGAATGTATTTTTAGCAAGTGCGGAATTGGCTGCCATAGCGTCTATAATGGGTAAGCTACCAACTGTCGCCGAGTACATGGAGTTCGCCAAAGACATCAATTCGATGGCTGACAAGATTTACCGTTACATGAACTTCCACCAAATCGCAGAATTTCAAGCAAAAGCTAAAGAAGCTAACATTCCCCTGACAGAGATCGCGTAACAAAATATAAATACTCTGGTAGGAATTAATGGCGATATATTCATCCAAAAAATGCCAAGCTAAATTGACAGCCGATTGATATTCGGCATTGGTTATTGCCAAACTTTGAGTTGGATCACCAAAAAGGAGACCCGCGTTGAATGATGAGAAAATTTACTATGTGATTGCGGCTGCATTGGCGCTCACCATTGTTTGGATCGGAGCCAGTATGATGTTTGGTCCTTTTGGCTTGAGCGAATAAAGCCTTTTCTAGAGCAAAACCAATATGAATATTCTTTTATGAACTGTTTAGCAGCATTAATCAGAATCGGCCACTAAGGACGCTGTAAAATCAATTTAAATGGTGTAAACATTAAAGTCTTGCAACAGCATCCTTCAAAGTTTTATGTTTATCTCGCTGGCCCGCTGCTCATCCTCCTTTTGGCTAGCTTCACGCATCGTTTTAATGACATGTTTATACGATACTAAATATGCTTCTAAAAATTCATGATAGCGTGTCATAAACGTGGGCAAGTATATGTAGGTCAAGCTAAATCGAGCCGCATAGCTAAGCGGATCTTGATCGCCCTCGAATCTCAGGACGATCAAGACTCCTTCATCTGTTATCCAGCTTTTTTGCAAGAGATCTATCGACCAATCTTCCGCGATCGCATCGCCATATTTCTCGTTTAAGCCATTGACTACCGGCTCGGTGAGCTCCGTTTTGTCGGACTTCCCGGCATAACTATGAAGCAAAATATAAATAGGGAATTGATTTTCTTCACTACCAATCGCGTCTAAAAAATAAGTGCTACCGGGAGGTAACCAGTTTCCTACCCGGGTTTTAAATTCATCTTCGTTGTCCTTTGATGAACATCGGACCATGCTTTCATTGGACAGATTCCTTAACCTAACCATAGCAGGATTCACCTCCATCCCGTCTAGGTTCTCAAGATAATCTGGCACGTATCCGTTAACGAACAGCCGAAGCATATTGTCATACACCAGTTTGGATTTATTATCTTGCATATCCCAAAGCTCGATTCCCAAGTCATCTCGCTCACGTGTGTCTAAGGTATTGAAAGCAATATTTATTGACTCCTCAACAGAGACCAGGAGATTAATAATGTTGTCGAACTTTATAAAGAAATGGCTGAGCTGGCCTTTGTGTAAATGCGGAAGAAAATCCCTGACACCATGCATGTCAATTGATTTTTTTTCGCATGTCGTGTTGCTTTTTTCGAGAAAACTAAATCCGAAAGCTCTACTAACTGATTTATTTTCCCGGTTCGAAAGCACCGTTGAACGATGCTGAAACAACGCCTTTTCCCTTTCTAGATATTTGACTTGAGCATCAATTTTTTGAATCGAGAGACCGTCAGCGTGCGCGCCGTATTTTGAGATCATATCTCGAGCAGCGGTAGTCTCTGGAAACTTCGCCGCGAAGGCTTTAAGTTCAGCGCGAATTTCAAGAATAGCCTTCAGTGCGATGTCCACGTCGTCCTCGTTCATCAAACCAGGCCTCGGTGGTTTGAAATTCCAAAGACTGGCTTTTTCGTATTTGTCGTTCAACTCCCGCAGAGCTTCACGTGCCTCATCTTCGGTATTAGTGCATGCGGTAATTACTAGGAATAAAGCAAGAGAAGATAAAGACTTTGTTACGCTTAGAGACATTTCCTGCACCCGTTTAAATACTTTTTTATTTATCATAACTATGAGCTGAACAATTAGCATCCTACAAAATATATAAATAATTTTTTGATAAAGAGCCGTTTTATGATTAACGCGTTATAAAGGTGATATTGAAATGCACTTAGTTTTAATTTAGAGGAATAGCATTTCTTTTGCCACAGGCTGATATTGACGTATTTAGCTTGCTATGTTTCGGAAGCTACCTGGCGGGATTTTCTGTATTAAGTTGTCTGAGAAAATTAAGGAAAGCAGAAGCAAGCCTGGTCTCTGGATGGAGAAATCCATGGTATCGCTCAAAATCGGGGTGGGATATAAGAACATTCTTGAACTCTCGCTCCAATTCAAGATCATTGTAATTTGGTATCCAAGAACCTTTGACTCTCTCCCAAGCCTCTCTAACAGCTTCGAAGATTTGAGCTTCGGTCAAGTCCTGTATGTCAATACCTGCAAGACAATACTGTTCAGTCGAATAGTATGCGTGAGTCAAATATTCGTATGAACTTAAAAGCCTCTGCGATTTCTGCCACCTTAATGTTTTTGGATAATGAAGCGCATTACTCCACGACCAAAGATTCTGAAGTGGGAGAAAATTTAAGGCCAAAATAGGGCGCCGGAAAACATCACTGAACATGTCGGGACCACATCCAGTAGTAATACATAAATCGCAGTTTGAAAAAAGCCACACATCCAGAAAGTCCGATTTATCTTTCCGAAAAGCATAATCGATAAATTTGGGGTTTTCGAAATTCATGGGGTTAGCCATTTGTTTACCCATTCGGAATACGAATACGTTTTTAGATGTTAAATAATCTATGGCTTTAATATAAGTGTGAATATCCGAGTCTCGATAAGAGTGGTACGTCCAACTTTGCTCGGGAAACTCAGAGCATAAATATTCTGAATCCCGAACCATAACACAAACGAAAGGATCTCCGACTACCCAACCGAACTGCTGCATCCATGCTGTCGCCAACTGTTCTTCATCTGAAGTGGTTGGAAGGGTTAACTGCGCTTTTTCTAAATATCCCCCCAAGTCCCTTGATCTATTATTTTTTATATTTATTTTATGAACATCACCAAAGGGAAAAATTTGATTCCAAGTATAGATATAACGTACTAATCCATTAACTTTAAACCAACGATGTACAACTTTTCTCCAAAAGGCATTTGAACCACGCCCTTCATCTTGAAGGTAGTACCAATCAACACAATCCCTATCAATCCTGACTTGATCACGCGCTTTGCGCTGGCCGACATCTGCGGCGAAGTGTCCAACTCTTGAACATTGTATAACGCCAAATCGGATTAGTCTGAACGGCCTAAGCGCCCTAATTGCAAAAACCACTGGCAAAGCCCATAGGCCGTGCAAAAGGTAGCGCGGTAACTGTCTAAGTCGTCCAATCACTCTATTCAATTTTTTAATCAGCAAAGGTTTTCCGCCTTGCTATACCTGCCTAACTCGGTCTCTGTATAAACTCAATCAATCATTATCGATTGAGAACTTGTTGTATAAGATTTGTGCTCAAAGGGAGGTTTCCGACTCTGCTTACCTGGATAGAGGCCGCGATTGAACCAATGCAAGCAGCCTCCCAAATATTAGCTCCTGCTCCCAGTGCTAAGGCACTTCCAACCATCATTGAATCGCCAGCCCCAGCGACATCTTTCGGAAGATAATTGAGGGCCCCTACTTGATCAGTGAGCCAACCCCCAAACGAATAGTCGGGAGCGTGGATTAAAACCCCATCAGCTCCGAGCTTTAGAAAAATATTCTTCGCGTTCGATTTCTGACGTAGCTCCTCGGCAAGAACTACTAAGCCATCCTCGCGATTTTGTGTACTCACACGCGCCTCACGCTCGGTTGGAAGCAATAGGTCTACGTCTTTGAACCGACTCACATCCCCGAGTTGACTGGACGACTGGCTATCAGCGACGATCGTAACTTCATTCTTTAACGCCATTTCAATCAATTTTTCAACAACAGTCTGGGGCAGAACACCATAATTAAAGTCTGAAAACATTAGAACGTTGCATTCTTTCAAAGCAATCATAGCTTTCTGAATCATAGCTGTTTGCAACTCGACGGCTACCGTTCCTTGTTGAAGGTGACTCACCCGAAGTAAAGTCTTTCCGTGACTTCTAAATCTCTCTTTAATGGTTGTAGGACGGCTGACATCTTGAACTAAGCAGCAATTAACGCCTAGTCTTTCCAACTCAGTCGAACAAAACTCCCCCGCTGAGTCCTCGCCAACTACGCTAATAAGTCTGCTTTTAGCACCCAACCCCTGCACGTGGGCTGCCACGATTCCCGCGCCACCGACAAATCTATTTTTGGCAACGGGAGTCACCACCAACGTGGGATCTTCTTGTGACATGCCTAAGGGCTCACAATTTATGTAATCATCGATGATGATGTCACCAATAGTTAAGACGTTTACCCGCGAAAAAGAATCAATCAATTTAGAGAGACCCTCAGTAGTGATACCGTGACGATCCATGAAATCCTGAGGTAACGAAATGGCGTGTTCAGACTGAGCGGTAAATTCGTGGCGGATGAGATCTACAGATGAGAACTGCATTTCACCGGAGCTAAAAATAAGACGCCCACCATAACTTTTTAGTAATTCCGCTTCGGCGTTAAACTTTGATTCAAATTCTTTCCCTTTCACTACAACAGACGGCCTCAACCTCTCTATGAGTTCCGTTACAGGCTCATCCGAAACAAAAGCTTCGTCGACCAGTGTACAGTTCCTAACGCCCTCTAGTCGTAAATCCTCTGAAATATGTGCAGCCGGGCCTGCTAGTCTGTCACTCTCCACGGCGACAATAAGTTTGGACTCCAGAGTTCTAGCAAATTTAAATAACCGGATGTGGCCAGGATGTAAAATATTAAAATGGCCCGCGACCAATACTGGCATACGATTTTCCTTAGTTTAAATATACCAAGTTAAGTTATAAGATTATGACCTAATTCAACCATCATCACCGGCTATTTTGGAGCATCGAGGTAGGTAGCCAACCAAAGAGAGGGTTTAACGGATCTACAAACAAGGCATTCAGAGGTGTCTTAGCTATCAGAGAGTAAGCATGCGTGTTAACGAGATAATCCGCGACGTCATTTTCTAGAGGCTTCAAAAAATTAAATAGCTTAGCCTCAACCACTAGTGCCGCGGGACGCCATTCAAGATTTGGCTCCAGCAACCCCCTCAGTACGGATATCTCAAAGCCCTCTACATCTATCGAGACGAAATGGGGCGGGGGTACCTCGCTTCCCACCTTCCCGCCGTAATTTTCTTGGTACACATCATAGGCTCTTTGAATTAGGACCTTAGTCCGCTCAACATCCGACGACGGAAAGCGTGATGCATAGCGAATTCCAGTATTTCCATCAACAGTATTCATAGTAGGGTCCGGAAATATCCAATAATCCATCGCACCACCATTCGCATCACCTAAAAGAGAGCGTACAAATTTATCACCAGGTCGAGTTTTCTCCCATTCGACGGAAAGATCCCTGCCATCAACGGCGACTCCGCGCCAGCCTTTCTTATAAAAAAAATAGGTATTTGAATTCCAAATCGGTTCGCTACTGCCAATATCGAAGAAATTTCCTTTATCGACGTTTCGAAAGAGCGACGCTAAAATTACATCCTCACCTTCCATCGAGTAAGACGATATTCCCATACCAGTCCTTTTATTTGTTTATAAACGTAATCTCGATGCTTGACCGCGTGAAAGCACCCTCATTAATCGCACCCGAGTGAATTACATCATCTCGAAAAACTAGTATGTCACCCGGCTGAACGGGAACAAGTAGAGGTTCTCCAAGAGAGGGCTGGTATTTGTCGCAGGAAAGTTTTTTATCCTGAACCACATATTCAACTGTGTCGATAGATGCCCCCGGATATATTTCCAGACCACTTTTGAATGGCTCAACGGTGATGGGAATCCAGCATTTCCAGGTACTACCGCGACTAGCATATTCAAGCCCATACGCCTGATGAAACCAAAAATCACAGTGAGGGCAGCCAACATCAGACGTTTGCCATGGTCTCACCAGCCGAAAATAAATTTCCTCCGTTTCTGACTTATAAGTCTCTGTGACAATATTCGAAACTGTAAACTTTTCGAAACGGTTCCGGAGTTTCAAAAAAAAGGGCATGGATAGAATTTGCTCCACAGATTCACGCTGAAAAACTCTAGCGCCCTTCTTCGAGAGCATGATTTTATGGATGAAATCTGGGAACTCGTGATAAAGCTTTACCGAATCGAGTCTCCGTCCCGTCGTCATGCTTATCTGTTCGAGCATTAACTTTTCAATTTTATCAATTTCATCGTTACTTAAAGCCGCATCATGCTTTTCAAAATTAGCCAAATTCATGACGAAGTCTTCTCTCCAATCAGATTATACGTGTAACCGGATAAGTGGAATCCCATTATTATTCCCTATGTTTCAAATACCAGCGACATTTGTTTATTTCTTTAGGATAACTTTTATGAATATTTAGAAAATTTGGTGTTTGGAAAATTTTTTTTCTTTGTTCAAACAAGCCGGCTAACACGCTTTATATACCGTCGATTCGGGCTGAAATGGACCTAATTTTGATTCTAAATAAACAGTGTCAGCGACCACAACCATAGTATCGTGCAGAGTGTTCATTGGAATACAAATCGCGGCACAATCACATGTTTCCAAATCGTTACCCAAAAAGTGTATCTGAGGCTCAGAGTCTTCTCCGGTTGACCAAACTCGAACTCTCAATTTACCTTGCACTACAACAATCAATTCATCGCTATTAACGTGTGCATGCCTGGTATACTCAAAATTCTCCAATGCCTGTACTGCCATAACGTGCAATGGTGATTCATTTGACGAATGGAAGCAGAGACGCCGCGTACCTGTTTCAGAAAAGTTCAAATTTTTTAGTGTATCAATTTGATTTTTACCAAGGATCTCATCCTCAATAAACAGTAGTGACCGATCCGTTGGGTGCTTTATTTTTGTCATAAACCGAGCGTCCTGATATAGGATGCCGGTGAGATTAAATTAGCTCCGCCATCCACGTGAATTACTTGTCCAGTGATATAACTAGCTTCATCCGATAATAAATATCGTGTCGCTTCGACGATATCAGATATTGAGCCGCAACGCCTATCTGCAGAGATTTCCGCTATTTTCTGGAAATTCAATCTTTCTTTAGCGGAATAACTATCGATTGAATATTTTAAAAAATCGCCCAAAATGAGGGCATTAATTTTTATGTTGAACCCTCCTAAATCAGGAGAGAGTGAAATAACTGAGCTAACTGTCATCGACTTAAGGAGATGATAAAAGATTGGAACGTCCAAATGTGCCGAGTTAGCCGCTGTCGAGCTATACATAACGATTGATCTCAACAAACCAGTATTCCCGTGCTCTTTTAAAAGGTCGACTACTGCAAACAGAGGTCCCAATTCAACCTTGAGTCCGGCGGCTACTGAGTCCAAAGTTGATGCCTCTTGTACTGGCCGGTAACGCTGAGCAAACACGATACCACCCGGAGGTCTCTCGCCGTAGTTTATTCTTAAAGTGTCACGGAGATTCTGCTCGTCGCTGAAGTCGACGCGGACCCGACTAGTGTCACCTTCAGGCTCCGAGCGCCCGAAACAGATTACTTCTGCGTCTTGCTTTAACCCTGATACCAGCCTGCTACCGAGTGGGCTTGTGCCACCAAAAATCCAAATGCGTCTAGTCATAAGCAGAGACTATGTTAATGCTTGGAAGCGGTACGATGAACTTACCGCCAGTAGCCCGGTACTCAGAATTTCTTGATAATATTAGATCGGCAAACCTCCACGCAGCTATGAAAGTCACAGACGGTTTTTTATCAAGTAAAAAAGATCTAGGATATACAGGGATTAGATCTCCGGGACTCAATCGCCCCTGTCGATCAACATTATCATCGATGATAAAGGAAATATATTTTTCAATTCCGAGAAGCTTTAGGAGAACAGTACTGGTTGCTGATGCTCCATACGACGCAATGACGTGGCCCTTTTCCTTCTCTCTACGTAACTCGGCGTTGATCTGACTTTTCAGCTGAAATATATAATCGGTCAACTTGAGGTAAATATCAGAACGATAAAGCCCCATCTCCAGCTCATTTCGAATAAATAGCTCGACACTGCCTGAATCCTGCCACGATGAATCGACTAACGAGGCGAATCCGCGAATGCTTCCGCCCTTGGTATTCACGTGCTCTACGTCAAATAATCGCATACCAATAGATTCAAAAAATCGTTTTAGTGGAACGACGCTATGGTGCGCCAAGTGCTCGTGATAAACGTAGTCTAGGACTTTGTTTTCAACTAGATCTTTAAGGTATGACACCTCGAAGATAAATACACCTTCAGGCTTCAGTAAACGCCGAATCATATGTGCAAAGTTTCTCAAGTCATCGGAATGGGAGAAAACATTGTTTGCCGTTACGAAATCTGCCGGGCCCAACTCGGC